>OHQG01001309.1_pt1 | contig 10306 bp, 5 predicted proteins | sample 1577871 | NCBI WGS metagenome assembly OHQG01 (sample SAMEA3879604, study PRJEB24766) | human gut metagenome | biome: human-associated habitat; feature: feces | place: USA | collected 1985/1987
CTGTCGCCGACAAAAGCTATTTCTTCTTTTTTATATCCCGGAAGGTCAATTTCCAGTTCATAGCCTTTTTCCAGTTCTTTGATGTCCGTCTTCATCAGACAATTGGCTGTCTGCCGTTTCTCCTGTTTATCATCAAAAAATGGAAAATCAAAAAAGTCATCAAATACATCTCCTGTAAAAAATCCCGGTCTTAACATAAGTCCAGTCCCCTTTCTCTATATCTCTTTTTGTTTTATTTGTTATCTTTGTTCTATATATGTTATAACATTTGCATTTTGTCATGTCAAGCGCAAATTTTATTTTTTATAAAATCTTTTCTCTATAAACCAAAACCGTGACATCATCACAGAACTTTCTCAAAAATCTGGATATAATACGTACATAAACAAGAGCACAGGAGGATTTCTATATGAGATTAAAAGATAAAGTAGCGATTATTACAGGAGGAAGCCGTGGAATCGGATTTGCGACAGCAGATGCATTTTTAAGAGAGGGTGCGAAAGTTGCTGTTGCGGCGAGCAGTGAAAAAAACGCGGAAGCGGCAGTCGAGAAGTTAAAAGCGATTCATCCGGATGCAGAAGTGGTAGGGATCAGTCCGAACCTCGGAAGTTTTGAAAGTGTGAAAGAAGAATTTGATAAAGTAGAGAAACAGTTCGGACGTATTGATATTTTGGTGAATAATGCGGGGGTTTCCGAGAGCACTCCGTTTACATCTTATACAGAAGCTGATTTTGATCGTGTGATCGATCTGAATGTAAAAGGTGTATTTAACGCAACACGCGCGGTAGTTGACGGAATGATTAAAAATCACAGCGGGGTTGTCCTGAATACGTCTTCAATGGTAAGTATTTCCGGTCAGCCGAGCGGATTTGCTTATCCGGCGTCTAAGTTTGCGGTAAACGGTACGACGATCTCTCTGGCAAGAGAGCTTGGGCCAAAAGGAATCCGTGTCAATGCAGTTGCTCCGGGAATTACGGAAACAGACATGATGAAAGCCGTTCCGAAAAACGTGATCGAGCCGATGATCGCACAGATTCCGCTTCGCAGACTCGGACAGCCGGAAGACATTGCAAATGCATTTGTATTTCTTGCATCTGATGAAGCGTCCTATATTACAGGCGTAGTTCTTAGTGTAGATGGAATGGCGCGCGCGTAAATATGGCGTTGCAATATTGTTTGCAAAATAATTTACCGGGAAGGGATTCCTTTTCATATATTTGAACATGTGCTAATATAATATCTCAGCGGAAGTTGTTCCGTTGAGATATTTTAAATTTCTGGGATGGTGAATATATGGCGCGTCAAAATGAGCGGAAAATGAAATTATATATGGAAGCGGGTCTGGCGGTACTTCTTGTTTTAACGATTGCACTGGCATCAGTATCAGGGCGGCTCTCTTCGCAGGCACATGAGAAGGACAAGAATAAGCAGGAAGCGGCTGTACAAGGAGAAGCGGAAGTTTACGAAAAAAACAAAGGAAATGATCAAGAGAAAAATGAAGTGAAAGACCAAAGGGAAAACAACGCTCAAAATACAGCGGGAAATGCTGAAGAATCACAGGAAACGATCGCTGACGGACAGTATCCGATTATGGGAAACAGCCGCGTAACAGTTGATGAGATGGTAGATTATTTTCAGACGGCAGGAAAACCTTATCCGAAAGAAGCTCTTTCCAAAGGTGGAGCAGAGTCTATAGAAGTGTTTTGCAGGATGTATTATGATGAAGCGGTGGCAGAAGGCGTTCGTCCGGAAGTTGCTTTTGTGCAGACGATGAAAGAAACGGGATTTTTGCAGTATGGCGGAGATGCTTCTGTCGAACAGTTTAATTTTGCGGGATTAGGTACAACAGGCGGGGGTGTGCCCGGGAACTCTTATCCTGATGTGCGGACCGGGATCAGGGCGCAGATTCAACATCTGAAAGCATATGCCACAGCAGACCCTTTGAATGGGAAGTGTGTAGATGATCGGTATGAGTATGTAAAAAAAGGAACGGCTCCATATGTGGAATGGCTGGGGCAGCAGGAAAATCCTGAAGGGCTTGGCTGGGCAACGGGAGATAACTACGGATATGATATCGTCCGAATGATCCACGATATGAAGAAATAGAAATATTGTTAGCTAAAATTGTGTAAAATACACAAAAAATTGAAGGGAAACACTGTTGTTTAGCACGAAAAATTCAGTGGTTTTGTCAAGGGCAATCTCATTGACAAACAATATGGCGAATAGTATAATTTAAAATAAGATGTAAAATGGAAAATCGTAGATGGTTTAATACGGTTTTTCTTTTTTGTAATGGCGATAAGCCAAAGTCTGAGTTCGCCGAGAACTTGGCGATCGCTTACAATCCCGGAATATGCCTTTTGGCACTTCGGGGGGATTGACATGAGCCTGAAAATAAACGGAGGGAAAAAGTATGAAAAAAAGAGGAAGGGCTTTAGCGCTTCTGCTTGCCGCGGTTTTAACGGTCAGTAGTGTGCCGGGAACAGTTATGGCGGCAGATGGCGTGAAGCCCCAAGACGGAACAACGAAAGAACAGCCATTCTGGAGTGGAACGGGAGGAAGTACAAGGTTTAGAATTCCGTGTCTTGTATCTCTTGATGACGGCACATTGGTAGCCGGCTGCGATGCCAGATGGAATACGAGTTTAGACGGTGGTGGACTGGATACGATCGTATCCCGTTCGACAGACAAAGGAAAGACATGGCACTATACGTTTGCTAATTACCTTGGTGATAACGGGAACACGCATAATAACAATTCTACAGCGTTTATCGATCCTGCCATGGCAACGGACGGAGAAAAGGTGTACATGATTGCAGACCTTTATCCGGCAGGATATGCGCTGAATGGCGCGAGTCATGCACCGGTCGCAGGTAAAAGTCATGATGAGAACGGAAATATTCTTCTGGCAGACGCAAGGAAATGGCAGAATTGTTGGGTAAATGATCGTCAGAATGAAGCTAACTATACATATCATTTGGAAAAGAATGATAAGAAAGAATCTGATTCTGCATATGTGATTAAAGATGCGAATGGCGCAATCGTAGAAGGTTATACAGTTGACGCTTATTTTAATATTAAAGGGAAAGATGTAGATGCGAATCTGTTTGAAGCTGATTCGCCGTTTCAGGTATGGCCGACAGACTATTTGTACCTGACAACATCGGAAGATGCAGGAGCAACGTGGTCTGTACCTACGATTGTCAATATGAGAAAAGATCATGAGCAGTCTCTTTTAGTAGGACCGGGACGAGGTATGGTTACTTCTAAAGGCAGGATCTTATTTACGGCATATGAATTTACAGGTTCAGATAAAAATAGCGTGGCTATTTATTCGGATGATGGCGGTAAGACGTGGGAAAGAGGAAAGTCTGTATCTGGATGGAGTTCAGAAGCAGTTGTAACTGAGGCAGATGGAAAATTGTATATGTTTACTCGCCATGGCGGATATTATACATCGGATGATTTTGGAGAAACATGGTCAACGCAAAAAAATATGGGGATTAGTTACTGGCTGAATTGTCAGTTGACAGCAATTACATATCCGAAGAAAATTGATGGTAAAACAGCAATCTTGTTTGCAACTCCATCGTCTTCATCGGGACGTGCGGCGGGAAAGATTTTCGTAGGCTTAGTGCAGGATGACGGAACACTTGACTGGAAATATAACTACAGCATTAACGGATCTGCATATTACGCATACTCTTGTCTGACAATTCTTCCTGACGGAACGATCGGTCTTCTTTATGAGAGTGACGGAACTGTGATTACGTATGAAGATTTTGATATTGAAGACGTTGCAAAAGGCGCAGCAATCGGAAATATCTGGTGCACAGACGAAAACGGTACTGTGGCAGATGTTACAATGACATCTGATATGTCGAAAAAACTGACAGTAAACGGCTTAAAAGATGGCGCAAAAGTGGAAGTTTCTTCTGACAATGAAAACGCAGTAACAGCAGCATATGCTGACGGCGAAGTGACATTGACATCTAAAACAGTAACAGGAATGGAAAAAGCGACTGTAACAGTTGAGTCTGAAGGTGAAAAGACGACAGTCGATGTAATCGTAACAGATGAAAAAGATTATGAGATCGTAGATCTTCGTGTAGGAGATACGAAAACATATACAGACAAGACAGGAAATTACAGTGACAGCACATTAGACGGTCTTGATAAAAATATTGCAGATGTGACATTGGTAGGAGAGGATGCACAGGCAGTTGAGAAACAGGTAAAAGCACAGCTTGCAACTGCACAGGCGAATTTTAATGGAGAGAAAGTCTCCTTGGATAACTGCATGTTTACATTTGAGAGTGTGGCAAATAAAGAAAATACATATAAAATTTCCGCACAGGCTGGAGATAAGAAAGTATATGTGAACCATAAAAAAGCACCGTCACAGTGTGTAAGCGCAGAGACAGAGACAGAAATTTTATTAGAGTCACATGAGGATGGAACGGTATCTTTAAAAGATATGACAGAAGGAACAGGCGGTGCATATCTTTATTTCTGGAAGGGCGATACTTCTAAGCTGCACTTTGACAGATACAGCAGTGATGTGGCACAGTGTCACATGGAATTATGGAAAGCGGCGCCAGGTGCAAAAAATGATCTGGGAATGCCGGGGTATGAGAAAGTGACAGATATTTCTCAACTTACAAGCGGTACGAAATATTTAATTACGGCAAAGGCGGATGATGGAACTTATTATGCGGTAAATCCATCTGCTACAAGCAGTAATTTTAATCATGTTGCAAAAGTAGTTGAAGAAAATATCCCGATAAAAGAAGAGGCTTCGGTAGCGCTTGGAACTAATGCACAGTTTGATAATGGCGGTGAGAAGAAGATCAGTAAATGCCTGTTTACGTTTGATAAACAGGAGGGAACAGAAAACCAGTATAAGATCACAGCAGTAACAGAGGATGGGAAAAAGGTTTATCTCGGACCAAAATCATCATCAGGAGCTAACAGACCACTTGTCGAGACAGAGGCGGTTATTACGGTTGCTAAAAATGGAGAAGCATTTACGTTACAGCAGGCAGAAGACGCTTCAAACAGCAAATATTTGTATTTTTGGAAAGATGATGCAAGTAAATTCCATTTCGATAGAAATGGTTCTGTAGATAGTAAAGGCAAATGTGATTTTGAACTTTATCGAAAAGATGACAATGTAGTTGATAGTGAGATCCCAGGATATACAAAAATCAGTGAACTCTCAGAAATTGAGAACGGTGGTCAATACTTGATCGCTATGAAGGCAACTGTAGAAGGCAATAATTACTATTTGTTGAATCCGGCAACGGGAAATGAAAAATATAGCTATGTTGCGAAGGTAACAGGCAAAATGTATGAAGATGAGACAATCGGTGCTAAGACAGATATCACAATTACCGGAAAAGCAGAAGGCAAAACATCTGTGAAGATCGGTAACAAGACATACTTCATCTTCGTGAAAAATGATGTGGAAGAAGTAACAATCAAGATCGGCGAGACATATAACGTACCGGGCAAGATTTTAAATGAATCCGAAGTGACAAAAGACGGTATCGTAAGTTTGGAAAAACGTGAGAACATGCCGCCTTACAAAGCAATTTCAGAAATCACAGAAGGAACATATTTGTTTGGAAATAATAGTCATATTATGCTGAATACGGAAAGTACAGCAGCAGGTTCGGAAAAGGGTCTTGGAATGAAAGCTGTCAACTTCAATAACGATGAGACTGCGAAAGATTTCATGTGGACGCTTACCAAATCAGGCGAAGGCTATACGATGAAAGATGCCGCGTCAGGCAAATACATTAATATTTCTGGAAATAATGTGGAACTGAAGGATGCAGAGCAGGTATTGACGATCAGAGCAAGAGCAAACGGAGGATTCTCTGTTTCGGCAAATAATTATTATCTGAACAACTGGGCAGGAAATAATAATAAAGTTGCAGCTTATCCGAGTGATGATAACGGATGGAGCTTCTACAAAGCATCTGCCGGAAACGTAGTAACAGGTGTGAAAGAAGGAACAGTAACTGTAGCGGCATCAGAAGGAATAAACTATAAGATCACGGTGGTAAAAGACGTTCCTGAAGTAAAAGAGTACACAGTAACGGCAACAGTAAATGATGAAGCGATGGGTACGGCAAAGCTTAGCCCGGAAGTTGATAAGTACAAAGAAGGAACAGAAGTAACGGCAACTGCGAAAGTAAAAGACGAAAGCAAGTATGAGTTCGTAAACTGGACAGTAGGCAATGAAGAAGTTTCTAAGAAAGCAGAGTACAAGTTTACAGTTGACAAAGACATGGAGCTTAAGGCGAACTTCAAAGCAAAAGATCCTGTAGAAGAAACATTTACAGTAAAAGTAAAAGCAAATGACACTAATATGGGAGAGGTGAAACTTGATCCTGTAAAAGCAGAATATGCTAAGGGAGAGAAAGTAAAAGCCATAGCTACAGCTAAAGAAGGACACGAGTTTGTAAACTGGACAGTGGACGGAAAAGCAGTTTCTGCAGAAGCTACATATGAATTCTTAGTAGAAAAGAATGTAGAACTGACAGCTAACTTCAAAGAGACAGAAAAACCGGTAGAGCAGTTTACAGTAACAGTAAAAGCAAATGACGACAAGATGGGAACTGTAGCGGTCGATCCGGTGAAAGAAAACTATGAAAAAGGCGATACAGTAATCGTGATCGCAGAAGCAAAAGAAGGATATGAGTTTGTAAACTGGACATCGGAAGGTAAAGTATTCTCCGATTCTGCAGCGTACGAGTTTGCTGTAGATAAGGATATGGAACTGACAGCGAACTTCAAAGCGAAAGAAGAGCCGAAACCGCCGGTAACAGAAGATACATTCAAGCTGAACGTAACTGTAAACGACGACAAGATGGGAACAGTAAAACTTGATCCTGCAAAAGAAAGCTATAAAGCAGGAGATGTCGTAACGGCAACTGCAACGGCAAAAGACGGATACAAGTTTGTGAACTGGACAGTAGACGGTAAGGAAGTTTCCGATAAAGCAGAGTATGCATTTAAAGTGGACAGAGATGTAACATTGAAAGCAAACTTTGAAAAAGTAGCGGCAGATCCGAAACCTGAAACTCCAAAACCGGAGGATCCGAAAGATGAGGATAAAGCAATTCAGACAGGAGACAACGGCGTATCACCGATCATTCCGCTTGCAGGATTAGCATTAGCGGCAGGAGCGGCAGTTACAGTTCTTCGGAAAAAAGAAGACTAATCGCCGGATATTCAAACTGATGAGAATAATTTGAAATCAGAATGAAAAAATAAAGATTTAAAACAGTGAGACGGCGCTGATCTATTTTACGGATCAGCGTCGTTTTTACATATTAGGCTTTAGCCTGTCTCAAATAAGTGCGTGGTGTGCAGTTATTTGAGACTAAAATCCACCTGCTATGCGGGCAATGTCATCAACTTAAGATATATCAAAAATATAAAATAAAAATGTCTAAAAGCACTTGATAAAATGCGAAAAAAATGTTGCCTTGCGTTGATTACTTTTTCAATGCGAGGTGATTTTATGAATACAAAACTTTTAACATCCATTTTACAATCTTCCAATGACCTTATTACATCAGAAGATTTCTTGACAAGGCATCGTATAGGTAATGCTTTTACACGTTCTGGAAAGCTTTCTTTTTCTAACTTGATTTATTTTGTGCTCCAGTCGGTTCATAAATCCATTCCTATAAACTATGCCCGATTTTTAGAAAATTTTCCATCTGATCTTCCAATATTTGTATCAAAACAGGCAATTTCAAAGGCAAGACAGGGTATTTCTCATAAAGCATTTCTTGAATTATTCCGTCTTTCTGTGAAACAATTCTATTTTCAACCAGTAAATTTACGCACTTGGAATGGTTTCCATATTTATGCCGTTGACGGAAGTACGATACAGATTCCGGAATCAAAAGAGAATTATGAAGTGTTTGGAGGTAACCCAAACAAGACAAAAATCATATCGCCTCTTGCTTCCGCATCCGTTCTTTATGATGTAATAAACGATATTCTGATTGACGTTTCTCTTCATCCCTATCGTTACAATGAACGGGAATCGGCTAAAGCTCATGTAGATTTTTTACCTAGGTTTCCAAACAGTATCATACTTTTTGACAGAGGATATCCTTCCGAAGACATGTTTCACTATCTAAACTCCAAAGGAATTCTGTTTCTTATGCGTGTGCCAAAGACGTTTAAGAAAGCTATATCGGAACAGGAAGATGCTTTGTTTACATATCCTGCTTCTTGTAATAAAGAATCCCTTACTTTAAGGAGCATTCACTTTTTATTGGAAGACGGCAGCACAGAATATCTAGTGACAAATCTGATGCCCGAGCAGATAGCTAAGGAGAACTTTCCAGATTTATACCAGTTTCGTTGGGGAGTTGAAAGCAAATATAGAGAACTTAAGAACAGGCTTGAAATAGAAGCCTTTAACAGCATTAAGCCTGCCAGTATCCAACAGGAGTTCTTTGCAGCAATGTATTTATCCAATCTAGTTGCGGTTATAAAGTCGGAATCAGATTCAAAAATCATTGTGTCTATCAATAATAGGCATGCTTACCAGGCTAACCGTAGTTATATATTAAACCGTATAAAAAACTGTATCGTACACCTTTTGCGGTCGCCCTTGTCCATATGTTACGAGATGATATGCCGGATAGTGGAAGAAGCTTCCAAAACATGTCCCATTATCCGCCCTGATAGAAAGTTTGGTAGATACCGAAAACATACACGTCGGAGATATTACAGCCATATGAAAAGCTGTATTTAAATAAAAACATAACCAAAAGGCTATCGGACTGTTAAAAAAATCAGCAGTCCTATTTGTGATGCGATTATTTGTAACAATAAATCCAATCACTTTATTAGCATACAGCTTTTTTTAACAAATACTCTTAAGTTGACGACATTGCCCGCATAGCGGGTGGTTTATTGTTTCGCCCATCTCCATTTTTCGGATCAACGAAAAACTCCAATGGGCTCAACAGACTAAAGTCCATAGTTATAAAATTTAAAGACATATTGCACTTACACAATATGCCCCCACAATGTTTCTATAAGACAATTTATATCATACTTTTTGTACTCCTATAAAAACTCTTCTATACTCCCTTTGTACTCCCAATTTTGCGATACAGCCCGATATTTGACATCATTTTATATACTTTGACTTTTCAATAAATCCCGTAAATATCACATTAAAAAGGCGTTCCATACAAATCATACGGTGTCACCTGATATACGTAATAATTAAGCCAGTTCGTATAGAGGTTGTTGGCGTGTGCTCTCCATGTAAGTACCGGTTTATTTTCCGAATCATCATCGGGATAATAATTTTCCGGAATTTGAGGATTTAATCCACGGCTTATATCACGCTTATATTCTGAATCAAGAGTCATACGGTCATATTCCGGATGTCCCATCACAAATATCTGACGCCCTTCTTTGGCCATACACATAAATACACCTGCCTGAAGAGAATCTGCAAGAATCATGATTCTGTCATCCTTCTCCAAAAGTTCCTGAGGAACTTCCGTATGTCTTGAATGAGGCGCCATAAACACATCATCAAAACCTCTTACAAGAGGAATCTTCCTGTTTCTCACGCGATGTCTGTACACACCGGATAATTTCTTCGGAAGCGCTTTTTTATTGATCCCGTAATGATAGTAAATACCCGCTTGCGCTCCCCAGCACAAATGAAGTGTTGATGTCACATTTGTCTTTGTCCACTCCATAATTTCTGTCAATTCCTGCCAATAATCAACTTCTTCAAACTCCATTTGTTCTACCGGCGCACCCGTAATAATAAATCCGTCAAACTTTCTCATTTTAATATCTTCAAATGATTCATAAAACTTATAAATGTGACTCGTTGATGTATTTTTAGAAACATGGCTCGTCATACGAACAAACGTCACATCTACTTGGAGCGGCGTATTTGAAAGTGATCTTAAAATTTGAAGTTCGGTATCTTCTTTCAACGGCATAAGATTTAAAAGTCCGATACTGATTGGACGGATATCTTGATGTGCCGCCCTATATTCATCCATCACAAATATATTTTCATGTTCCAGTATTTTTTTTGCTGGCAAATCAGCATTTATTCTGATTGGCATGTATTTTCATCTCTTTTCTAAATAATATATAAGCATTTTATTCAATCATTGAAAGAAATTCTTCTTCTGTAATCACAGGGATTCCGAGTTCTTTTGCCTTTTTGTTTTTGCTTGAAGAAGACATGTTGTCATTATTGATAAGATAATCTGTCTTTTTAGAAACGGAA
>OHQG01001313.1_pt1 | contig 10284 bp, 9 predicted proteins | sample 1577871 | NCBI WGS metagenome assembly OHQG01 (sample SAMEA3879604, study PRJEB24766) | human gut metagenome | biome: human-associated habitat; feature: feces | place: USA | collected 1985/1987
ATAGTCCCGCCCCCGCCTGAAACATGCTGTATCCGGGTTTTACAGCCACAGCTTGGACACGGAGATCTCCTGGTAAATGCGCTCAATGGCCTCGGCAAACATGGGGGCCACTGTCAGGTACTTGATCTTGCCGCTGAGGGCGGGGTCAATGGGGGCGATGGTGTCCAGGAAGGCCAGTTCCGTGATAACGCTGTCGTTGATCCGCTGAATGGCGGGGCCGGAGAGCACCCCGTGGGAGGCGCAGGCGTATACATTTTTCGCGCCGCCCACCTCCACCACGGCCTTGGCCGCGTTGCAGAGGGACCCGCCGGTGTCCACCATGTCGTCGAAGAGGATACAGTCCTTGCCCTCCACGTCGCCGATGATGTTCATGACTTCACACTGGTTGGCCTTCTGACGGCGCTTGTCCACAATGGCCAGATTCATGTGCAGCTTCTGGGCAAAGGCCCGGGCCCGGGACACGCTGCCCACGTCCGGAGAGACCACCACCATGTCGTCGCACTTCTCGCCGAACTTCTTGGCGTAGTAGTCCACAAACACGGGGTTGCCGTAGAGGTTATCCACCGGGATATCAAAGAAGCCCTGGATCTGGGCGGCGTGCAGGTCCATGGTCAGCACCCGGTCCGCCCCCGCGGCCACCAGCATGTTGGCCACCAGCTTGGCGGAAATGGGGTCCCGGGCCTTGGCCTTCCGATCCTGACGGGCATACCCAAAGTAGGGGATGACGGCGGTTATCCGGCCGGCGGAGGCCCGCTTCATGGCGTCGATCATGACCAGGAGCTCCATCAGGTTGTCGTTCACCGGGCGGCTGGTGGACTGGACCAGGAACACATCGGAGCCGCGGACAGACTCGTAGATGGAGGCGCTGACCTCCCCGTCGGCGAAGTGGCCGACCTCCGCGTTGCCCAGTTGGATGCCGATCAGCTTGCTGATGTCCTTGGCCAGGCCAATGTTGGCATTGCCGGTAAATACCTTCATATCCTTGCCGTGAGAAATCATTTCCAATTCCCTCTTTCTTCGTCGTTGTTTCGTTTTTCCCTCTTACTCCCGCAGCGCGAAGAGCGTTTCTGTCTTATCGTAAATTTTATGTGTCACTGTCTCTGTTCCGCGCCCTTCTCCCCGGCGCGGAAGCCGTCCGCAAGCTATTTGCCGTGCATCTCCCGGCGCTTTTTGGCCCAGCCGGGCTTGTTCTCCTGGCGGGCCCGGCCAATGGCCAGGCTGTCCGGCTCCACATCGCGGCTGACCGTGGTGCCCGCGGCCACATAGGCCCCGCCGCCCACCGTTACCGGCGGAACCAGATTGGTGTTGCAGCCGATGAACACGTCGTCCCCGATCACGGTGCGGAACTTTTTGAAGCCGTCGTAGTTGGAGGTAATGGTGCCGCAGCCGAAATTTACCCGGCTGCCCACATCCGCGTCCCCCACGTATGTCAGGTGGCTCATCTTGGTGTCCTGGCCAAAGACGGCGTTTTTGATCTCCACGTAGGCGCCCACCTTGCATCCGTCGCCCACGTCGCACTTGGGGCGGATGTGGGCAAAGGGCCCCACATGCACGTTCCGGCCCAGGGTGCTGTCGTAGGCCTGGGAGGCGTTGACCTCGCAGCCATCCCCCACCTGGCAGCAGTGGATGAGCGTGTTGGGGCCAATCTGGCAGTTTGCCCCAATCACTGTCTCCCCCCGCAGGATGGTCCCCGGCAGAAGAACAGTGCCCGGGCCGATGGCGACGCGGGGGTCGATATAGGTGTGGCCGGGGTCCAGCACGGTCACGCCGGCGCTCTGGTGTCGGCCGGCGATCTCCTCCCCCGCCGCCTGCTGCAGCTGCGCCAGTTCCGCCAGGGAGTGGAAGGGGCGCAGCGTGCCGCCTACGGGGAACAGGGGCTCCCGCACTTCCTCAATCCGGCAGCCGCCGGCAAATTTCTCCAGATCCTCTTGATAAGCCTCAGGTGTGCCCAGAGCGGCCTCGGCTCCCGCCGGAAAGCAGGCGGCGGCCTGGGCGTGATACGCCTCGTGGCAGACAACAAAAAACCGCCCAATGCCCTTTTCCATCCAGGCCCGCATGCACCAGTTCAAAACCGGGCAAAAAAGGGCCTCCTGCAGCATCAGCGGTTTTTGGTTATCGGTTGGAGATACACGGTCCGTCATACATACCACGACGCATTTTTGATCCATCGGGCACATCCCCTTCCCTGTAGTGGCGTTTTCTGATTTCATTATAGCAGACACGGCAGGTTATGCAAGGGGGATTTTTGAAAAAATACGCGCAATTTTTATAAAAAGGTGAGGAAACTATTTTTCTTCTGACTTTTTGCACAAGGTTTTCCTGTTATGTAGACTAAAATTCGTGGTTTCATAAAATTGAAGGACGGTTTGCGGCTGTTTTGTAAAATAATAAAAAGAAATTCTTGCTTTATGCTTGAATTCGAGAAGAAATTGTTTTACAATATATGCTGTTAAACTTTGAACAAAGCGGCCTGGCGGCTGGGCCGCCGGGGAGGAACCTATGCTGCATATTGTCCTGGTGGAGCCGGAGATCCCGCAGAACTGCGGCAATATCGCCCGTACCTGTGCCGCCACCGGCAGCAGCCTGCATCTCATTGAGCCTTTGGGTTTCGACGTGTCGGAAAAGGCGGTGAAGCGGGCGGGGCTGGACTACTGGCACCTGGTGGAGGTGACGGTGTACCCCGGCCTGGAGGACTTCTTCCGCCGCCATCCGGAGGCGGCGGGGGATCCGTGGCTGGCTACCACCAAGGCTCCCCGCTCTTACAGCCAGGCTTGTTTTTCCCCCGGCTGCTGGCTGTTTTTCGGCAAGGAGACAGCGGGGCTGCCCCAGGATTTCCGGGAGCGGTACCGGGAGAGGTGCGTCCGTCTGCCCATGGTGGACCGGGCCCGGAGTCTGAACCTGGCCAACAGCGTGGCGGTGCTGGCCTACGAGGCCCTGCGCCAGAACGGGTTTCCCGGTCTCCTGGATGCGGGGGAGATGGCGGACGGCCGGTAAGAGCCCCGGCCTATGTGATGGCGCATACCCTGCCCGGCGCCGAGGCATGCTAAAGAAACGGCGGAATAACCAAGATCCGAAAGGAGTTATATGTATGAATTACAACAAGAAGACCGTCAAGGACATCGATGTGAAGGGCAAGAAGGTCCTTCTGCGCTGCGATTTCAACGTCCCGCAGGACAAGGCTACCGGCGCCATTACCGACGATAAGCGCATCCGGGCCGCCCTGCCCACCATTCAGTACCTGCTGGATCAGGGCGCGGCTGTCATCGCCTGCTCCCATCTGGGCAAGCCCAAGGAGGGGCCGGATCCCAAGTTCAGCCTGGCCCCCGTGGCCCAGCGCCTGAGCGAACTGCTGGGCCGCACAGTCATCATGGCCTCCGATGTGGTGGGCCCCGACGCCACGGCCAAGGCTGCCGCCCTGGGCGGCGGGGAGATCATGCTGCTGGAGAACACCCGCTTTGAAAAGGGCGAGACGAAAAACGACCCCGCCCTGGCCAAGGCCATGGCGGATATGGCCCAGGTGTACGTGTCCGACGCCTTTGGCGCGGTGCACCGGGCCCACGCCTCCACCGCCGGCGTGGCCGCCTACCTGCCCGCCGTCAGCGGCTTCCTCATTGAGAAGGAACTGGAGATCATGGGGGGGGCGCTGAAAACCCCCAAGCGGCCCCTGGTGGCCATTCTGGGCGGCAGCAAGGTGTCCAGCAAGATCGGCGTCATCAACCATCTGCTGGATATTGCCGATACCATTATTATTGGCGGCGGCATGGCTTATACCTTTGCCAGGGCCCAGGGCGGCAGCGTGGGCAAGAGCCTGCTGGAGAGCGACTGGCTGGATTACTGCAACGAGATGCTGGCCAAGGCCAGGGACAAGGGCGTGAAGCTGCTGCTGCCGGTGGACACCCTCTGCGCCGCGGAGTTCTCCGCCGACGCCGCGCCGGTGCTCCATGACACCATGGCCATTCCCGACGATATGATGGGCATGGACATCGGTCCCAGGACCATCGCGGAGTACACCCAGGCCGTGAAGGGCGCCGGCACCGTGATCTGGAACGGGCCCATGGGCGTCTTTGAGTTCCCCGCTTTTGCCGAGGGCACCCGGGCTGTGGCCCAGGCCCTGGCCGACACAGACGCCATCACCATCATCGGCGGCGGCGACAGCGCGGCCGCCGTGGCTCAGCTGGGCTACGCCGATAAGATGACCCATATCTCCACCGGCGGCGGCGCCTCCCTGGAGTTCCTGGAGGGCAAGGAACTGCCCGGTGTGGCCTGCCTGCTGGACAAGTGAACTCTGCGCACATCGACCGTCCCGGCGGGCTGTGCGGCCCGCTGGGACGCCGCGACCTATGATACATATTTTATCGATTGTTGAGGAGAGAACCTGCTATGAACCGTAGATACCGCAAGACCATCATTGCCGGCAACTGGAAGATGAACAAGACCGCCAGCGAAACCAAGAAGTTTGCCGAGGAACTCAAGGCCATCCTGCCCCGCGCCAAGTGGTGCGACGTGGTGGTCTGTGTCCCCTTCGTCAACATTCCCGCGGCCCTGAAGGCGTTTAAGGACATGCGTGTGTCCGTGGGGGCGGAGAACCTGTATTTTGAACCCAGCGGCGCCTACACCGGCGAGGTGTCCGCCGACATGCTGAAGGACCTGGGCGTGAAGTATGTCATCGTGGGCCACAGCGAGCGCCGCCAGTACTTCAACGAGACCGACGTCACCGTCAACAGGAAGGTGACGGCCGCCCTGGAGGCGGGCCTGCACCCCATCATCTGTGTGGGCGAGAGCCTGGAGCAGCGTGAGATGGGCGTGACCATGGAGCTCATCGCCCTGCAGGTGAAATCCGCCCTGGCCGGCGTGGCCGCTGAGAAGGTGCGCAAGTGCGTTATCGCCTATGAGCCCATCTGGGCCATCGGCACCGGCCGCACCGCCACCGCCGAGCAGGCCGGTGAGGTCTGCGAGGCCATCCGCACCGTCATCCGCAAGCTGTACGGCGCCCGCGTGGCCCGCTCCGTCACCATCCAGTACGGCGGCTCCATGAATCCCAAGAACGCCGCCGAACTGCTGGCACAGCCCGACCTGGACGGCGGCTTGATCGGCGGCGCGTCCCTGAAGCCGGATCAGTTTGTGGAGATTATCAACGCGGCCAACCAGGAGTAATTTTGCTGAGACGCACCGGTGAGCGCGGGCAGACCCGCGTCTGCTGGCGCGTACAGGGGTTTCGCGCAGCGAAGCCCTGCCGCAGGGCGGATTGATTTCGCCCGGGGAAGTAAAATTATTTAGGGCTCCCGCCGAGGCCAGGCCTCAGCGGGAAATAGAAATCGAGGTTGTTATGAATAAGACGCCTACCACATTGATCATTATGGACGGCTTTGGCCTGGGGCAGGATGGGGCCGGCAACGCCGTGACCCACGCCAATACCCCCGTGCTGGACCAGCTTTTCGCCACCTGCGCCCATACCACCCTCTCCGCCTCCGGGCTGGACGTGGGCCTGCCCGCCGGGCAGATGGGCAACAGCGAGGTGGGCCACACCAACATCGGCGGTGGCCGGGTGGTGTACCAGGACCTGCCCCGGATCAGCCGCTCCATTGAGGACGGCAGCTTTTTTGAGAATCCCGCCTACTGCGCCGCCATGGATGCCTGCCTGAAAAATGGCAGCAGCCTCCACCTCTACGGCCTCCTGTCCGACGGCGGCGTCCACTCCCACACCACCCACCTGTGGGCCCTGCTGAAGATGGCCAGGATTCGGGGGCTGAAGAAGGTGTATGTCCACGCCTTCCTGGACGGCCGGGACGTGTCCCCCACCAGCGGCAAGGACTTTGTGGCGGAGGCCGTGGCCAAGTGCAGAGAGATTGGCGTGGGCAAAATTGCCACGGTGATGGGCCGCTACTACGCCATGGATCGGGATAAGCGCTGGGACCGGCTGGAGCAGGCCTACGACGCCATGGTCTATGGCAGGGGCATCCAGAACAGCGACCCCGTGGACGCGGTGGCCAAATCCTACGCCAATAATGTGACGGACGAATTTGTGGAGCCGGTGGTCTGCGACAGCGAGGGCACCATCTCCGATAACGACAGCATTATTTTCTTCAACTTCCGCCCCGACCGGGCCCGGGAGATTACACGCGCTTTTGTGGATCCCTCCTTTGACGGGTTTCAGCGGGAATTCTTTCCTCTGACCTACGTCTGCACCACCGAGTATGACGCCACCATGCCGGGCGTTCAGGTGGCATTCCCCCGCATCCAGGTGGCCAATGGCCTGGGGGAGTACCTTAGCAGGATGGGTATGACCCAGCTGCGGATTGCCGAGACGGAGAAGTATGCCCACGTGACCTTCTTCTTCAACGGCGGTGTGGAGGCTGTGTTCCCGGGGGAGGACAGGGTGCTGGTCCCCTCTCCCAAGGTGGCAACCTACGATCTCCAGCCGGAGATGAGCGCGGAGGAGGTGGCGGACAAGTGTGTGGAGCGCATCGAGTCCGGTGCCTATGACGTGGTGATTCTGAACTTTGCCAACTGCGATATGGTGGGCCACACCGGCGTATTTGAGGCCGCCGTGAAGGCGGTGGAAACGGTGGATGCCTGTGTGGGCAAGGTGGTGGACGCCACCAGGGCCATGGGCGGCATCGCCATGATTACTGCCGACCACGGCAACGCCGAGGAGATGAGCAAGGCCGACGGCTCCCCCATGACGGCTCACACCACCAATCTGGTGCCCTTTATCCTGGTGGGCGCCGACGCCAAGCTGCACCCCGGCCGCCTGGCGGATATCGCTCCTACAATTCTGGACATTATGGGCCTTGCCTGTCCACCTGAGATGGACGGCAAGAGCCTGATTGACTGACGGTCGCCAGTCTGGCGTGCCGCGAAACGCGGTTTTGTAAAGCAACTGAGCCGGCGGACCTTTTGGGTTCGCCGGCTCAGTTGCTTTGCCTGGAGAACACAGAGAAGCAAATGCAGCACCTGTGCTGCCGTGTTTCCCTTGGGGAAAAATTAATCGAAGTCAATGACCACTTTCAGCGCCTGCTTGGTTTTCACCAACTCCAGAATGTCCTGAATTTCCTCCGGCTTTCGCACATGGGAATAGAAATCCTTGGGATGGATAAAGCCGCTGCGGATCAACGCCACATTTTCCGACGTAATTTCATACTGCCCATAGGGGAAGTTCAGCATTTGCAGCAGGGTGTTGTTTTTCAGTGCGGTCACGTCCAGCAGAGCGTCTGTATTTCGCAAAACGCCCATAGAGCCAAGAATGCCATAGGGCCGCAGATGTTGAGAGCCCTCCAGCAAAATGGAGGTCAGTCCCACAATATCAATTACCCGGTCAAACAGTTCCCCTTCCAGAGCCTGATTCTTGTCCTCCTGCTGGAAGTTGATCGTGCGGTCTGCGCCGGAGAGGGGTCTGGCCATCTGCAGCCGTTCTTCCACGGAATCGACTCCTGTAATGGTTTTGGCGCCCAGGTAGCGCATATATTTCATGGTGGCAAGTCCCATGGGACCTGCCCCATAAACCAACACATCCTGATCCTTCGCGCGGAAGTTTTTAGCGGCGCTGAAACACTCGTTCAGCGTCAGCAGCACACCGGCGTCAATTGTGTCGAAATCATCCGGAATTTAACAGCATGGGACCTGATACTGAAACGCACATGGGGAGAGGCCATCCTCCCGCATGGCCTGCTGATCCTGTACAACGCCATAGTCGGCCATGGCCCCCCCAGGTGGCTCCATAGCGATCCGTTGTTTTGCGGTAGGGGGGATTGATAAACCGATTGCCGACCTGGTAATTGCGGACCTTTCGCCCAACAGCGACAATCTCGCCGGCGCCTTCGTGCCCCAGCAGGATAGGAAACGGATCGACCGGAATGGCCATTTCTCCCCGGATAATATGAAAATCCGTACCATCGGAAAGACTGGCAGGAAGTCCTGGCTCAATACCCCGTGGCGCGGGAACCCGCAGTCCGCGCAGACGATGGCGCCAGCTTCCTTGGCGGTTCTGGCGGCCCGAATCAAAGGTCCCGGGTTGTGGAAGGGCGGCACAAACATGCTGGCGATAGAAACCACCGCTGCACACGTCAGCTGCTGGAAAGCCAGGGCATAGGAGCATTGATGCATCATACCGCTGGACAGAAAGGTGTGCTGTCCGTTATCGTGCATCAGGACAATGCTTAAAAGCGTTTTGCCGCTTTCGGTCCGGCCCAGATGCGACACATTAAACAGTCCATACACCGCTAGATATAGGGGGTTGACGAAATGGCAAAAATACGGTAGAATGACACTTGTAACTTTTTGTTACCCTTTTTTCCAATTTGACATTTATGGGAGGGATACCATGACCTCGAATCATAAAGGGCGGAAAAAGGTGCCGGATTTCCGCGCACGTCAGCGCTTTCCGGAGAGCAACAGCTCCTATCGCCAGCTGAAGCTGCTGCTGCGGGGCTGTATGCCTCTTGTGCGGCAGAAGCTGTGGGGGCGGCTGTGCTCCCTGCGGGCGATGATAGCCCATCTGTCCGCCCATCTCCGCCGCCTGACGGAGCCGAGGCGCTTCCATCATATTGTCTTTGTGGCCGGCAGCCTGGCGGTTGCTGTTTTTGCCGTATTCAACGTCCTGTATACGACCGCTACCACCGTGGTGTTTGACGGGGTGGAGTTGGGGACCGTGGCCAATGAGGCGGAGGCCCAGGCCGCCCGGATGTCGGTGGAGCAGTCCATCTCCAGCATATTGGGCTATGACTACACCGTGGAGGACAGCAAGGTGTCCTACTCCACAGGCCTCACCTTCCGCAGCGCGGTGGTGGATGAAGCCCGGCTGGAGGAGGCCCTCAGCGACACTCTGCGGGTGGTGGAGCACGGCTACGCCCTGTATGTGGGAGGCACCTTTATCGGCGCTACCCAGACCGAGGGCGCTTTGGAGCAGCTGCTGGAGCAGGTAGCAGCCCCTTACCGCAATGAGAACACGGTTTCAATTGGCTTTGTGGAGGAGGTTGAGATCCGGGAGTGCGATCTGCCGGTGGAGGATTTCACCAATTTGGCGGATGTGGCGCTGCTGCTCAACAGCACCAAGGCCGGCGAAGTCACCTATACCGTGGAGAAGGGCGACTGCTGGTCCCTGATTGCCCAGGATCACAACATGACCAACAAGGAACTGCTGGCGCTGAACCCCGGCTATGACATCGATAAGCTGCAGATCGGCGATGTGCTGACCATCAGCAACGCGGTTCCCTATCTGACTGTGGTCGCCACCCAGATGGAGTACTACGTGGCGGATATCCCGTACGAGATTGAGTACGTGGACGACAACACCATGTGGGAGGGTGACACCCGGGTGGTCAGCAAGGGCGTCTACGGCACCGCCGACACCGTGGCCCGTGTCACCTATCAGGGCACGGAAGAGGTGGAGCGGGTCATTGAGTCCCAAACCATGCTGACAGACCCCGTCACGGAGGTCCAGGCCCGGGGTACGCTGGAGCGGCCCGACTGGGCTCCCACCGGCACCTTCCGCTGGCCCACCAGCGGCAGCATTACCTCCAGCTACGGCTACCGCAAGATCTTTGGCGGCACCTCCTTCCACAGCGGCATTGACATCGCCAACAAGAAGGGGACCGACATTGTGGCTGCCGATGGCGGGGAAGTGACCTATGCCGGCTGGATGAGCGGCTATGGCTACCTGGTGATCATCGATCACTTCAACGGCTACACCACCTACTATGGACACAACAGCAGCCTGCTGGTCAGCGTGGGCGACAAGGTGTTTAAGGGTGAACACATCGCTGAGATGGGAAGCACCGGCCGCAGCACCGGCAACCACTGCCACTTTGAGGTCCGCTACAACGGAGAGCGGCAGAACCCCATCAACTATCTGCCCTGAGCAAAATAAAGAGTCCGGCGCCGGGAAAGATTCCCGGCGCCGGGCTTTCAATAGCCCGAAATTCTTCTGTTACAACAGGTCCCGCTCCGTCAATAGGCTGTCCCAGAGCGTTTACAACGCGGCCCGTCAGCGCGTCGCCTACCGGCACTTCCACAACTCGGCCTGTGGTTTTTACCATATCGCCTTCGCTGATGTTTTTCGTATCACCAAGAAGAACGGCGCCTACGTTGTCTTCCTCCAGGTTTAAAACCATGCCGTAGATTTCTCCTGGAAACTCCAGAAGTTCTCCCTGCATCGCCTTTTCAAGACCGTGGATTCGCGCGATACCGTCTGCGACCTGGATAACGGTACCCACATCAGAGACTTCCAGCTTTGTTGAATATTTCTCAATCTGCTCTTTAATCACAGAGCTGATTTCTTCTGGTCTT
>OHQG01001315.1_pt1 | contig 10273 bp, 9 predicted proteins | sample 1577871 | NCBI WGS metagenome assembly OHQG01 (sample SAMEA3879604, study PRJEB24766) | human gut metagenome | biome: human-associated habitat; feature: feces | place: USA | collected 1985/1987
TCAAATCGGCCTTCCTGGCCAACATGAGCCACGAAATCCGCACGCCGCTCAACGCCATCGTAGGGTTCTCGAGCATCCTTGCCGAGACCGACGAGGAGCAGGAAAAACGGGAATACATTTCGATCATCGAGAACAACAACGCCCTGCTCCTGCAACTGATCGGCGACATCCTCGACCTCTCGAAGATCGAGGCCGGAACTCTGGAGTTCAACTTCTCGGACTTCGAGCTGAACGAACTGATGCACGAAAAGGAGAACATCATCCGCATGAAAACGGCCGAAGGCGTCGAACTGATCTTCGAACCGGGGCTTGACGCATGTCTGTTCCACTCCGACCGCAACCGGCTTTCGCAGCTGCTGATCAACCTGCTGACCAACGCCGCGAAATTCACCGCCAAAGGGTCGATCCGCTTCGGCTACCGGGCGGAGGGCAGCCGGCTCCGTTTCTACGTCTCCGACACGGGCTGCGGCATTCCGCCCGAAGGGCAGCGGCGGATTTTCGACCGGTTCGTCAAACTCAACTCCTTCAAACAGGGCACGGGACTCGGGCTTCCGATCTGCAAAAGCATCGTCGAACATCTCGGCGGAGAGATCGGCGTGAAGTCGGAAGAAGGGCGCGGCACGACCTTCTGGTTCACGCTTCCCTACATCACCGGCAAGCCCTGCGAAACCCCGTGCGGGGAGGTCCCGACGGTTTCGGTCGAAAAGGACAAACTGACGATCCTCATTGCCGAGGACAACGACAGCAACTACCGCCTTTTCGAAACGATCCTGCGCCGCGACTACCGGCTGATACACGCCCGGGACGGGGAGCAGGCCGTAGAACTGTGCCGCACGGAACATCCGCACCTGATTCTCATGGACATCAACATGCCCGTGATGAACGGTTACGAGGCCGCGGCGGAAATCCGCAAATTCGCGGCGGAAATCCCGATCGTCGCCGTCACGGCCTACGCCTACGCCTCCGACGAGCAGAAGATCATGCAGAACGGATTCACGGGCTACATGCCCAAGCCGATCAACGCCCCGCAGCTCAAAAAACAGATTCTCGACATCCTGCGGGAACGCATCACGCTGATATGAAACGTTAAAGGACGCCTCGAAGGGCGTCCTTTAACGTTATCCGAGCCGGAGAATCCGCGCCTCGTCGTCCGCAGGCGGCAGCGGGGCGGGGGAGAAGTCAGAATAGCCCAGGGCGATGGCGCAGAGGGGTTCGCAGCCGTCGGGAACGGGCAGGAACGTCCGCAGGTAATCGGCGGCCCTCTCTCCGTCGGGGGCGTCCTTGCGGCGGGGCCGTCCGTTGACGTGCACCCAGCACGAAGCCAGCCCTTCGTCGACGCAGGCCAGCTGGAGCACCGTGGCCGAAATCGCGGCGTTCTCACGCCACAGATCGCTCGCCGAGGTGTCGCCCAGCACCAGGACCGCCAGTGGCGCGCCCTTCAGAAACGCCGACCCGTAATCGCGCATTTCGGCCATGCGGGCCACCAGCGCGGGATCGTCGACCACCAGAAAACGCGTCGTGCGCGTATTGCGTGCCGAAGGGGCCGAAAGGGCTTCGGCGAGGATGCGGTCCACGACCTCGCGGGGAACTTCGCGGTCGGTGAATTTACGGACCGAACGGCGTTTCGCAATCAATTCCTTGAACTCCATAATCTGTTGTTTTTACGTACGTTATTGCCGGAAAAGAGCCTCTGTTCCAGACAGACTGCGCCCCGGACCGGCACGAAAGCGACCGGCGTCGGGGCCGGTTTGCGCTGTTTTTGCAAAAATACGAAAAAAAAGCTATCTTTGGTGTCGGGGTCGCTGCGGCCCCTTCATCTGTCGGAAGGTTTTACCGAACCGCATGCCATACGGTTTTGCAGCCATCTGATTTTTAGCAGCTTTAAAATCAAAACTTTGAAAACGATGGAATTCAGATTTACCATAGCACTGATCTACGACTTCGACGGAACGCTCGCTCCGGGCAACATGCAGGAATACGACTTCATTCCGGCCGTAGGCAAAAGCAACAAGGAGTTCTGGACCGAAGCCAACACGCTGGCCGAGGAGCAGGACGCCGACATGGTCCTGACCTACATGGCGCGCATGCTTCAGGAGGCCAAATCGAAAGGACTGTCACTGCGGCGCGAAGCCTTTCAGGAGTCGGGCCGCCGCGTGACGCTCTTCAACGGCGTCAGGGAGTGGTTTTCCCGAATCAACCGCTACGGCGAAGAGCGGGGCATCCGCATCCTCCACTACATCAACTCGTCGGGTCTCAAGGAGATCATCGAGGGAACGGAGATCGCCCACGAGTTCCGCAAGATCTACGCCTGCTCGTTCCTCTACGACGTGGACGGCATCGCCTACTGGCCCGCCGTGGCGGTCAACTACACCAACAAGACGCAGTTCATCTTCAAGATCAACAAGGGCGTTGAGTCGGTTTTCGATTCGAAGCTCGTCAACCGCTACATCCCCGAAAACGAGCGTCCCGTACCGTTCAAACACATGATCTACGTGGGCGACGGGACCACCGACATCCCCTGTATGCGGCTGGTCAAGAACTCCGGGGGCCATTCGATCGCGGTCTACAACCCCGACCGGAAGGGGGCCAGCAAGGAGATGGCCTCGCTGATCCACGACAACCGCGTGAGCCATGTCTGCCCGGCCGACTATTCCGAGGGTTCGGACATGGACATCCTGGTGAAGACCATCATCGACAAGATCGACCTCGACGACAGACTGGAAAAACTGGAGGTCGTCCGATAACATGCTTGCCGGGAAAGTCTACTCCGGACGGCTGGTGCGCCCGGCCCTGTTCGGCGGATCGCCCGAGTGGACCGCCGGGGTGCGCCGGCATCCTACTGCGGTCGTCGCCACGGCCGTCGTGCTGCTCGTCTGCGCCTGCATCCCCTATGCCGGATTCCCGGCCCTTTATCTCGCGGCGGCGGCCTGCGGGGCGTTCTATGCCGCGAACGAACCTCTGCAACTCCTGCTGCTGCCCGGAAAGGGCGCCGCGCGATTGCTTGCCCGCAAGATCTTCACGGCCTGGCGCAACTACTTTCTGATGACCGCCCCTTTCGCCGTGCTGGCACTCCTCGCACAGCCCCGTTCGGCCTGGATGGCCGCGGCGTGGGCCCCGCTGGCGGCGTTGGCGCTGCTCTATTTCGTCGCGGCCAAATACGCCCGCTACGACCCGGCGGACGAATCCCCGCGCTGGCCGCTGGCCGCCCGGCTGGGAGCTGCGGGATTTCTCATCCCGCCCCTGCTGCCCCTCAGCCTTTGCCTCGTGGTGAGCTACCTGCTCCGGACCGAACGCAACCTCAGCCGCTACCTTTATGATTACGATTGACGCCCTCCGGATTTGCGACGGGGAGCGGACGCCGCTCGACGGCGTGACGATGCTCCTCACGGCCAATGCCGTCCACGGCATCGCAGGCGAGGGCCGCAGTGAACTGCTCCGGGCCGTATACGGACTCGCCGTGCCCGAATCGGGAAGCGTCACCTCGGGCGGACACCCCCTGCGGCGGCGCGACATGGCCTATCTGGAGGCGGAGCCGCGCTTCTGGCCGGGACTGACAGCGGGGGATTGCCTCGGCCTCGTACGCCGCTACCATCCCGCATCGGACCCGGCTCCGTTGCTTCGGCGGCTGCCCGTACCGCCCGCCGCCGAAGCCGCCGCTTTGCCGCCCAACGAGCGGAAACGGCTGGCGCTGATCCTGCTGCTGATGCAGCGCAAACGGGTCCTGCTGCTCGACGAACCTTTTTGCGGACTCGACGCCGAAAGCGTTTTCGTCGTGCAGCAACTGATCCTGCAACTCGGCTGCGAGGGGCGGACCCTGCTCGTCGCAGCCGATTCGCTCGCCCTGCTCGACGGCATCTGCGACGATCTCTACGTGCTCGGCGGCGGGCAGGTCCAGGGACGTTACGAACATTACGAATTCCAACGGGCAATCCGCGAAGCGGGTTCCGCGGCGGGATTCCCGAAAAAATAGTATTTTTGTCCAAAACCGCAACCCATGAAAATCGTTTTCGCCACCAACAACGCCCACAAACTCACGGAAGTACAGTCCGTGCTGGGCGACGCCTATACGCTCGTGACGCCCCGCGACTGCGGCGTCACGGAGGAAATCCCCGAAGATCAGGAAACGCTCGAAGGCAACGCTTCGCAGAAGGCGCATTACCTCAACGACCGCACGGGACTCGACTGCTTCGCCGACGATACCGGACTCGAAGTGAAGGCGCTGGGCGGCGCTCCGGGCGTGCATTCGGCCCGTTACGCCACCGACGGACACGATTTCGCGGCCAACAACCGCCTGCTGCTGAAAAACCTCGAAGGAGCCGAAAACCGCCGCGCACGGTTCCGGACGGTCATTTCGCTGCTTCAGGGCGGCAAGGAGCTCCTGTTCGAAGGCATCGTCGAAGGGCGCATCATCGACCGTGAGGCCGGGCACGAGGGCTTCGGCTACGACCCGCTGTTCGTTCCCGACGGCTACACGAAGACCTTCGCCGAGATGACGACCGAAGAGAAAAACGCCGTTTCGCACCGCGCCCGCGCCGTGCGCAAACTCGCGGCTTACCTCCATTCAACCGAACGATAGCCCATGAAAACCGTCAACTGGGGAATCGTAGGCTGCGGCAACGTCTGCGAGCGCAAGAGCGGCCCGGCGATGTACAAGACCCCACACTCGGCCCTCGCGGCCGTCATGCGCCGCGACGCGGAGAAGGTGGCCGACTTCGCACGGCGCCACAACGTGCCGAAAAGCTACACCGACGCCGCGGCGCTGATCGCCGACCCGGAGGTGGACATCGTCTACGTGGCCACGCCTCCCGGCACGCACCGGGAACTCGCGGTGCAGGCCCTCGAAGCCGGGAAGCCCGTCTACGTCGAGAAGCCGATGGCAATGAACCACGCCGAGTGCCTCGAAATGATCGCAGCGGCGGAAAAAGCCGGGCAGAAACTCTTCGTGGCCTACTACCGCCGGGCGCTGCCCTATTTCCTCAAAGTCAAGGAACTGCTCGACGGAGGGTCCGTCGGGCAGCCGTTGACGGCGGAAGTCCGCCTGCTCCGCCCGGAAAGACCCGAAGACCGCGATCCGGCCCGGCTTCCGTGGCGGCTGCGCCGGGAGGTCGGAGGCGAAGGCTATTTCCACGACCTCGCACCGCACACGCTCGACATCCTCGATTTCCTGCTCGGGGAGATCACCGACGCCCGGGGCTGCAAAAGCAACCGCGGGGGATTCTACGACGTGGCGGACACCGTCGCGGCATCGTTCCGCTTCCGTTCGGGCGTGCCCGGTACGGGGATGTGGTGCTTCGTCGCTCCGCCCTCCGCTGCGGAGGATTCGGTGGTCGTCACGGGCCGCAAAGGCTCGGTGCGGTTCAGCACGTTCGATTTCACGCCGGTCGAACTGGTGACGGCGCGGGGTGTCGAACGCTTCGAAATCGCCCCTCCGGAGCATATTCAGGGCCCGCTGATCGAAACGATCGTCCGGGAGCTGCGCGGCGAGGGCGTGTGCCCCTCCACGGGAGTCTCCGCGGCGCGAACTTCGCGGGTGATGGATGAGATAATGAAAGAATAAATCGCTATCTTTGCGCCCTATGGAGACGAAAAACTACGACAAGGAGGAGCGTTTCGACCCTGCGACCGTCGAGGCGCTGAAACTCCACTATGCGGAGATCCTGCGCCTGCTGGGCGAGGACCCCGCGCGCGAAGGGCTGCTGAAAACCCCCGAACGGGTGGCCAAGGCTATGGCGTTCCTGACGAAAGGTTACGACGAAAATCCGCTCGACATCATCCGCTCGGCGATGTTCCGCGAGGAGTACCGGCAAATGGTGCTCGTCAAGGACATCGAGCTCTACTCGCTCTGCGAACACCACATGCTGCCCTTCTACGGCAAGGCCCATGTGGCCTATATTCCCAACGGTTACATCACGGGTCTTTCGAAAGTGGCCCGCGAGGTGCAGGAGCGGCTGACGGTGCAGATCCGCGACTGCATTCAGGAGGCCCTCAACCCGATGGGCGTGGCCGTGGTGATCGAGGCCAGCCACATGTGCATGCAGATGCGCGGCATCGAGAAGCAGCAGTCGGCCACCACCACGTCGGCTTTCACGGGCGTCTTCCTGTCGAGCCAGCGGACCCGCGAGGAGTTCATGACCCTCATTTCCCACCGCTACCGTTAGACTTAAACCCGTTCCGGCACAGATGCCGGTTCCTTATGCCGGGGTCTTCGGTGCGGGCCGGGACTTGGTTTGTGTCAGCGACGGCAAGGCATTCGGATTCTGAGAGGCGTACCGTTACCGGAACGACCGGATTAAAAAAGCAACAGCTTAGACAATTAAGCTGTTGCTTTTTTTGATGCGGTGAATTTTCGGCAGAGCGACATTGGCTTTCGATTTATTTCGATTCGAAATTCGTCAAACGTTTCCGGACCTCGGAAATGCATCTCGTTTCGGGCCGAAATTTTTTCTGACAGCTCTTTCCTGCTTCGATACGGGCATTGCAAGTCTATATAACAACGGTAGTCGTACATTTGTAAATGTCTTATAAACAAAATGTTGGTTTTTGTAGGGTTCTATATTATAGACCGGCTCTATTTATTGCCTTTTATAAAATGGATACTTTTGTAAAACATAATTTCGGACTTATGATTTGCAATTTTTTTAATAAGGTTCGATTTCTGACCAACAAACTAAAACTCTTAATTTTTATGAAGAAACCATTTTTACACTTGCATCTAAGCTTGCTGTTTCTGATGGGTTGTGTCTTCCTGCTTCCCTCCTGCATCGAGGACAAAGCGGAAGACGCCGCACACCGGCTCGTCGTAAGCAAGGTCGATGTGGAGTTGATTCAGACCGGAATGCTGAACACCGGTTCGAAAGCCTCGTTCGACGTACTTGCAAACCGGGGGTATGTCATCACGTCCGATGCCGAATGGCTCGATGTCGATAAACCGACCGGAAAAGGACGCGTTTCCGTAACGCTCGAAGCGAAGCCCAATGAAACCGCCGGCGAACGCACCGGACATCTCACCGTCACGAGCGGAAAACTCTCCGAGCGGGTCACCGTCACGCAGACGCTCGATCCCGATCCCGACGACGGAAATCCCGTGGGATACACCTATTATTCGGAGAATTTCGACTGGATCGCCGTGTACGGCGGCGCCGACTGCGTAGGACTCGGTTCGCAGAACGGTGCGAAAAACATTTATAGCACCGGCGACGCGCTGCAAAAATTCGGCGAAGCCGGGCTTCAAGATTACAACCCCGTGGGCAAAACGATGTATGCCTGCGCCGGATACTTCAAGATGGGAGCGACCGACAAACAGACCGGAATCATTCTGCCGGCCCTGAAAATCGGCCGCAAGAAAGCCTCCAACGTCGAACTCACGTTCGAGACCTGCCCGAATATCGGCGGCTCCGGCAAGGCCGACGCGGTGACCGTCACGGTCGAGATCGTCGAGGGGCCGGGCACGGTCAACGGCAATTCCGACCGCGAAAGCGAGGCCATGAAACCCGACCAGACCTGGAAATGGACGCCGATGAGCGTGAAACTCTACGGCGTGACTGCTGCGACCCGTATCGCCATCCGCTCGACGCAGCAGGGGAATCCCGGTGTGACCGCCGGCGAAAAAGGCTATTTCCGCTGGTATCTCGACAACGTGAAGATCGTGAAAGCTCCGCGCAACTAACCGCAATCAACTCAAAATCAGAATAACAATGGATTTCAAATACATAATAATCCGGGCGTCGTCCGCCCTGTTGCTGCTGTCGGGCCCCCTCTTCACGGCCTGCGACGACGACGATCCCGATGCGTTCATCACGGTTTCCAAACAGGAGATCGAAGTGGAATACAACGGTTTGACGGCCAACGGCGAAACGGTCAATTTCGACCTCGGGTCGAACCATGCGTGGCAGGCGACCTACGTCGAGGAGTGGATACATCCGACCCACACGGAGGGAGACCGCGGCCGTACGCGCATCTTCCTTGCGATCGACGAAAACGACACGGGCAAAGACCGCGAAGGCTATGTCATATTCGAGGGCGGCGGTTCGCGGCGAACGGTCGCTGTCACCCAGAAACTCAAAATCGACGCCCTGATGGTCTCCCCGGGCAAACTCACCGTCGTCAGATCCGGCCTGCTGGAAACGGGCGAGAAAGCCTCGGTCTATATCTCCGCGAACAGCGACTGGACGATCGAGCCCTCCGGGGACAGCGGTTGGATCACTCCCTCGAAAACCTCGGGCAAAGCCGGCGAAGAGGACGTAGAGCTGACGATCGCCCAGAATACGACCGGCGCCGTGCGTACCGGCACATTCGTCGTGGTCGCCGGTTCGAAGCGTGCGACCGTCACCGTGACCCAGAACCTCGAGGGGCTGAAAGTTTCCGCAACGTCGTTCAGGGTCAATAAGTTCGGCTTTGCCGACGAGGAGCGCACGCCGCTGACGTTCACGGTTACTGCCGCCGAGGCATGGACCTCGACCGCCGACGGCTGGCTGACGCTCAGCCCGGCTTCGGGCGATGCGGGCGAAACCGAGGTGACGCTCACGGTCGGAGAGAACGGTACGGGGGCTCTCCGCAGCGGAGAAGTGAAGATCGTCACTGCGCAGACCGGACTCGAAGAGACCGTAAGTGTCAGCCAGAACGCCAAGGACAATCTGTTCGAGGACGACGGCCAGCAGGTCGGGCATGTCTATTATAACGAGCCGTTCGACTGGGCCATTCCGTTTGTTATGGACGACCAGGTGGGGCTCAATGGCACCAAATGGACGCGTCTCAGCGTACAGAAGAACGATGAGATTAAGGCGGCTTGGGCGAAATGCGGTCTCACCGACTTCAATCCGGATGCGAATTGTCTTTTCATCGCTTCCGATTATCTTCATATGGGAGGTAAAAATATTCAGACGGGCGTCATTCTTCCTGCAATCGGAGTTAAGGCCGGCCAGAGTACCGATGTCGAGCTGTCGATGGAAACCTGTGCCAATATCGGCGGTTCGGGAACTCCGGACGGTGTTACCGTCACGGTCGAAATCACTGCCGGTCCCGGTACCGTGAACGGTGATTCGGAGAAGTTGTGCGAGCCGATACCCGGATTGTTATCCGTTCGACCCAGCAGGGACAAAACGGCTACTTCCGCTGGTTCCTCGACGACATCAAAATGACGAAGATCGCAGCCGAATAGTCCTGCGGTGTCAAATCAATGAAAAACAAGAAGACAGATATGAAAAACAGATTTGCAGATACGGGAAAATCCTATGCAGGGTATTTTCTGCGTTTCGTGTTCTGCCTGGTGCTGACGGCGGCCGCGTCGCTGGCGCAGGCTCAGAACCGCAACCAGGTGAGCGGCAAGGTGACCGATAAGGCCGGAGAACCGCTCATCGGCGCCACGGTCGTGGTGGTCGGCACGACGACAGGTGCGACGACGGGGGCCGACGGTCGTTTCACGATCGGGGTTCCTGCCGGAGGCGAACTGAAAATCTCCTACATCGGCTATGTGGAGCAGACCGTCAAGGTCAGCGCGCAGTCGGTGCTCGACATCGTTCTGGAGGAAGACAGCCAGATGCTGAAAGATGTCGTCGTGATCGGCTACGGCACGATGGAGAAGAAGTCGGTGACTTCGTCCATCTCCTCGATCAAGGGCGACGATCTGGTGGCCGGCATGGGCGGCTCGACCATCGCCACGGCGCTTCAGGGCAAGATTCCCGGCCTGACCATTTCGGGCAGCGCCAGCCCCAACAGCAGCAACGACTTCCAGCTGCGCGGCGTGGCTTCGGTCAACGCCAGCAAAGGTCCGCTCGTGATCATCGACGGCATCCCCGGCGGCGACATGCGCGCGCTCAATCAGGAGGACATCGAGTCGGTAGACGTGCTCAAAGACGCCTCGGCAGGCGCCATCTACGGCACGCGCGCCGCCGGCGGTGTGATCCTCGTCACGACCAAACAGGCCCGGCAGGGCCGCGTAACGGCGCGTTATACGGGCGAATTCTCGGTCGAGGCCATCCGCAAGACCCCCGACCTGCTCTCATCAAGCGAGTACGTCGAGTACGGACTCGGCGAGGACTACGGTCACGACACCGACTGGTACAAGGAGCTTACCAACGAGCTTCCGTTTTCGCAGCGCCATTCGGTGAGCATTTCGGGCGGATCGAACGTGGCGCAGGTCTACACCTCCTTCATGGCGCAGAACCAGAAAGGCATCGTCATCGGCGACAACCGCAAGGACTACTCGGGCCGCGTCAACGCCAAGTTCAACCTTTTCGACGGAGTGGTCGAGATCCGCACCAACGCCCAGTTCCGC
>OHQG01001316.1_pt1 | contig 10272 bp, 9 predicted proteins | sample 1577871 | NCBI WGS metagenome assembly OHQG01 (sample SAMEA3879604, study PRJEB24766) | human gut metagenome | biome: human-associated habitat; feature: feces | place: USA | collected 1985/1987
TCGTCCATAACTATCATACCGCCCGACCCCATCATGGAACCGGCCGCTATCAGGTTATCGTAGTCGATCGGCAAGTCCAGATGCTTTTCTGTAAGACATCCGCCGGAAGGGCCTCCGGTCTGTACGGCTTTAAATTTCTTTCCGTCTTTTATTCCCCCGCCGATACCGAATATCACCTCACGAAGCGTCGTTCCCATCGGGACTTCAATCAGACCGACGTTGTTTACTTTTCCCGCCAGGGCAAAGACCTTGGTTCCTTTACTCTTCTCCGTTCCTATACTGCTGAACCATCCGGCTCCTTTCAGCAGGATAACGGGGATATTGGCGTAGGTCTCCACATTATTTACATTAGTCGGACAACCTTTATATCCATGTTCACTGGGGAATGGCGGTTTAACTGTAGCTTCACCGCGTAACCCTTCCATACTATGTATCAGGGCTGTTTCTTCTCCGCAAACAAAAGCACCAGCACCATAACGTATCTGGATATCGAAAGAGAAGTCTGTACCAAATATGTTTTCTCCTAAGAAGCCATATTCCTTTGCTTGTTGTATCGCTATCTTTAAACGTTCTACGGCCAGCGGATATTCGGCCCGGATATAGACAAGTCCTTTACTGGCACCGGTACAGTATCCGTTGATAGCCATCGCTTCCACAATAGAATGCGGGTCGCCTTCCAGGATAGAACGGTCCATGAACGCTCCCGGGTCGCCTTCATCGGCGTTGCAGACTACATATTTCTGCGGAGCCTGCACCTTGCGGGTAATCTGCCATTTGAGTCCGGTAGGGAAACCGCCGCCGCCTCGGCCCCGCAATCCGCTATCCAGAATCTCTTTAATCACTTCATCGGGCGTCATCTCGGTCAGAGCTTTTCCTAAAGCTATATAACCGTCGCGGGCAATGTATTCATCTATGTTTTCGGGATTGATAAAACCACAGTTACGCAAGGCTATACGCAATTGTTTTTTATAGAAGTTGATGTGTTTGGAGTCGAGTATCTGTTCGTTCGTTTCGGGGTTTACATAAAGCAGCCGCTCTACTTTACGTCCTTTTATCAGATGTTCGTTTACAATATCGTTTGCATCTTCGGGAGTAACCTCCACATAAAATGTATTATCCGGAATCAGTTTCACTACCGGACCTTTCTCGCAAAAGCCGAAACAACCGGTACGGATTACCTGCACACTCTCCTGCAATCCGTTCTCCCTGACAGCCTCTTTCAGATTTTGAAGTATGAGTTCGCTTTGTGATGCACGGCAGCCTGTACCGCCACACACCAGAATATAGTTGCTATATTGTGCCATTATGTAAGTATTTGTATTGGTTTGTTATTCAGGTCCGACCGCGTTATAGTTGACCGGTATGATGTCATCCAGCAAAATTCCCTGTTTGATGTAACAGGTTATAATCTCGTCAACTTTGGCTTTGTTGACACGACCAAATACGATCGGTTCTTTGCCGGGAACAGTAATCTCCACTGTCGGTTCTGCATAGCAATAGCCCATACACCCGGTTTGAGTGACCAGGGCATCTACACGTTCCCGGTCGAGAGCTTCAATAAAATAACTCATAACTTCTTTGGCTCCGGCTGCGATACCGCAGGTTGCCATGGCAACCTTTATCTGAACCATCTGCTCGGGATTGTTACTTTTCTCACGTAAGTCGAGGGAAGCGCGTAAAGATTCGCGCATCTTCCGAAGGTCATCTAACGTTTTTACTTTGTTCATCATCGTACACATTTAAGGCATTATTACCACATGGGTATGACGCAAACATACGTATTTCTGTTTAAATTACGACTGTGTTTTATCCTAAAAATAAAAAAGATTTACTTGTCTTCCACCGCTCGGGTTTGAAGGACTTTGGAGTTTGGCGGCACACTGTGGGTTAGCCAAATGTTTCCGCCTATCACTGAACCTTTTCCAATCGTAATACGTCCCAGGATAGATGCATTGGAGTAAATAGTCACATAATCTTCAATGATCGGATGGCGGGGAACGTCGATAGGTAATCCTTCTTCATCCAGTGTAAAGTTTTTGGCTCCCAAAGTAACTCCCTGGTACAAACGGACGTGATTACCTATAATGGCTGTTTGTCCCACCACGATACCGGTACCGTGGTCTATACTGAAATATTCTCCAATCTGCGCCCCCGGATGAATATCGATACCAGTCTCGGAATGGGCCATCTCTGTGATAATACGGGGCAACACAGGGACGCCCAACTTTAATAATTCATGAGCAACCCGTTGATGAAGAATAGCATGTACAGCCGGATAACAGAAGATTATTTCGCTAAGGCTCTTTGCTGCCGGGTCACCATCCAGAATAGCTTTGACATCTGTTGAAAGCAGATATTTAATATGAGGTATCTTATTTATAAAGTCTATCGCAATCCGGGATGCCCGGTCCTTTGAATCGCAGCAACGGTCTACTTCAAAGCACAAACCATTATATATCTGTTCGTGGAGCAAATCATAAATTTGTTCCAGATATACCCCTGTATAATATTGAATAGAATCAACCTGTGCCTCCTGCTCGGAACCGAAGAACCCCGGAAAGATAACTTTCCGAAGCAACAACATTACTTCCCGAAGCGAAAGAACAGAAGGCGATGGCTTCTGATGCAGCGGAATATATTTATACTCCGGCAAATCGGAAGCCGACAAACGTTCTACGTTTTTTTGTATCTGGTTTAAGATGTCAGTCCTGTTCATTGGCTATGTCCCATGTTGGATCGTAAGTAACGAAAGATGATTTATTAAAATTATTAATAGCTAATATATAGATGGTCTCACCAATCTTCATTATTTTATATTCCGGTACATTTGTTATACTAGGCGATTGTGAGCATTTAAACCATTTATCATCATCCATATTATACATCCATATTATACCTTTATTATCAATAAAATATAAACACGAGTCTTTTATAACACCTGTTGATACTACTCCCATTCCATCTGGTGCCTTTTTCAAGCTTTTCCACTCACTCCAATCTCCTGAAGAATTAAGCCATAACTCTCGGTTTGTATAACTCTTTATACTATCCTTTGAAAAATAGCCTAATCCGACAAAAACACTATCTCCTGTTGTAAGAGCAACTCCGCTTTTTATCAGTTGAGGGAAATCAGTAATACCTTTCCAACTTTCGCCATTCCAACGATAGATTGTATCTTGAACTGTCACTCCTCTATCGTCACCCACAATTGCTTTTTCACCACCAAGAACTATTATAGAATCATTATGGACAAAACTTAAAGCATTCATAATCCCTACCATGTCTCCACTTAGTTTCATATTAGAATGAGGATACCATTGGTTGTAACTATACGAATCTACATCTGTTATGAATCCTGAATTTGATTTTCCTCCTATTACATATACAGAATTTCCATCAGAACAAACAGAACCACCATAAATATTTGATGAATGAGATGCTAATGGAGCCCAAATACCCTCATTATTCTCACCACCATCTGGAGTGTATCCATAAAGATTATTAGTATAATCTCCTCCAACTAATCCTCCTAAGACGAAAGCCCAACTATCTGTACTAAATGTCATAAAATCCTGTCGACCGCTTCCAATAAATTCTTTTTTGTTAACAAACATTGGAGGAGTTGTGAATGATTGTGTCTCATCACAAGATGCTGTACCTGAACCATTTTTCGCATATACTCTTACATAATATTTTAATCCCCCCATCAATTTAAGAGGTACACTAAAAGATTTACCATTTTCATCAAGAGTACATTCTTTATATCCCTGATAGTTAGACGGTCCTGGAAGTGTGTTCGATCCTGTTGAGTAATAAAGTGTCAAAGAACTGACTTCCGTCTTCCCACTGTCTTGAAGTTCACCAGTAACAGTTACTATACCATTGACCATGGAATATGTTGAAGATGGATTTAAAGATACAGTTGGCAAATCTCTCTTTTTGCTAATGCGGATACTATCCTTGCTATATACAATTCCAAATGAATTTTTAGCAAAAGCTCTGGCATAATAACTTGTTGAAGCATCTAGATCAGTAACTATTCCTTTAAAAATACTATCTTGATCTAAAACACATTTTATTGTATCATCATCTTCTATATTTGGTCGACTAGAATCTCTGACTGTTGTCCAACAAAAGCCTATTTCATCAATTTCTGCATCACCTTTACTTACCAGTTTTGAGTTCAATGAAACAAAATCATAGTTAGCTTCAACCCCTATTGAGTCCGCCAATATTGGAAGTCCATCTTTTGTCTTAAAACTCTTTTTCCCAGTCTGATTAGTAAAATCGCCAAAAGAATTGCATGCAAAAGCTATAACATTATATTCAGTATTTGCATCAAGACCGGTAATAGTATAACGAAATGTAGAATCATTCTCAGCCCAATCAACTCCATCTGATTTCTTAAAGACAGTGTCTCTAACTCCACCAACATACAACTCAAAACCAAAATCGGTAATATCTCCTTCACCTTTTTTAGATAAGATACCTTCTACCCTAGCTGTAGTTGCAGTTACTGACTTATCATCCACATCGGATGTTTTTACCTCTCCGGCCCCTTTATTTGTATTTACGCTAATGGTGTCACCATAACCGATACCTATTTCATTGGATGCTAGCGAAGTTATTTGATAAGTTCCTCCGTCCTTAAGTCCTTTAAGGAGCATGCTATATTCTCCTTTCTCGATATCTTCAGTTTGAAAAGTGTCTTTAACTGTACTAAGAATGATATTGTTATCAGCATCTTTTTCTACTTGCCAATATTTGAATCCACGTTTTATAAGTGAAGCTCCATTTTCTTTTTTTATAGTAGACTTAACTAAAATAGTAGTAGCGGTATTTTCTACATATACCGTCTTACCCATCTCTGGTACAGATGCATTCTGTAACTTAGTATTCATATCAGGTTCTTCCACACAACCTGATAAAAAGAATAAAAAAGAAAAAATGAATAGTGTATAGTATAATTGTTTCATAAGCTTATCAGTTAAAAGAATAGACCAAGACCAGCATTCAAATCCACATATTTAAAGTTCAATGTATTACATCCGGCACTGACAAAAATCGAACCGAATCTTACCATTATGTCTAAATCTGCGACCACACCTTCATATGAATAATCTGTATTCTTTGCCCAATAGGTATTTTGGGTATTAATGTTGTTTTTATCCCATGTATAAAATTCACATAACAACTCCCGTTTACCATACCCCAAGCCGACAGAAGTATATAGCCAGGGAGTACATTTAACGACAAGACCAGCAGAGGCAGCTAAACTGTTCACTTTCTTTTCGTTTGTAAATCTCAAGGATGTATTATCCGGATAACTTACAAATTCATCCGTTCCCCGGCATTCATAGGTGTAGTTATCAAATGACATATTGGTTTTAAAACGAGCGTACCAACCGAACCTTTCCCCGACACCTCCAACGGTTAACCCATAAGGAGCTTCAATTGAAAAAGCATAACCGACAAAGAACTTCATGGGTTCTCTCGGCTTTTTTTCTTTTTGGGGTATATAAGAGATCAGCTCCATCGGCCGGCGAAGTTCTTCCAGACGATTACTCCAACTTCTGGCACGTTCCTCGTTAGCCTGCGTCCCGATGCCTTCCGTATAATAATGGATCAATTGCGATATTGCTGTTGTATCGCTCTCTATTGTCGCTTTGTCTCTCAGGCAATCAAAACATCGACTCATCAGACTACGCATGGAAGAACGCATCTTTTTATTGTTTTTCCATATAGTTGTCAATTGATCAATGCTATACGAATCACATTGTATGACACCCTCTTCATACCACATTGTCGCCATCCTGTAATCCTGACGCCTCATTGCCTCGTCGCCTTTTCTGTTATATTCAGTTTGTTGCTGTGCCATCATATATCCCGGCAACACTGCAACAAATAAGATAAATATCCAAAGTCTTTTCATAAATACAATTAATAATAATCCGGTAAACGTTCACTAATCATTATACCTTCTGCATTATAAATATCGAACAGATCATCCTCTCTAAGAAACGCCCTATACCCTTGCTGGGTTTGATAGGCAGCCAAATACTTACATTTGATACGTTCTCTCGCATTGGCATCGATAGCTCCAAACTTTTGTGTCTCCTTTTTCTGAACGATCATGAGTTCCCCAAAAGGCTTCACTTCATCATACAGTGCTTTTCTGCCAGCCAAAAGTATCTCTTCTTCTTTGACTTTACGTTTTTCAATCAGACTAATCAATTCATCTGTCATCTTGATCTTGGCAGCCTTACTGAAATCAGTACCGGCATCGGCAATCTCCTCTGTTGCTTTTATAAAATCAGCCGCATTACTGGATGCATCCGATGCTGCCATTTTATTTTTACCGGAAGCGATCAATGCTTCAAACTCTGCATTCATCTCTGCTTCAGTAGGAACTGATGGTGCTGTTACCGGCTGCTTTATATCGTTAACGACAGGTTCGACTTTCTGCTTTACAGGATCGGTCTGTTTCGGAGTCGTTTCCGGTTTAACAATCTTCTTTTCCTGTGAGTCCGGTCGAACGCCGGTACTCTCTTTCTTCGATTCAGATTCAGTTTCAGGTTCTGCTTCAACAACTGTCGAATCTGATACAGGATTATTATTCCCTTCCGGAACAGAATTCAAAACTTCAGCAACAGGAGGAACAGCTTTACTGCGCTGTACCAAAAGAGCCACCGCTGAACCTATACTTGCAAATATAATAATTAGTAAAGAGATTAACGTTACTTTTCTTTTTTTCTTTTTAGGTACTGCCGGTATATCGACGTTATTCAGTACAGTCTCATCCCCTTCATCCTTTCCGGATTGAGGCAAACGGGTCGTAAACAGAATCGTTGTCTCATCTTCTTCGAAATATTCGGGGGAAGAAATATCTTTCTTTATCTCCTCTTCTTCAACTTCCGGAAAATCCAATGCAGCCAGCATTTCCGAGATTGACTGGAAACGGTCAGCCGGAACAATCTCCATCGCTTTGATAATAGCCGCTTCCGTTTTTGCAGAAATGGAGGGATTCAAATCCCGGGGGGAAGGCAACGGACGTGCTGCACGAAGAATGGATTCTGTAGGAATCTTCCCCGTCAGCAGATTATACATGGTTGCTCCCAACGAATAAATATCCGGGCAAGGGGAAAAACTTTGCGTACCTTCATTATCATATTGTTCAATAGAAGCAAACCCTTTCGATAAAGTTAACATCGTGGTACTCGTTTCCTGCTGCTCGATATCATACCGTTTACTCACACCAAAATCAATCAGACGCGCTTTCCCACTCTGATCAATCAATATATTGCTGGGTTTGATATCCAGATGAAGAATATTCTTCTCATGGACAAACTGAAGGGCCTCTCCTATCTGATGCATATATCTGAGAACTCTCGCTTCAGGCATTATGCCCTCCTTATCCATCTTATATTTCAGACTATTACCTGAAATATACTCCATAGCAATATAGGCCGTGTCATTTTCTTCAAACACTTCCAATACATTCACAATATGGGGATGATGAACATCGGACAGGATTTTAGCTTCTTTGATCAGTTTCTCTTTAAACTTCTCAAAAAGAGCCCTGCCCGTTTCAGAATGAACCTTGACAGCGAAAGAGTCAGGATCTCTGTAACAGTAATCTTTAAAAAAATATTCTTTTACACATATAGGAACTTCCGTTTTGATCGTTCCTAGCGGTCCCTTAACTTCTGTATACCAAACGCCTTTGTAAGTTATACCAAAGCCGCCCTGACCAACTACATGAGTAAGTCGATACTTTCCGTTTTGAAGAGGATATCCGTTTGGCAAATTCATAACTTTCTCGCGCTATTCTTTTTAATCTGCCAAAATTACGTTATTTATATAAAAGAATAAAGGAAAGAGAGAATATTTTGTTTTATTCCGATAGATTCACCTACATTTTGAACTGGTAAAATGTAAAAAGAAAAGTTATCTCTGGTCTTTCCGCAACAGGCAGCCATAATACCGTCTTTGATGTCTTCCGGATTGTTATAAGTGGAGAAAATAGAAGAAAGATCTTCGTTTTTAAGTCTTTCCAGCACACCGTCGGTACACATAAAGAAATAATCGCCCGCTTGTATATCCTTTAAAAGGACTACATCGGCTTCTGTCGGATGTTCCGATCCCTGTATGGCACGAATTATTACGTTTTTTTGCGGGTGGGTCAATGCTTCTTCTTTGCTTATTTTCCCCAGTTTGACAAGCGAATTAACCAGCGAATGGTCTTCTGTCTGATAAATAATTTCTCCCTGGCGGAACTGGTAAATACGGCTATCCCCAATATGTGCCAGTGTTATTCCCGAAGCTCCGACTGAAACCATCGTTAATGTGGTAGCCATACCCTTTGCTTCCGGATGATTTTTCACATAATCGTCAAAGCGTACCTCCGTGTAACCGACAACTTTATTAACAAACTCTTCGGTAGGTTCATCCTCTAAGAAGGTGGAAAAGAATGTCTGAAAAGATTCACAAGCTAATGAGCTTGCAATCTCTCCTTTTTCTGAGCCGCCGACACCATCGCAGACCAGAAATAATTTCTGATTGGAGTTTACCCTTTCCGGTAAGGGGTAAATAGAATCCTCGTTGTTTTGTCTACCGCCTTTTTCACAAACGGCCCAAGGCTTGCCAATCGTTATATTCATAGCACGAACAGATTTTATTCATTAAAGCGGAGAACCGTATGGCCGATAATGATCTCGTCATTGTTCTTAAGCACTACGACCTCTCCATTTTCAAGGTAATTGCTATTATATAACGTATGGTTTTTACTATTATTGTCAGAAAGAAAATGTTTATACCCTCCTTTCGGGTCTTTTTTAACTTCTATTCGTATATGCTCCCTGCTCATCGACTTATCAGCCGTTGCAATTCCTATTGTAGCGTTCGAAGCGTTAGATTTACGACCGATGATTGCAATACCTTCATTGAGAGGGAAAATTTGTTCCGGTGTAGCCGAATCTCCAACAACTGTAAGCTGTCCCGTACCATTCGAAACCGGATTGACAAGAATTGTATCCTGATCCGCATCAAGTCCTTGTTTTCCCAGTTGGAGCAAAGAGACAGGAATCGGTTGTTTACACTTCGGACATTTAAAGGAGGTCAGATCGAGGGGAAGTTTCCCCTCGTCTACCTTTAATCCTACGTGACAATGTGGACATTTAACTGAAATCATAGCATAAATGATAAATCTGCTCCGTCGATATCAGTTGAGAAAGTATCATGCACGTCTGCATCCGACAAGAATATTGTGTCGTCAGATAATGTAATAAAATCTGAAACATCCATATTATCGTCATCAATCATTACGATACCAGATAAATCGTTTTCCCCATCCACATCTACAACTACCGCATCACTAAATACGGAGTCGTCACTGTCTAGTGTAACAAATGTGTATTCCTCCTCTTGCATACTGGTTTGAATTAAAATTATTCTTTCTGGAAACAAAAGTAGGAAAAGTAATGGATTAAATTAACATCTAATATTCTCTTATAATCAAAGGTTTGGGTTTTATGTACAAACTGTCCGCTTTTGAGATACGAAACAACTTATTCACTGACCCACTTTGCTTTACAGGAAGAAACAGGACATTGTTTCCTGTTCCTCAGAGATTCCCAGGGAATTTCCCCCAGAAAAGTACCGCATTTAGGACATACATAGTCTATTTTAAACCGGTTTGCAATGTCCTGAAGCTGTTGAGGAGTCTTGGATGCCTGCTTTGCACCCAGGTAAATGCCTATCGTCGGGGCACAGATAGTTATAAACAAACTTATAGCCAAGAACTCCGGACTTCCTTTGCCCAGAAATCCGATCACAACGCCTATCACACCGGGCAGCGCAAAAGGAAGGGACTGGAATAATCTGGTTTTAAACTGGTTAGCCGACTGTATCTTAACTTTTTCTTGAACATAATCGTCATACACTTTCTTCAGTGCAGCAAACTCTTCACTATAATCATTATTATATTTAAGCGCTTCAGTCAAGTTCAGCACATACCCGATACCTAGAATAATCTTGTCCGTTGGTGTAATACGTTTCTTGACGATCTGTGAACCATTGACGAAAGTTCCGTTAGTAGAGCCGAGATCTTCCAACAACCAACAGCCATGATCCTCACGAACCAGACAAGCATGATGTCTGCTAACATGAGGATCATTCACTATAAAATCATTATCTTCAGCTTTACCGATTTTAATCTTCATCTTTCACTTCCTTTGGTTCTTCCGGTTTACCCATTTCCTTTTCCAGCGATTC
>OHQG01001317.1_pt1 | contig 10268 bp, 10 predicted proteins | sample 1577871 | NCBI WGS metagenome assembly OHQG01 (sample SAMEA3879604, study PRJEB24766) | human gut metagenome | biome: human-associated habitat; feature: feces | place: USA | collected 1985/1987
ACTCACGTTTGTTTATTTATAGAGGAAATATACTTATTTCCTGAGATCCAGAAAGTAATATACTTTTTATTGAGAAGGATTTCAAGTGCTGTGCCCGGCAAAGCTGCTTTTTACTCATTCCTCAACGCTCTAACCGGATTTCCTGAGGCTGCCTTAAAGCTATGCCAACTGACAGTTAATAACGTTATACCGACAACAATTAATAGAGACATAATATATGTCCAGACGCTAAAACTCGCCCGATAAACAAAACTTTGCATCCATTGATTAAGCAGACACCAGGTTACAGGGACAGCAACAACGAAAGCAATCCCAATCCATATAATAAACTGACGATTGAGCAGTTTTATAATCTGCCAGGTAGTCGATCCGTTTACTTTTCGGATCCCGACCTCTTTTGTTCGTTGTTCGATAGCGTACAGCGCCATACCAAAAAGCCCGAAACAGGTGAGCAGGATACTGATAACCGAATACATCATCAACAAATCGGACAATTCGAAAAGTTTCTTGTTATTACCCAAAACTTTATCATACAAGCTCTCATGTTCAAGGTAATTCCCAGGATAAAGCTGATCCCATTCCTTATAAATTTGTTTGATAACCGAAGCATTTCCGGGAGCTATGCGGACTTTTAAATCAGTTCCATCCCTGGCAAAACCAATAATACCTTTATCGACAGGAGTTTCAAGGCTATTAGGAATATATAGCTTAAAATAATCTTCAACAACCCCGGCAATAACATGATCATCACCAAAAGGAGGACGGTCCTTCAACCGGGGTTCGTATTCTTTTATAAGACTCCCGACAGGCAGTTCTCCATCCGGAAACAGGCTCTGAGCCCAGGTACGGTTCAGATAAACCGGATGCGGATACCTTTCTATCGCTTCTTTCCAGGGCAGACCTTTCAATAGCTTATAGCCCATAACTTCCATTATTTCTTCATCACCATCCTCTGAAGTATAAGATTCATATGTACCATCCGGCGAAAACTCACCGAGAGGCCATTCATATATGGGATTACTTAATGCCACCGCCTGTATGCCCGAAAGAGAACCGATATTTTCTTTAAGTCGTAACATAGATGTCTTGTTATCTCCGACTGAAAAAATATAAATACCTTTATAATTTTCTGCTTTATCATATAAAAGTGAGATTTGCCGCCGTACGGAAATATTACCGATTATCAGAATAAATGAAATAACGAACTGAACGATAGCCAGCGAGGTAATGATACGCCCTTTTGCTTTTCCCCGGTAGAAATTGTTATACATGGAAATCGACATTTCCGGCAAACGCCGGCTCATATACAAAGCAGGAATACACGCCAATAAAAGAATAAACCCGAATGTAACCGGCAGCATCTGACTACTATACAGAAAATTAACCGGAACCTGAATAGACATGATACGATTCATTATCCCCAGCAGGTCGAATTGTATCAGTTGTGCAATCAGGAAACCGAAACCAACAGTCATAAATGTATCAGCAAATAATTGCATGCTCAATTGTCCGCTTCCTGCCCCCATCAGTTTCTGTATATGCAGGGAGTATAACTGTTTAAATACACGTGAAAAGCTTAGATTAACATAATTGAAACAAGCTATGACCAATATCAGAATAGCTGAAAAAAGAGCAATAAACAGTAATGTCGTATTTGGTTTCTTCAACGATGACGGGAGCGTTACCGTATCAAAACAAGCCTGTTGAATAGTGAGGAGTTCATTCTCAAATTCCTGACCATCACTTCTCTGAAGAGCCAAACGCCCTGTTTTAGCCTGTAAGTCGGGAACGGACACATTCTTTTTCAGCAGAAAGAAATTTAATCCGGAAGAGGGATCGCCAAAGAATAAAGCATCAAAGCCGAAAGCTGCCTGGCTATTATCTTTTACCACAGCAGAAACAGTAAAAGTCAATAACCCTTTTTCATCCCCGAAATCACCAGGGCCGAATAGTATCTGAACCGTTTGTCCTATCGGGTCACTCTCTCCGAACAAACGTTTCGAAAAAGATTCTGTCAGGACTATCCGATCCGGTCCCACCTGGGTATCCGTAAAACTCCCCCTTACAATTTCCTGAGGAAAGAATGAAAGAAAAGTACTATCCGACTCTATTACTTTTACCTCTTTGAAAAAATTCTCTCCGGCTTTACAATAGGTAATCATAAAATAAGGATGTACCCGGCACGCCTTATCCAATTCCGGGACACGTTCGAGTAACAAGGAAGTGATATCCCGTGAGACCGTATTGAAAGCAGTCATTCCTGCCCCCGAAATAGTTTGTTTAACCACAACCATCCTATCCTTATTCGGATTCTCCTGTTCTATATTATACTCATGGATAACGAAAGCGGCCAGCAAATTGGTACAGGCGATACCGACTGCCAGGCTGAGGATAGAGATTACAGTAAATGTTTTATTACGCAACCAACTCCGAAATATAAGTTTGAATGATATGTTCCCCATGATATTTCTATTTTGGGCCAAAACTAATCAGTCTCTGTCTGCCCGACAACAAAAAGAGCATTCCTCTGTAACAACAAGATGAAATCGTCTAAATTTTAGACAACTCCGGGATTTGGTTACTAAAAAACCATACATCCAATTAAAAGCAGACCACTTTACATTTACCTTGTCGGTTTAAATTGTACTTTTGTAACAAAGGATATGCTGAATCGCAAATTACATCGGATCATTATCGGAGGAATAACAGGAATCGTGTTATTCTCGATTGCAGGTGCTTGGCTTTTAATCAGCCGGACTTCTCTTTTTTTTGCTTTTGTCTGTATCTGTATGATCATAGCTTTGGCTATTATGCTGATAAGGAAAATGGACAAGACAGACCGCCAGTTGGAAAGCTTCTTCAGCGCAATCAATAATAACGACTTCAACGCCCACTTCACGGAAAAAGGGGACGATAAATTCCTGAACGGATTATTCCGGGAGATGAACCGGATTATCACACAATTTGAAAACAATCATACCGAATTAGAGGAACGGCGATTCTATTACGAGAGTATCATTCGGGTATTGACACATGAAATCAGAAACTCCATTACACCGATAGCCTCTTTGTCAGCCGACCTGATTAAATATAATAATGAATACGGAAAAGAAGGAACAATTGACGGACTGCAAACCATTAACCAGCAGGTGCAGCAGCTGAATACTATCCGTTATATTTCACCGAAAAACATAGAAATCCTACTGGATCAAAACTTAATAACACTGGCACTCATTAATCTTATCCGCAACGCCTTACAGGCCACCGCAAATAACCCAGAGCCACAGATCAGGGTTGAGTCAGGAAAAGAAGCTACCTTTTCATTCATACAAGTAACTGATAATGGGGAAGGAATTCCGGAAAACCGGCTGGAAGACGTATTCACCCCCTTTTATTCCACCAAAAAAGAAGGAAGCGGAATAGGACTGCCACTATCCCGCCGCATTATGCAACTCCATGGCGGAGAACTTATTGTGACCTCAAAGCCCGAAAAAGGAACAGTGTTCCGCATGACATTCCCCGGCTTTTGACACCCGTCAAAATCATACTAAACCTTTAAATTGACTAAAAATACCTAGTTACATTTGGATAGCAGAATATTATTCGTAGTTTTGCGAACAACAAACAGTAAAGGAATAATGAAAACAAAACAATATACAAAAGAACAAGAGCTGATTGCCCGTTTTGCTAAAGCGATGGGACATCCGGCACGGATGGCTATTCTTAACTTTTTGGCCAAACAGGACAGTTGTTTTTTTGGGGACATCCATGAAGAACTACCAATTGCTAAAGCAACTGTTTCACAACACTTAAAGGAATTAAAAGATGCAGGATTAATCCAAGGAGAAATAGAAACTCCAAAAGTCAGGTATTGTATCAACCGGGATAATTGGGAACTTGCCCGTAATTTATTTGCTACTTTTTGGAATAATTGTAATTCTAAAGATACATCGTGTTGTGAATAACAGTACCTTTTTTTGAGAATATTGTTCGTGTTTTTACGAACTAACACGAATAGATTTAATTTAACATAGAAAGAATATGAAAGAGAATCAGGATTTAAAAGAGTTGGTAAAACAGCGTTATAACGAACTAGCATTAGATTCCGACACGCTAAAAGGTTGCTGCTGCGGCAAATCCCCGGCAACCCCATCAAAGAAAGTATTCACTATAATGAGTGAAGACTATAAAAACCTAAAGGGATATGAACCCGATGCTGATTTAGGAGTTGGATGTGGATTACCCACCCAATATGCCAACATCAAAAAGGGGGACACCGTTATCGATTTAGGTTCAGGAGCAGGAAATGATTGTTTTATAGCCCGCTCGGAGGTTGGTGAAAGCGGCAAAGTCATCGGCATTGATTTTGCTCCTCAAATGATAGCTAAAGCACGAGCCAATGCACTCAAGCGGGGATATACGAATATTGAATTTTTAGAAGGAGATATTGAAAATATGCCTTTACGGGACAATACAGCAGATGTGATTGTCAGCAACTGTGTATTAAACCTGCTTCCTCAAAAAAATATTATTTTCAAAGAAATCTACCGTGTATTAAAACCGGGCGGACATTTTTGCATCTCTGATGTCGTACTGAATGGGATATTCCCCAAAGAGTTTACCGACAATGCTGCTATGTATGCAGGCTGTATCGCTAGTGCCATTCAAAAAGAAGACTATTTAGCAGAGATAGAAAAAGTGAATTTCACAAATATCCGTGTGGAAAGGACTAAGACAGTAATTATCCCCGATGAAGTACTATATGAACATTTGGATGAAAATACAATTCAGAAATATAAATCAGGAAATGTCGGAATCTACTCAATTACGGTAACAGGAGAGAAACAATAGATAATCTAATAGTTTTAACCTTATATAGATAACGGTTATCAGAGTTAATCAAATCTCTCTCTAGCTGTTATCTACAAAGGTTAAAATGACCATTCTTAAATATAAATTGTAGTCATTCAACTCTCTTTATCTTCTGTTTTCTTCAACAAATAAAAGCAACTTGTACTAAAGAAGTTTCTCAGATACGGAATGGAAGAAAGAACTCTACCCAGCTTTCGCGGTGATAATCCGAACTTAACCTCATAATGCGGATTTATAAAAAATAATTGCTGGTCAACAATCTGATATCCCGTCTGTTTTACAAGATTCCGAAACATTTCAATGGTGCATTTCGTTTCTTTAATACTCAGTAACTCCTTTATTGTATCTTCTTCTTCACCGCCTGTATCCAGTATCCATTTATATAAAACCCGTGGAAGCAAATGTATGAAAGGAAGATGCGAAACAACCCTGCCCCGTGCTATCTGCTGATGTCCGCCAAACGGCATCTGCCAGGCAGGGAAGGCGATAAAGATCATACCGCCTGCCGATAGATAACGTTTCATACCGGACAGAAATTGAGATTTATCATTGATATGTTCAATCACATCGTGTATCAGGATAAGCGGAAAATGCTTTTCCAGATCTTTTAACCGAAAAATATCAGATACGATAAAGGTCCCTTTCTGATTTCTTCGGGCGAAGAATGTTCGAGCCTGCTCTATTCGTAAAGTGGCAATATCCACTCCGACTATTTCACAACCTGACTCGGCAAAAGGAAGCAGATTACCTCCTTCGCCACATCCCACTTCCAAGACTTTCTCCGGAAGGTCACCTACTATTTGCTTTATATATGGAATATAATATTTCCGAGTCGTTTGTGCCTGTTCTTCAAAATAACGGTCACGGTTGATATGTCGTTCCTGCATCTCTTTTCTGTTTTTTAATATCTATAAGTATGATATTCTTTCAGGCAAAAGACTGCGTGGTTAAATCATTTTATTGAGACTTATTGTTTTTTCCCTACCAACTGAAACGTAAGCCGACAGGGACCGTGAATGTCACTGGGTGCTCTTTCCGGATAGTACGTAACCCGCTTCCGTCAGGAATATAATAATTGACAGTAGGCTCTATATAGAGACTGATGCGGGGAGTGAAATGATATTGTACACCTGTACTGGCATTAATCGACCATTGTAGAGGTACATTCAACGACTGACAGCCCATGCTCATAGGTATACTGTCCGTAATATGAGATGTTTGAAGCGTCCCTTTTAACGGAATATCAAGTTGCATACCGGCTGTCGAGTAAAGCGAGAAATTCCTGAAATTACCCCAGCGATAAGAGACACGGAAAGGGATTCCTAGGTAATGGATTTTTTGTGTTTCCTGAATACGGAAATCATTACCTGTGGTAAAGTCGGATTTCAGGAAGGTGTATTGTAATCCCGTTTCAAGACTCCAGCGTTCGTTTAGTTTTTTATTTGCTGAAAGCCCAATGGTAACAGGAGAATAGTGGTGTTGACTTTCTACAATATCTCCCTGATTATTTTTTGCGATATTCATTATCGTAACCGAATCGCCCAAAGTACCTTCCTGATAACGGGTGTTCAGGTAAGTGTAATAATCCTCCCAGGTGCTTACCTGCTGAGGAAGATCGGACCCTATTCCACTGTCTGAATGGGGAGTGGCAATCAGTTTGTATATATTCTGAGCTAGTTGCGGACCTAACGAACCTGCCAACATAAACTTCCACGCTCCTGCTTTCTTTTTACGTTGCACGGAGACAAAACTTCCTTCCGGACACAAACTGGAGATAGTCGTACTTGGCAAATCAGAAATAAACAACGGCTTATCGACAGGTGGCACACTTATCGTAATATTCCCGACAGGTAAGATAGGTGGTACTTTTCCTGCGTCCGCCAGCGGTGGCGCACTAATCAGTCCTGGCAATTGCGAACGTTCTTCCATACCGGAACGAACCTCCTGTTCCTGAGAATCGGTCTGCCTGTCTTCCTCCCTTTTTTCAGCTTTCGGCTGACGCACTGCTATCTTAGGCTGATGGCTTTGTTGTTTCTTTTTCCAGGGCAGATAATTGTAGAACAGCGGGATAAGAAGCAGCAACAACATTATAATAACCAGGCGACAATCGACAATCATCTTTTTCAGCAATGCTTTCGCACGATGCAATTGCGAAGATGATGAGTGAGGAGCTATGTGCAACAAGTCGCCTATCTCTTTATGAGGTAGCCCTTCAAGCACCGCCAGTTTGAACACCTTCGAATAACCTTCGGGAAGCTCTTCCACCAATTCCATCAACTGGTCATACGATACCAAATCAGCCATGAAAGGACTTTCCGCTGGTTCATCTTCTTCAGGTACATCAGACAGAGGGATGGTATTAACCATATTGTTTTGACTTAGATAATGAAGTGCAATATTCTTCATCACGACTCCCATCCAACTTTCCAGCCTCTCCGAATTACGCAATGAGCCGATGGAAGTAAAGATAACAATGAAACCGTCATGCAGCAGGTCTTGTGCAATTTGTCTGTCGGGCACATAACGAAGGCATATCTTCATCATCTTTCCCGAGTACGTTTTATAAAGCTGGTTTAATGCCTGCTCATCACCTTTTTTGCACAAATCTACGAAGTCCTCTCTGTCCATGTCCCACAACATCATATAACTATGATGCGCTAATATGGAAAAGACTGCATGGGGTCTATGCTTTTAACACTATAATTTTGATATCTTTGTACACTCTGACTAAAACAGCAGAGCCACAAGAAGATAATCATGAGAAAATTCATCACACTCATCATATCCGGATTAATCCTTATTTCCTGTTGTCCCATATCATACGGACAAGAAGTAAGTATTTCTGAAAACCTCAAAATAATAAAGTTAACAGAACATACTTACCTGCATACGAGCAAGGACAATAATGGTATTATATTTATTAATAAAGGAGAGGCTATCATTGTTTCCACACCGGAAACAGAAATAGAAACCAAAAATCTTATTAATTGGGTTAAAAACCAAAAACTAGAAATAATAGGATATGTTATAGACCGGTGGCATCCCGATGCTATGGGTGGAATCAATGCAGTAAATAGTTACGGCATAAAAACATTTGCAAATGAACTCACCCGAAAGATATGTAAAGAGAAAAATTTACCTGTTCCTCAAACAGGGTTCAATCCAAAGTTGGAGCTAACCGTTGGTGGAGAGAAAGTTATCGCACATTACCTGGGAGCAGCACATACTGAAGATGGCATTGTCGTATGGATCCCTAAAGATAAGATATTATTTGGGGGAAATGAAGTGCGAAGTATCGGAGGTTGGTATGGCAATATAGGTGATGCTAATCTAAAAGAATGGTCAAATACAATACTAAAAGTGAAAGAAAATTACGGAACCGCAAAGATCGTAATTCCCGGGCACGGAAAATATGGAGGTATCGAGTTACTTGGTTATACAATTAATATATACAAACCTAGTAAATGGGGGCATATTTTAAAAACAAACCAAATACAAGCACAACCTGTATTCAATGATTATGATGATATATTTGAAGTTGCACAATCAGATTCCATCGTAGGGAATAAACGCTATTTAAAGAATGCCGTCGTTTTTGTCAATCACAGTAAAAAATACCTGAAAGTGACCTCTCCGGAGATTATGCATAGTGTAGATGATAAAATGATTTTTTCCGATTTCGGTTACCTACAAATATTCAACAAAGAAACAAATGAGTTGATTGAAGAATTGTATTATAAGCAACTCTATGTAAATTTGAGAGAAGATGAAGTTGAATGGACAATTATAATAAAAGAAGCAATAAGATGAGAACAATATATTTACTCCTGATTTTTACTTTTTATATCTGCGGGTATATCTACTCACAGTCAAAGTCCAGAGCAGATTATGATTACCTGGTATACTTACCTAAAGATTATTCCGGGCAAACCAGAAATTATCCTCTTGTAATCTATCTTCATGGAGGATCGCATAAAGGGAATGATTTAAACAAATTGAAGGAGTACGGATTGCCTTATTTAGTGGATCAGGGTAATGAATTTGATTTTATTATAGTATCACCCCAATGTCCTGATAATAAATATTGGTCTTCGGATAATTGGTTTGAACCGTTATATGAAAAAATAAAAACAAAGTATAGGATCGATCCCGACAAAGTTTACCTCACTGGTATAAGTATGGGAGGATATGGTACATATATCGTCGCGATGGATCATCCTGATAAGTTTGCAGCAATAGTACCCTTATGTGGAGGTTGTAATGACAGCGATACAACTCGTATATGTAATCTCAAAAATATTCCAATATGGGCGTTTCATGGAACTGCCGATAATTTGATACCTATCACAGAAACAGAACGAATTGTAAACACATTAGATAAATGTGAAGGAAAAATTAAGTTTACAAAATTAGAAGGTGAAGGACATGGCATACAGTATCTTTACGAAAAGCATCCTCAAATATATGAATGGATGCTTAAGCAAAGTCGATCCAATAATCCGCAAAAACAAACGTCAGGCGTTAACTAAAGATTCTGCTTGTAATTCCATTACAGCCTCCATCGCCTGCCCGGCTTTCTCCTTCTGAATAAATATATGGTCGTGATAATAAGCCGCTACAACATTAGCACTGATATCTTTTGATGCTAGTTTTGTGGCTATGGCAGCGGTTAATCCCACAGCATTAAGACTTGAATGAACTGTGAGTGATATTAATTTAGGTAACTATATACAATCTTACAGTATAACCCTTGTTAAACCTTGTAACTCCTAATTAAAATAATATCTATATATAATATTGAAAAACAAATTATTATATATAGATATTATTCGGAATAAAGGTGATCGGATTTATATTTAGTTTGAAACAAAAATCAATGAAAGAAGTATCATTTCCAGAAGCAAGAAGATTTCTAAAAGAAAAAGGCATTACAGAAGAACAATTTTATAAATGGTTAGTAAAAATCGATAAAGGAGAATCAGAGGAAGAATCATTAAAATTTATGGTTGATAAGCTTTACCATTCCTCTGAAGAACATGTTTATGCTCCTCCTCATCTTGCTGGAATACTTCCAAAAAGTCAACATCTTCATCAGAAATAACTCCATCAACATTATAAAATGCGGGATTCCATATTCTTTCTTGGCATATAGAACATTCTTTATATGCAGAATACATAATCCATCTATGATTACATTTAACTTTATTGTTATTCATGTTTTTTGTTACAAAGATACAAAAATATAAACAATTAAGTTTTGAAATTACATACAATTAACCATTTTTACATATCTTATCTATTATAATTATATTAATAATAAATCCAATATTTATCTATAAAATAATAGTAATATATATATTAATTATAAACCAAGAACTTAACCCCTATTAACGCAT
>OHQG01001320.1_pt1 | contig 10261 bp, 9 predicted proteins | sample 1577871 | NCBI WGS metagenome assembly OHQG01 (sample SAMEA3879604, study PRJEB24766) | human gut metagenome | biome: human-associated habitat; feature: feces | place: USA | collected 1985/1987
GCCATGCCACGCATGCAGTAGCTGAAAACGAACAGGTCGCGGGCCAGCGGCAACGCACCCGAAACCGGCAGGTCGAGGCTCTTCAGACGGGCGATGAGCCGCTCGTCGATGGCCCGTTTGCGCGTGCGGTCGACGCCCGTATAGACCCCGCCGAACGGCGACGCCGGCTCGGCCAGCCGCCTGCGGACCGCCTTGTTGTAAACCGAGCGCAGGATGCGCATGTAGAACGACACGGTGTTCCGGACGACCCCGCGGCGCAGCAGATAAGCGTTGTACTCCTCGACCAACCGCTCGGTGAACGCGGCGAAAGGCAGTTCGCCGCCGCCGAGAAAGCCCGAAAAACTGCGGAGCGTGCGCGTGTAGTTGCGGGCCGTGCCCAGCCGGTTGTCGGCTGTCAGCTGCGCGATCTGCTCGCGCATGAACGCCGTCACGCCCACGCCGCAGGACTGTGCGCAGAAGCGGTCGGCAACCTCGTCGACCGTATAGGGCCGCCCCTCGCGGCCCAGGTCGCGGATGATCCGGTGCAGCCGGTCCACGTCGCACTCTATGCGGCACTGCCAGACCGGAACGCGGCCCGGTTCCGGAGAGACGGCCCGCTGCGCCGAAGCGTCCCACTCGCCGGGCATCAAACGGATGCCGGTCGTAATGCAGCGGGTCCGGCGGAGATGGGTCAACTGATAGTAGATGGTTCCGGCCTTGCCGGATACGCGCGATGCGCGGAATTTTACCTTTACGGAAGTGATCATAACAGTATGGGATTTGTTCCGAAAGGTCGCAATTATCCTCTGTTTCGCACACATGCCCACCCCCGCTTAATCGGGTAAGCGACCTGCTTTATCCGGATTTCCCGATACAGAGCAGGCCCGGGATTTCGTCCCGGGCCTGTTCTTGCGACAAAACCGCCGCTCTACGCGCAAACCGCAATCAATGCGGTCATCGGCAGCGCAGGCCGTCAGTTCTTCAGTCGGCTTTCCGCCCGAAGCAACTCCCGGACAGCCGCCGGCCGAAAGCTAAATCAGCGTTTCGAGGATCTGCACGGCATTGAGCGCCGCACCCTTCTTGATCTGATCGCTCACGCACCAGAACGCCAGGCCGTTGTCGCACGTCAGGTCCTTGCGGATACGCCCCACGTACACGGGGTCCTTGCCGGCTATGAAGAGCGGCATCGGGTAGACCTTGCCGGCGGGATCGTCCATCAGCACCACGCCTTCGGCCTTCGAGAAGGCTTCGCGGGCTTCGGACACGGAGACGGGACGCTCGGTTTCGAGCCACACGCTCTCCGAATGGGCGCGCATCACCGGGACGCGCACGCAGGTCGCCGACACGGCGATGTCCGAATGCATGATCTTGCGCGTCTCGTGGAACATCTTCATCTCCTCCTTCGTATAGTCGTTGTCCGTCATCTTGTCGATCTGCGGTATGACGTTGTAGGCCAACTGGTGGGGGAAGTGGCTGATGCTATGGGCGCTGCCCGTCTCGAGGATCTCCTTGTACTGCTGCTGCAGTTCGCGCATGGCCTCGGCGCCAGCCCCCGATGCGCTCTGGTAGCTGGCGATGTGGATCTTGCGGATGTGGGACAGGCGCTCGATGGGGTAGAGGGCCACGACCATCATGATCGTCGTGCAGTTGGGGTTGGCAATGATGTTTTTGTGCCAGCTGATATCCTCAGGGTTTACCTCGGGAACAATCAGGGGAACCGCGGGATCCATTCTCCACTGGGAGCTGTTGTCGATGACGATGCAGCCATGAGCGGCTGCGATGGGTGCAAATTTTTCGCTTGTGCCGCCGCCTGCGGAGAACAGTGCGAAATCTACTTTGCCCGCGAGAGCCATAACGTTTTCTTCGGTGAGCTCGATGACGGTGTGGGGCTTGCCCATGAAATCGATTTGTTTACCCGCGCTTCTTGCGGATGCGAACAGGTAATAATTCTCGACGGGAAGCTGTCTTTCCGTGAGTACTTCGAGGAACTTGTTGCCTACCATACCGGTAGCGCCGACCACGGCGATGTTGAACTTTTTCATAAAACCTCCAGATTTGCCCCTTATTGTAGAGAGTATATTGTCACGCTCGTAAAATGTCAATAATATTGGCAAAATTTGAGCTTATATTTGTTATTATCGGATATATTTTTCTATAATTTATTTTATTTATTTGATATTTGTTGTGTGTTAGTGTAGAATGAATGTAATCTTCACTCAGGAGCAATTATGGCAAATCAGACTAACACTGCGAAAAAGCCTCAAAGAGAACCCAAATTCCTGCTCGGTTCGCTGTTCGTGGACGCCGACGTCAGAGTCGAGCCCGTCGAACCCGCCAAGGTCGTCGTTGCAGGCATGACCGAAGCGCACATCAAGAAAGAGTATCCGGACGGCTTCTTCAAAAAAGCGGCGGCGGTTGCGCGCGGAGAATTCTCCACGCTTTTCAAAGCGTCGTTGTGGTTTCTTCCCGCCGCACTGATTTTCATTCTGGTACTTCTTGCCGCCGCGCCCTTCTTCGAGGCGTACGTAATCGGCGGCGGTTATAACTTTATGGGCAACATAGGCATCGGCTTCGGCGGAAGCGGCGACAGCATCAACCTTGCGGTTGCGCGTCTTTACTGGGAAGTCTATCAGCCTTTGCTCATGATGCTGGCGGGCGCGGGTATCATCGCGTCCCCCTTTATCGCAGGTCTTTTCTACTGCGCAAAACGCAGCTACTATCAGGATTTCTACAAGCGCATCACCCGCACTTATTTCATGGGCTTTGCAAAACACTGGTGGAAATACCTCATCACCGCAACGGTCGGCATTCTCATCGCGCTCGCAATGGGCACCGCGCTTTGCTATCAGTTGCAACAGCAACAGCTCGGCACCGCTTCCGCGGGCAGTATGGCGGCGGTCGTCCTGACTTTCATATTCGGCGCGCCTCTGCTCACCGTTCCCATGGTCATGATGTCGTTGTTCACGTCCTACGACCTGTCTTTCGGCGGAGCGTTCAAGGACGCGCTCGTAATCATCGCAAACAATCCTTTCACCGTCATTATAACCGGCGTTATCTCTGCGGCTCCGCTTCTTCTGCTTATGGCGGGCACGATTATCGCCGTAATAGTCGCGGTTGCGATGATACTCATCGGTTTTTCGTTCTGGGCACTTTCGTGGACGGCGCTTGCCGACCGCGGAATGACAAAGTGCAAGGCGCTCAAAGCCTACACCGAAAAGAAACAGGCGGTCATCAACGCCCGTGCAAGAAAACAGGCGGAACGTACGGGTGCCGCGGACCACAAAGTTGCGGCTAACGCAAATAACGGCGGCGCGCAGAGCGGCGCACAAGGCGGCAACGCTCCCAAGAAAAAACAACCGCCCAAACCCTATCAGAACCCCAAGAAGAAAAAGAAAAAATAATGGCGAAACGCATCGATTTCAATCTTACCGCAAGCGACTATGCCGAGCTCGGCAGGCGCGCGCTGGAACAGAACGATGCAGAAAGAGCGGTGGGATATTTCAAATCCGCCTGCGAACTTTCCGACGACAGCGCGTATTATACCGAACTCGGTTTCGTCTACTCCAAAATACATGCGTTGGATTTATCCAACGCTGTTTTGTATAAGGCGATGTCGAAAGCCGAATGCGAAGAAGACGAAAACTCCGCGCTCTGGATTTTGTGTTCCAACGCGCTCGAAGCGGGCGACGCGGAAGTAGCGTCGTATTATCTGCGTTATCTCGGTGAAGACGATTCGGCGGTTATGCAGGCGGCGCAGGACAAAGGAGCGCCGCAATTCAGAGTTGCGCGCAAGGCGGAACAGGAGTTTTACGAAAACAAAATTTTCCTTGCGGAAGAAGCGCTTGCCGACAACGATTTCGATACCGCGCTGAAATGCGTCGAAGGTATGGAAGACGCTCCCGAGCCATTCCGTTCCATGGCAAGAAAAATCACGACGCTCAGCCTTTTCGCGAAAGGCGATTTCGACCGTGTTACCGCAGTCACCGAAGATATGGTGCGCGACAATCCCACCATGGAAAACAAAGCCACGCTTGCCACGGCTTACAGCGTTCAGGAACGCGAAGCGGACGCCGACAGACTGCTTGACGAAATTTTCGAGGAGGAACGCAAGAGCGGAGCGGATTTGTCGCTCGACATCATTCTCCGCGTTCTTCCCATACTCATATCCCGCGAACGCGACGAGGACGTATTGCGTCTTACGCGCATAATCTGCAAGAACACGCACCTCAAACTCTACGGCGAAATGTACGAGTCCGAAGCCCTTTACAATCTCGGCAAAGTCAAGGAAGCCGAGAGAATTATGGGCAGACTCAACAACATTTTCGGCAAGGCGTGTGCCGCGTGGTATTATCTCGAACAGTACAGAAACGGTGTCCCGAGAGTGGACTACGGTCACGAACTTCCGCACAGCGAAAAGGTTGCGATGCTGAAACTCGTCCGCACCGTGCTCGAAAACGAGGACGTGTCCGTTATGCAGAACGCGCTTGCCGCCGACGAAAAGTTCAACGACGCGCTGAAATGGGTGTTGTACGAAACTCCCGATTATGCTGTGTGTCCCACGTTGGTCAGACTTACACGCCTGCGCAGCAAACAGGTTGAAACGTTGTTCCGCGACAGACTTATCGGGCTGAATCTTTCTTTCGACGCAATGACGGTTATGCTTGACTATCTGCTCGGCAACGGTTTGCGCGTCGACGTCAACATCGTATCGCAGAACAGATACAAACCCGTCGAATTTGCGTTGCCCGCGCCCATATACGTTTTGCCCACGCATCTAAGAAACGCCGTTTTCCGCGCCGCATGCGACATCGTGTACACGGACGAGGACCCCAACACTTATCTCGGCAGACTGTCGGCGATAGTTGCAGGCATTGCAACCGTGGACAAGGAAGGCGCGCTTGTGTGGAGAACGCGCAACTCTCGCAGAATTTCCATGTTGCGCAGCGAGGAAACAATGGTCGGCGTCCTGCTTTCGGAAGTCTATTTCGACGACCCCGACCCCGACGAGGACGCTATGGACAGATACGGATTGAACGAACGCACTTTCCGCAAATACAAAAAAATCTTTTTCGGAGACGACGATGAAAACTAAAAAAGAAATGCTCCGCATGCTGGACGTGCTTACGGACGAAAACAAACCTTATCCCGAAAGGCTGGAAGCCTACGAATATCTCCTCGAAGACTGCGAGGACGTCGTGGACGAAATGCTCGAAAAGTTTTACACCGCAGAGGGCGAAACGGGCAAAATGCTCATAGAAATACTCGCTGGCTACAAGGGCAATCCTGCAATTTATATGGGACTTGTCAGCTATCTGTACAAAGGTGAGGACGTCGCGCTTTTCGCCCGTCTGCTCGGAAGCTACGGCGACGAAAGAGCAATAGACCTGCTCAAAGGCTTTGCCGAAGAATACGAACTCAACTACAACGAATACATGGAAGTCCGAAATGCAGTCGAAGAACTAGGCGGCTATTTCGACGACGACAAGGATTACAGCGACGACCCGTTTTACCGCTACCTCAAAGGGCTGGACGAACCCGACGACGAAAGCCGCCGCTCGCCATTTGAGAACATACTCAACCCCGACGAGGACGAAGAAGAGGAGTGTTGCGACGGGGAGTGCGAAGACGACTGCGACTGTGACGACGACTGCGATTGTCACGAAGACGATTGTGACGACGATGACTGTGACTGTCACGACCACGGACATCACGACTGCGGTTGCGGTCACGACCACGGAACGCACAAACACTGAATTTTCCGCCCGCTGCAACCGACTTGTCCGCTGTTTTCGCGACCGCGTCATCTGCTCCGACGACAGAAGAAACGCGAGCCGAAGAATGGGCGCGGGAATGAGCGGAAGAAGGTGCGGGACAAGGGCAAGAAGCGGAATGGGAAGAGGAACAAGCGCAAGCGTTCGCGTGTTTGTCTCTTGACCTCATAATGAGATTGAACGCCGTCCAACCCGTGGTTAGAATGCCGCAAAGGCTGACGAAAGGATAGAGCGTATCCACAATCAAATCGAACCCGAAGAAACTCACGGGATAGAGGAACAGCAACGTCGCAAACACCGCGACGTTTTTGTTTTCGGGCGCACCCGCTTTCCTTGCAAATCTCACGAAACGGCGTTCGGAGGAGGCTTTGTCGGAGTGCGAAAGTGCGTAACGGGAGAAGGACTCCTGCGTGTATTGAGTGAGTACGTCAAGCGAGGAAACAAGAGTAGTGAATATGGCAACCGCAATAAGAATCCCCGCCGCGGTTTTCAACCCTACTTTTTCTGCGACAGCCAAAACGGGCATTGAAGAGTGCAAAGTGTCACTTAAAACTATGTTTTGGAGCACAAACAGCACCACGCCCAAAAACAGCGTGCTGAAAACGCAGGTGAGGGCGATTTCTTTTCCTTTCAGTTTTCTGCCTTCGCGGGAGATGACCATTCCGCCCATAAGCACGTCGAGTCCCGCGTAATGGACGGGCTTGACAATGGAATACGAACCGTTGAAAACGGGCGCGCCGCTTTTGATGTAGACGGCGAGCAGCAGGGCAAGCAGCAGGGGGATGAGCAGAGTGTTCGCGAGCTTGATTTTTTCCATTCCCCCCACGACGAGCACTCCCGCGAGTATCGCCGCAATCACTCCCAGCGAAACGACTCCCGTCACGTCGTAAAGGGCGAGGTCGCAGCCCGCAAGCATAGCGGCGACGGAGGAAAACGCGGCGATGAACACACCCGTGCGCACCGCCGTGTTGTCGGGCAGCACTCCGAGTTTCCCCGCGGTCAGAAACAACGCTTCGGGGATTGCCATAAACGCGGCGGCGAGCGCGACGTTCAAAGGGGCGGTGTCGCCGAAAAACAGGGCGATTTCCCGTCCCGAAGCAAAGCCCGCCCCTATCACGGTGCCTATGTACAAAAAACATACTTTCGCCGCGCGCCACATATAAAAAACATATTTATCTGCGCGGGCGAATATGCAGGCGTACGCTCCGCGGACGCCGGACGCGGCGGAGCGCGGCGCGATTTGTCGGGCAGCGACGAAAATCGCGGTTTTTCGCCATTATTCTTTCATAAACCTTACATAATCATTAAAATGTACGTAATCATAGTTAACCGTCGTCACTTTACTTAACACGTCGCGAATAATCGCAGATATGAACAATAAATTTGCTGAACGGTTATCCGAATTCCTGCGCGAAGAGAAGATTTCGCAAAGACAGTTCGCGGCAAGCATAGGCGTCACCGCGGCTTGCGTTTCTTACTGGCGCAGCGGCAAAAAGCAGCCCACGGCGGAAAATCTCTATCTCATTGCAAAGGCCTACAACCTGTCCATCGATTTTCTGCTCGGCGTGCGCGACTACTGAGCGCGGGGCGTTTGCGGGGGAGTTCGCAGGGAGTCCGGGGAAGACCAAACTGAAACACGACACTATGAACGAATGCGCACGGGGCGATTGACACGGCGCGCGCTTTCGTTTATTATTTTATACCGAATAAATCATTGAAAGAAGGTGCGTTATGGCAAAACTCACGATGGATAAACTCGTCGCGCTGTGCAAAAACCGCGGGTTCATTTTCCCCGGCAGCGAAATTTACGGCGGACTTGCAAACACCTGGGACTACGGTCCCCTCGGCGTCGCGCTCAAAAACAACGTCAAAGCCGCTTGGTGGAAAAACTCCGTCTGGCAGGCGTCGGGGCATATCGGCGGTTTTTCCGACCCGCTTATGGACTGCAAGTCTTGCAAGACCCGTCACCGCGCCGACAACCTCATAGAGGACTATATGAAAAAGAAGGGCATTGACGGCAATGTCGCAGGCTGGTCCGACGAGGAAATGGAAAAGTACATCAAGGACAACGGCATCGTGTGTCCCGTGTGCGGGAAGTCCGATTTCACTTCCATCCGCAAGTTCAACCTTATGTTCAAGACTTTCCAGGGCGTGACGGAAGACAGCGCGAGCACCATCTATCTCCGTCCCGAAACGGCGCAGGGCATTTTCGTCAATTTCAAGAATGTGCAGCGCACGACCAGGAAGCGCGTGCCCTTCGGCATAGGACAAATAGGCAAGTCCTTCCGCAACGAAATCACGCCCGGCAACTTCATCTTCCGCGTGCGCGAATTCGAGCAGATGGAACTCGAATTCTTCTGCAAACCCGGAACAGACCTCGAATGGTTCGCCTACTGGCGCAAATTCTGCCACGAATGGCTGCTCGGTCTGGGCTTTGACGACGAGAAACTCCGTCTGCGCGACCACAGCGCGGAAGAGCTGTGCTTCTATTCCAAAGCCACCACGGACTTCGAGTTCCTCTTCCCCTTCGGTTGGGGAGAGCTCTGGGGCGTCGCGGACCGCACGGACTACGACCTCACCCAGCACATCAACACCAGCGGCAAGGACCTTTCCTACACCGACCCCGTCACCAACGAAAAGTATGTGCCTTACGTCATCGAGCCTTCTCTCGGCGTCGAGCGTATGGTGCTCGCGCTGCTTTGCAACGCGTACGACGAGGAAGAAGTGGGCGAGGGCGACACCCGCGTGGTGATGCATTTCCATCCTGCCGTCGCGCCCGTGAAAGTCGCGGTGCTGCCTTTGCAGAAACAGCTTGCGGACAAGGCGCAGGAGATATATGCCGAGCTTTGCAAGCATTTCGTGTGCGATTTCGACGGCACGGGGTCGATAGGCAAGCGCTACCGCCGTCAGGACGAGATAGGCACGCCTTACTGCGTGACGGTGGACTTCGACACGCTCGAAGACGGAGCGGTCACCGTACGCGAACGCGACACGATGGCGCAGGTGCGCATCCCCGTCGAAAATCTCCGCGCTTATTTCGAGGAACAGTTCGAGTATTGAGCGCGGTTCGGTCAACGGACGAAAGGACGCGGAAGCGTCCTTTTTGTTTTCCTTTACACCGCGGCATTTTTGTGAAGCGCACGCGTGGGAATTGCGTTTTCATCCGAAAGCGCGCAGAGCAGAAAAATCCCCTCGTTGCCGAGGGGACTTTCCGCTTACTTGCAGCAGTTGTTGCCGCAGAGGTTGCCGCCGCCGCAGCAGCAGAGGATGAGAAGAATGGGGAGTATGTCGCAAAGACAACCCATTCCGTTCCCGTTGCAGCAGGAGAGCAGGAGCAGCAAGAGGATGATGTTGTCGCACCCGCAGCCGCCGTTACCAAAGAAGCCGTTCATAATATGTACCTCCTTAAAGATTCGGATTGCTCCTACCTCACCATACGCAAACGGCGCGGATTTTGTCACCGTGCGGGCGCGGCTTCTACTTTTCGCGGGGCGGGAATATTCTTTTTAAGTGGATTGGGTGAAAAGAATACTCGGAATAACCGTTGCGCTTTTCTGCATTCTGCTTGTCGCGGGAGTGGGACAGTTTTGCCTTGAAATAGACTTGAAGTGGTATTCCGCGCTGATAAAACCCTCCTTTATGCCGAGTGCGTTCGGTTTCACCGTGTTGGTGTCGCTGGTGTACGCCTGTTGCGTGGCGGTCATTTCGGGGCTGGTGGTGCACAAGAGATTTTTCCCTTCGTTCGTTCTTCTTGCGGGCACGGGAGTGCTTGCGGTGATATTTCTTTTCGCGGTGTTCAGGCTGAAAAGCCTTTACGGCGGGGCGGCGGTGATGCTCGCGCTGTTTCTGCTTTCCTTCGCCGTCGAAGCGCGCTTTGCCGCAGAGGAGAGGAGCGTCGCGCTCGCGTATCTTCCCGTGTTGGTTTTCAACGGTTTTTGTCTGGTTTTGTCGTTTACGCTCGCGCTTTCCAACTGAGGAGGCGCCGTGAGGCGCTCCCTCCGCCGAAATAGCTTGATAACGCGGCTTTTCTTTGCTATAATGTCTTCACTCATATATACGCCGTGCGCTCGCGCACGGGCGCGGGAGGTCCTTATGCTTCTTGCAATGGACATAGGAAACACCAATGTCAAAATAGGCATTTTCAAGGGCGACGAGCTTGCGTACACCTGGAGGGTGTCCACCGTGGCTTCGCACACCGCGGACGAGTACGGTATGGTCATTTACGACCTGCTCCGTCAGGGCGGTCATTCCTTCGACGACGTGGACGGCACGGTGATGTCCTCCGTCGCGCCTTCGCTCAACTATACGATAGAGCATATGTGCTCGTACTACACGGGCAGAAGTCCGCTCGTGGTGGACCACAGGACGCGCACGGGGATAGAGATTTGCTACGACAATCCTTCCGAACTCGGTGCGGACAGAATGGTGGGAGCTGCCGCGGCATACCGTTTTTACGGCGGTCCCGTCATCGAAGTGGACTTCGGCTCGGCGACGACGTTCAATCTGGTGAC
>OHQG01001323.1_pt1 | contig 10239 bp, 9 predicted proteins | sample 1577871 | NCBI WGS metagenome assembly OHQG01 (sample SAMEA3879604, study PRJEB24766) | human gut metagenome | biome: human-associated habitat; feature: feces | place: USA | collected 1985/1987
GAAACCGTACCGCTGACGGGCGAGGTGAAAACCACCCTTTCGTTGTACTTGTTGAAGAACAACGGGGTACCCGCCTTGACCCGGTCGCCGGCTTTCACCAGCAACTTGGGCGTCACACCCTCGAAATCGAGAGGCGACACGGCGTACTCGGGAGCGAGCGGCAATTTGACCAGCTTCTCCACGGCCTTACCCTGAAGATTGATGTCGAGACCTTTGCGTAATGTAATGATTTTCGACATGATTAATAAATGGTTGTTTTACAGATAATTATTTTGCATTGAGATTTCCAGGCAATGTTTGTTAGCGTAATAACACACCAAATCGCGTGCGAAGATACGATTTTTTCCGATACGAACAGCAAAGAGCAGCCTGATTTTTTTTAATCGACTGAAAAATCATAACTTTGTCTTTTTAGAGCGATCCGCATTATGAAATGCAGCATAGTCGATATCCACACGCACCGTCCCACCGGCAAGGCTTTGGAGCCCTCTTTCGCAGGGATTCATCCCTGGCAGGCGGAAACACGGCGAATCGAAGAGATCGTCCCCCGGTTCGGCGAAGTCGATCTGGTCGGCGAGATCGGCCTGGACTATGCCGGCACGGTCGGCCGGGAGGCCCAGCTCCGGATTTTCCGCGAACAGCTCGACTGGGCCGAACGGCTCGGCAAACCGGTCGTGCTGCACTGCGTGAAGGCCTTCGAAGCGGTCATGCGCGAACTGGCTCCCCATGCACTGCGGGCGGTGATCTTCCACGGCTTCATCGGATCGTCCCAGCAGGCGGCCGAAGCCATAAAGAAGGGTTACTACCTCTCCTTCGGGGAGCGGACGTTCCGCTCACCCCGCACGGTCGAAGCCCTGCGGCGCACGCCGGTCGAAAACCTCTTCGCCGAAACGGACGAAAGCGACGTGCCGATCGAGGAGATTTACCGCCGGATCGCCCAAGCGAAAGACCTCGACCCTGAACTGTTGAAATGCGCGATATACCGCAATTACAGAGAGATATTCGAACGATGACTGACAACTGGCTCGAAAGAACGGAGCTCCTGCTGGGAGCGGAAAAACTCGAAAAACTGCGTGCGGCCCACGTGCTGGTCGTAGGATTGGGCGGCGTGGGCGCCTATGCCGCCGAGATGATCGTCCGGGCCGGCGTGGGCCGCATGACCATCGCCGACGCCGACGCCGTGGCGCCGAGCAACATCAACCGCCAGCTGGTGGCCCTCCACTCGACCGTCGGACGGCCCAAAGCCGAGGTGCTGGCCGAGCGGCTGCGGGACATCAACCCGACACTCGAACTCCACGTAGTCGATAAATACATCAAGGACGAAGAAACCGACCTGTTGCTCGACTCGGCACGGTTCGACTACGCGGTCGATGCGATCGACACCCTCTCGCCCAAGCTGGCGCTGATCCTGGGGGCGCTGAAACGCGGCATTCCCCTGGTCAGCTCGATGGGCGCCGGAGCCAAAACCGACCCCACGCGGCTCGAAATCGAGGACATCTCCCGCACCCACCACTGCCCGCTGGCCCACATGCTGCGCAAGCGGCTCCACAAGATCGGCATCCGCCGGGGGTTCCGGGCCGTATTCTCTCCCGAGCCGATGCGCGAAGGGGCCATGATCCTCTGCGAGGAGCAGAACAAGAAGTCGAACGTCGGGACGATCTCCTACATCCCCGCGCTGTTCGGAATCGGATGCGCTTCCGTGGTGATCAGGGATTTAATCGGCGAACTGGAGGGCTGAAAGCCCTCTTCAAAGGGCGGCGGACCGAATCCGCATCCGGGAACCGAGTCCGCGCCGCCGAACGCAATTTACAAAAACACAAAGGATATGCAACCGAACATCGTATTTCTGGACGAATACTCGCTCGGCGACGCCGACCTCGGGTCCATCCGCGCGCTGGGCAACTACACGGGTTATCGGACCACGGTCCGCGAAGAGGTCGCCGACCGCTGCCGCGAAGCCGACGTGGTGATCACCAACAAGGTGGTTTTCCGCCGCGAAACCCTCCGGCAGCTCCCCCGCCTGCGGCTGATCTGCGTGGCGGCGACCGGCATGAACCATATCGACCTCGAGGCCGCGGCCGAACTGGGCATTGCAGTGAAAAACGCCGTGGGCTACTCGACCCACGCCGTGACGGAGACCACCATCGGCGCGGCCATCGGCCTGCTGCGACAGACGGTCTATTACGACCGCTACGTCAAGACCGCATATGCAGGATCGCCCCTGCAATACCACTTCGGGCGCACCACACACCAGCTTTACGGCTCGAAATGGGGCATCGTCGGGCTGGGCAACATCGGCCGCAGCGTCGCCCGCGTCGCCGAGGCGCTGGGATGCCGCATCGCCTATACCTCGACCTCGGGCGTCGTGCGCGAGGAACCCTATCCCGAAAAGCCGCTCGACGAACTGCTCCGATGGGCCGACGTGGTGTCGGTCCACGCCCCGCTGAACGACCGCACCCGCGGACTGATCGGCGCGCCGGAATTGTCGGTCATGAAACGCTCGGCCCTCCTCATAAACGTCGCCCGCGGCGGCATCGTCGATGAAGCGGCGCTGGCCGAAGCACTCGACCGGGGTTCGATCGCCGGCGCGGCCCTCGACGTCTTCTCGCGCGAACCCTTCGCCGCCGACAGTCCGCTGCTCGGCATCCGCGAACCCGACCGCCTGCTGCTCTCGCCCCACAACGCCTGGTCGCCCGTCGAGGCGATCGAAATACTCGTGGAGTGCATCGCACGGAATATCCGGGATTTCTATACTCCTCAAAACCAATAGCCGATGTCCCAGTCCGAACCCAACCTCACGGTCGTAATCCCGGTCCACAATGCAGCGCCCCACCTCGGCGCATGCGTGGAGAGCCTGCTGGCCCAGAGCTACACCGATTTCGAACTCATCCTGGTCGAAAACGGCTCGTCGGACGATTCGCGGGAACGCTGCGCCCGCTACGCCGCGGAACACCCCGGGCGCATCCGCACCCTGACGCTCGACGAAGCGTCGGTCTCGGCGGCCCGCAATGCGGGCATCGACAACGCCCGCGGGCGTTTCATCACCTTCATGGACGCCGACAACTGGGCCGAAAAGGAGTTTCTGGCCGAATTTTTCCGCGATCCCGCCCCGGGTCCGGGAACGATCGTCATGCAAGGCATACTGCTCGACTTTTCGGAGGCCGAGCCGCCGGGGCCGAACGAGGCGTTTTTCAGCTACGACGACGGGGCGCTCGCCATCGGTGACGATCCTTCGGCAGCCGTGGGACAGCGGTTTCTGCAGGACGGATGCAGCGTCTGCAAACTCTACCACACGGAGACGCTCCGCCGCCTCGGAATCCGCTTCATCGAACACCTCTGCTCCCGCGAAGACCACCTTTTCTTCTTCACCTGCATCAGCCGGATGCAGTCGGTCGTCTGGCGCAGCGGCCTCTACATGCACTACATGCGCCGCGGACGGAACACGCTCAGCACACGCCCCATGCCGGCCTGCGAACTCGTCGAGGCCGACGTGCTCGTCGATGCGACGGAGCTGGGCGACGTCGCCCGGATGGCGGGCGTCCCCTATGACGTCGGCATGGATTCGTCGGCCGTCACGCACGAGGATATTGCCCCGGCCGAAGCCAACGGCATCGTGCAGGACCTGACCTATGTCGCCGTATTGAAGGATTATGGCCGCGACGTCACGATTCCGCGGCCCGACGGGTACGATCCGTCGCTTTTTGCCTGCTGCTGCGTGAACGATCTTTGCGTCGCTCCGAAGGAGCCGCATCGCATGTGGTCCCGCGAGATGATGATCACTTACGGAAAACTGCCCAACGGCAAATACATGATCAACTGGCCGATCGAGGGCAACGATTACTACGTGGACATGATCGACATGACGCCCGAAGAGCGGGCCGACGCCGTCCGCAGGGCCAAGAGTCATACGCTGTCATTCGTCTATTTCCTTCAGCATGAGCTGGGATTCAATACGTTGGGATTGGCCGACGACGAGTTCCCTACGGACGACCGGCTGCCGTTCATTCCCTATCACCGCGAATCGCGGCGCATTCATGGGGCCGTGCGTTTTACGCTCAACGACATCACCGACCCCTACGCCGGAACGCTTTACCGTACGGCGGTCGGCGTGGGCGATTATCCGGTCGATCAGCACCATACCCGCTATTCGGGCTGGGACGACCTGCCCGACCTCTATTTCCATCCCATCCCCTCGTACGGTTTTCCGCTGGGCATCGTGATTCCCGCAGGATTTCCGGGGTTGCTCGTAGCCGAAAAATCGGTTTCGGTAACCAACCTCGTCAACGGCTCCACGCGCCTGCAACCCGTCGTGTTGCAGATCGGGCAGGCAACGGGAGCCTTGGCGGCGTTGGCCGCGGCGGCGGGCGTCGATCCGTCCGAAGTCGCGGTGCGCAGGGTGCAGGAGGCGGTGCTCGATGCGGGCGGCTACCTGCTGCCGTACCTCGACCTGCCGGCCGGTGATCCGCGTTTCAAGGCGATGCAGCGGATCGGCGTGACCGGAATCCTCAAGGGGCGCGGAGCCAATGTCGGCTGGGAGAACCAGACATGGTTCGACGCCGATCGGACGATCGCGGAATCCGAACTGCGCGAAGGGCTGCGTGAAGTCTATCCGTCGGTACGCTCCTCCGTTCGGGAAACGCCGGTCGACGGGGCGCTCCTGACGGCGATGCTGGCCGAAGCGCTCGGCAAGCCGGCCGGGGACATTGCGGCGCAGACGGAGCGCGCCGCCGCCGGACTGCTCTCCGGTTACGATCCGGTGCGTCCGCTCACGCGACTCGAATGCGCGCTGCTGATCGACGCGGTGGCCGATCCTTTCCATGCGGCCGAAGTCGATATTTACGGAAACTACAAACGAAAATAGCTTTTAATTTTCCATGAAAAAATTGCTGACTGTATGCCTGCTGGCCTTTGCCGCGGCAGGTGCGACCGGCTGTCGGAGTGCCGCCGAGGGGGTGAAACCCAAACTGATGTGGCTCGACTGTTCGGCCAACTGGGTGCGTTTCAGTTACCCCGATTCGATCCGTTATTATGTGAACAAGTGCCGGGAGGCCGGCATGACGGCGCTGGTGCTCGACGTCAAGGGCACTTCGAGCGAAGTGGTGTATCCCAGCGAATATGCGCCGCAAGTTCGTGAGTGGAAGGGCTTTACCCGTCCCGATTTCGACTTTGTGGGAACTTTCGTCGATGCCGCGCACGATGCCGGACTGGAGATTTACGGTTCGTTCAACACCTTTGCCGAAGGCAACGGCGTATTCCGCCGCGGACTGATCTACGACGGTCATCCCGAATGGCAGGCCGTGAACTATGTTCCCGGCAGGGGATTGATGCCCCAGCTGGAGATTCCGGACAAGAAGGTGCTGTTCGCCAATCCCGCGCTTTCTGCCGTTCAGGATCACGAAATCGCCATTTTCAAGGAGGTGGCGCAGAAGTACGATTTCGACGGCCTGCTGCTCGACCGCGGCCGTTATGACAATATCCAGTCCGACTTTTCGGATTTCTCACGCAGAGAATTCGAGGCCTATATCGGGAAAAAACTGGATCGTTTTCCGGAGGATGTCTATGCGTGGGAGGAGGACGGCGACGGCGGTTGGAAACGCATCGACGGTCCTTATTTCAAGCAGTGGATCGAGTGGCGCGCGTCGGTGATCTACGACTTCTTCAAACGCACCAAAGAGGAGCTGAAAGCCGTGAAGCCCGGTCTGAAATTCGGCGCTTATACGGGCGCGTGGTATCCGTCCTATTTCGAAGTGGGCGTCAATTGGGCCAGCAATACGTACGATCCTTCGCAGGACTTCGCATGGGCCACGCCCGAATATAAGAATTACGGATATGCCGAACTGCTGGACATCTTCACCAACGGCAATTATTACTGGAACGTGACCGTCGACGAGTACCGCCGCAGCAACGGCCTGCATAAGAACGAGACCGACAGCGAGATGTCGAAAGGCGACCACCTCAGCGTTGAGGGCGGATGCCGCTATTCGCGCCGTCTGCTGGGCGGCAGACCCTTCTTCGGCGGGATGTACGTCGAGGACTACAAACGCGATACGACCCAGTTCAAGCGGGCCGTGGAGATGAATCTCCGCGAGTCCGACGGGCTGATGGTGTTCGACATCGTACATATCATCAACCGCGACTGGTGGGGACCCTTGCAGCGGGCCGTCAGCGCCTATGAAGCGGAGGCGAAGCAATGAGCAGACGGCTGATTTTTGCGGTGCTGGCGCTGTTGTGCGCCGGCGCCGTTTCCGCCCAGGAGCGGACAGAGGCGCCCGCCGCGTCGTCCGAGGTGCGCTATGTCGGACGTACGCAGACAAACGGCGGCGACGTGAGTTTCGACTGGAGCGGAACCTGTTTCGAGTGTCGTTTTACGGGCGGCTCGCTGGCGATGCGCGTTTCGGATACGAAAAAGAATTACTACAATCTGACCGTCGACGGCCGCGACGCCGGTGTCGTTACAACGTTCGGGACGGATTCGGTCGTGGTGCTGGCCGAGAAGCTGGGGCGCGGCGAACATACCGTGCGGATGCAGAAACGCACCGAAGGCGAGCAGGGGCGCACGACGATCCATGCCTTCCTGCTTGACAGGGGACGGCGTCTGCTGCCTGCGGCGCCCGCGCCCGGACGGCATATCGAATTTATCGGCAATTCGCTGACCTGCGGTTACGGGACCGAGGGGCTTTCGAAGGACGAGCCGTTCAAACCCCAGACCGAGAACTGCAACAAGGCGTACGCCTGCATCATCGCCCGTTATTTCGGCGCCGACTATACGCTGATCGCCCATTCGGGACGCGGCGCGGCACGCAATTACGGCGATAAGAACGCCACTTCGCAGAATACGATGGCCGACCGCATCGCCAATACGTTCGACGAGGCGGCGGAACCGGCGTGGGATTTCGCGGCGTCGCCGTACCGTCCCGATCTGGTCGTCATCAATCTGGGGTCGAACGACTTTTCGACCCTGCCGCATCCTTCGCGCGATGAGTTTGCAGCCGCCTACACCCGCATCCTGCAGACTCTGCGCGGCGCCTACGGCGACGAAATGCCGATCCTCTGCGTGGCGCCGCGCGTCAGCGAACCGGCCTTCACCTATATCCGCGACTTGTGTCAGTCCGGCGTCGTGCCGAACCTCCATTTCGCGGCTATCCTGCCCGGCTACTGCAACGACGGGAGCGAACTCGGATCGTCGGCCCATCCCAATTATGCGGGACATCGCAAGATGGCGATGCTGCTGATTCCCTACGTTTCGACGCTGACGGGGTGGGAGGCGGAGATCAAACCGATCGAATAGGCGTTTGGCCGTATCGCGGTTTTTTGCTGCTTTTGTCCTCGGTCAGGATCGTGAACTCCGGAATTTCACAATAACAAATTTATAGAAACAAAGGTGCAGAACGGGAGCAACAACCTCTGCGGCTGCAAAAAGTTGATCTGTCTTTATATCAATTCTAACCTAAACCTAAAAAGAACCGATGTCTGCAAATTCCCGAAAAGTGTCGCCGTTAGCATGGGTTCCCACGCTCTATTTTGCGATGGGACTCCCCTTCATTATCGTAAACATGGTGGCAACGCTGATGTTTCGAGGGCTGGGTATCGACGATGCCCGCATTACGCTTTGGACTTCGCTGATTATTTTGCCGTGGTCGCTCAAACCCTTTTGGAGTCCCCTGATGGAGATGTTCAGGACCAAGAAGTTCTGGGTCGTCACCACGCAGCTGGTTTCGGGGCTGGGACTTGCGCTGGTTGCCATGTCGCTTCCGTTTCCCAACTTTTTCCCTTACGTCATCGCCCTGATGACGGTTGTGGCTTTCAGCGGCGCGACACACGACATCGCCACCGACGGCGTCTATATCACCGAACTTTCCAAGGATTTGCAGGCTAAATTTATTGGTTGGCAGGGAGCCTTTTACAACATCGCCAAGGTCTTCGCCATGGGCGGATTGGTCTATCTGGCCGGTGCGCTTAAGGATCATGTCGGAATCGTGCAGGCGTGGATGGTCGTGATGGGCCTTTGCGGCGGCATTCTTTTTCTGCTGGGGCTGTACCACATCCGTATGTTGCCTTCAGGCGGCATCGCGACGGCCCATGCCGACAGTTTCGGCGGCGCCATGCGCGAAACGAAGCGCATCTTTCTGGAATTCTTCAAGAAGAAATATATCTGGATCTATTTCGCATTCATCCTTTTCTACCGCTTCGCCGAAGGTCTGGTCATCAAGATCGTGCCGCTGTTCCTCAACGCTCCGCTCGATCAGCAGGGCATGGGGCTTACCGAACAGCAGATTGGACTTTATTACGGTACCTTCGGCGTGATCGCCTTCGTCGTGGGGTCCATTCTGGGCGGCTATTTCATTTCGTGGCTCAAACTGCGGCGTGCCTTGTTCCCGCTGGTCTGCATCTTCAACGTTCCGTTCGTGGTCTATGCGCTGCTGGCATGGTTTCAGCCTTCGAGTCCCGTGTTGATCTGCGCAGCCATCGTGTTCGAATATTTCAGTTACGGATTTGGCTTCGTGGGGCTTACACTCTTTATTATGCAGCAGGTGGCGCCTGGTTCGCACCAGATGGCTCACTATGCTTTCGGGTCGTCGCTTGCCAACCTTGGCGTGATGCTTCCGGGTATGATCAGCGGCTGGCTCTGCGACAGCTTGGGCGGTTATCACTACTTCTTCATGTGGGCGCTGCTGGCCACGGTTCCCGCCTTCCTGCTTGCCGCGCGCATTCCCTTCACCTATCCCGATACTGAAGAGGTGACAGCCGAGGAGGTCGACAAAGAATTGATCAACGAATGAAAAGATCCCGTGCGACGATGGACAACAACCTGAAGATCGTAGGTCCGGCCATGTCAGATCTGCCGTGGAAGATCGTCCTGCCGGCGCAGAGCGTTATCCTGCCGCTATTGCCTCCGCTGCCATCTTGTTTGCCGCAGTCTTTCCGCAACCATGCAGGTTGGGAGCCTTTATCGGGCAGCCCTTTTGAGGAAAGCCATGTCAATAGCAGCGGGCGACCTCTTTGAGTTGCGGATCGCGTGCCATGTCGTTGGGATTCGTTCCGGGAATATCCTGGGGAATCTCCTCTCCCAATCCGGCAAACAGTTCTGCCCAGAACCGGGGTAACGATCCGTCTGCCGCGAGGAAATTCATCGGCCGGGCCGGAAATCGTCTGCTGCCGTCCGGGGCGAGGTAGCTTTCCCATACCAGTTCGCTGCAATACATCTTGCCGTTGTCCGGTCGGAACGAGTAATCGTAGGGCTGTCCGATGAATTTTCGCGCCCGCTCTATCGCTGCCGCGACGCCCGTCGTGTCGCGCAGACGCATTACCGTAACCGCAGGCCGTCCGTCGATTCGGGCGGAGCGTGCCAGAAAATCGCCCAGGGCCGTGACCCACACACCGCCGTCGCTCGTGGCCTCCAGTACCGAATCGACCCCGTGCGACCGCACCGCTATGCCTACGTGCGAGTAGTTCAGTTGTCGCTCTTTGCCTGTCGCGGCAGTGATCGCTCCGGTCATTTCCGATGTTTCTCCGACCTGAAACAACAAATCTCCCGGGTGCAAACAAGGGGCGTTTCGGGTGCAGGAAAAGCCGCACAGTAATATACCTATATATAATAACAATCGCATGGGTATTGTTTTGAAATTGTTTCTGCAAAGATATTAAAATATTTTTACAACTAACTCGCTGATCCATAATCGGGTGAGAAAAAGACGTGAAAATTGTCGAAAAAAAGTCCCGGAATTATTTGGAAGTTGCCTGGAAAAGTCCTTATCTTTGCACCCGCTTCGAGAGAGAAACACCGCTCGAAAGCGACAAAAACAGGTTCTGAAAAATTTTGGAAAAAGTTCCGAAATCCTTTGGAGATTCAGAAAAATGACTTACCTTTGCACCCGCTTCGAATGCAACACACGGTTTGAAGCGATACGAAAAAAGGTTCTGAAAAAATTCTGAAAAATTCTTTCAAAAAGATTTGGTGGTTCGAAAATAAACACTTATCTTTGCACCGCTTTCCGCTGAAAAATCGCGGTCAGAACAGCGGGAGAGGCCGAAAGGCGGACCCCGGAGAAATAAAAGAAATTGTTCTTATAGTAATATATTGAACAGCGTTCTTTGAAGTATTTGAGCAGCTAAAAGTTTTTTCCACTCTTGCAAGAGAGTGATTTCAAACAATACCTTTGAGATTAGAGCTAAAGATTTAAAACAAAACATTTTATACAATGGAGAGTTTGATCCTGGCTCAGGATGAACGCTAGCGGC
>OHQG01001335.1_pt1 | contig 10143 bp, 8 predicted proteins | sample 1577871 | NCBI WGS metagenome assembly OHQG01 (sample SAMEA3879604, study PRJEB24766) | human gut metagenome | biome: human-associated habitat; feature: feces | place: USA | collected 1985/1987
GTGCTTTTGGGCAAACGGACGGGTGAAGATATAGGCACTGCCGATACCCATGGCGGCTCCGGCGGCCACATCCCACCAGTCGTGCTTCTTGGCATACGTACGGCTCCATCCTACATAGGTTGCTACGGCATACGCCGGGATACCCCATTTCCAACCGTAACGGCGCTGGATAAAAGCAGCGCCTGTAAACGACACGGAGGTATGCATGGAAGGAAACGAATGGTTGTCGCTACCGTCGGGACGTTCTTTCTTTACCAGATACTTCAGCGCATAGGTCATGCCGACCGTACTTACACCGGCCAGTGCACCCTGTTTCAATCCCTGCCAGTCCTGAAGGATCAGCACGGTTGCCAGGCTCGCCGCAGGAGTAAGGCAGGCCAGCACGTCGCCCGATTTACGGACGGCATTACGGCTACCGCTTAGTTTGACTTCTTGTGCATGGCTGTTGAAGCAGACCATGAATGCCAGAAGAAAGGTAAAAAGATAGGTTGTTCGTTTCATATTTTCTTTGTTGATGCAAAGTAGAAACGGAAGTTACCAGAACTTATTGTTTTCAGCACTGTATTCAAAGCCGGCAACGGCAAGTTTATGGACAAGCATGTCCTTGTCTACGTCCATCTTACGGCATAATTCATCAAGGGATGCATATTTGTCGCGCAGTTTCATGTTAACTACGCTGAAAAGCATCGTCGGGTCTTCGGGAAGTTTCATTGTTATGTGTAATTAAAATTAATAGTGAATATTTGAAATAACTATTGTTTGTTCTGTTTTGTTTAAAATGTTCGGATTTGTTTAAAACGTACGGATTCAACATAAAGCAATCAGCTTGGGAAAAAAGATGATTCCGCCTACTATTGCGGCGGCAATCGCCATTAACAATACGGCTCCGGCTGCCAGGTCTTTGGTCCGTTTGATTGCTTCGCTATATTCGGGCGATACAAAGTCGGCAATAGCTTCCAGGGCTGAGTTGACGGCTTCGGCTGCCAGCACGGCACCGATCACGATTACGACAGCAACCCATTCCATGCGCGACAACCCCAGAAGAACACCGGCAATCACCACGCATACAGCTGCAAAACAATGTATCCAGGCATTATGTTCTTTCGTGATCAACAAACGTATCCCGTTGAACGCATACCGGAAACTCCGTAGCCGCTTGCGGAAAGTAAAGCCATCATTCTTCATATATCCATTCTGTTGAGGTGGCAAAGATAGGTATTTTTTATGATTCTTCCTCTTCCTCCGTCAACGGTCCCAATTCCGGTATGATTGCACGGGCTTCACGGCCGCTCAGGGTGTCTACGTCTTTCAGCTTGCGTTGGATGGCACGGGTTCCGAGCACTTCTTCTATCTGGCCGCTGGCCGTTTGCAGGTTCTTCTGCGCTTTTTCCAGCATACCACCTACCTTTTCGAACTCTTTCTTTACCGCACCGAGTATGGTCCATACTTCGCCGGAATGTTTCTGGATGGCCAGTGTGCGGAAACCCATTTGCAGGCTGTTCAGGATAGCGGCAAGGGTGGTAGGACCGGTTACGACAACCTTATAGGTCCGTTGCAATTCATCCAGCAGGGCGGAACGGCGCACTACTTCTGCATAAATGCCTTCGAAGGGAAGGAACATAATGCCGAAATCGGTCGTTGCGGGGGGAGCCAGGTATTTGTCGGAAATGTCTTTAGCCATCTTTTTGATGGTTGTTTCGAGCAGCTTGCCTGCTGTCTCGATAGCCTGCGGGTCGGCATTGTCGTAAGCGTCCAGCAATTGTTCGTAAATATCTTTGGGAAATTTGGCGTCGATGGGGAGGTAAACGTATTCGCGGATATCGTCGCGCCCCGGGAGCTTGACGGCAAATTCCACGACCGCGTCCGAACCTTTGCGGGTGTGTACGTTCGCTTCGTATTGTTCCGGTGCCAGTATTTGTTCCAGCAACATGCTCAGTTGTATTTCTCCGATGTTTCCTCGTGTCTTCACATTGCTCAGTACCCGTTTCAGGCCGCCAACGTCTTGCGCCAGCGTCTGCATTTCCCCTAAACCTTTCTGTACGCTTTCCAGTTGTTCGGTAACGAGACGGAAAGACTGGCCGATGCGGTCGTTCAGTGTCTTCTGTAATTTCTCGTCTACGGTGACGCGGATTTCATCCAGGCGCTTTTCGGTGTTGGCAACCAGCAGGCGCTGCTGTTCGTCGAGGTTGGCGAACTTTTCCCGTTGGAGGTTGTTGAAAGAAGCGATGCCCCGGTCGAAAGCCTCCCTGAATTCGTTCATGGAGCGGGTCAGTTCTTCTCGGTTGTCGCGGGCAACGATACGGCCCTCTTCGCGGTTCAGCCGGAAGTCTTCCCGGAAGTTTTTTTCAATGCGTTCGAAAGAACGTTGCATTTCATCGAGCAAGCGTTTCAGTTCGTTTTGTGTATCGGATTTATCCTCTTTCGGGCGGAATAAGATTTGTAAAACAATGATAATAAGAAGTCCGCAAATAATTAACCAGTTCATGTCGTTCTATTTTGCGGCAAAGATAGAAAAACAGTTCTTAGGGCAAGTGATTAAAAAGAGTTAAAAGGAAAAACATTCTTCATTAACGTTTGTTTTAGTCATACAAAGCGGCCTATATTTGTACGTCGCTTTTTAGTAACAAAAACATAAAATACTACAAAGATGGCAAAGATAACATTTAAAGGTAATCTGGAAGTAAATACAAACGGAACATTACCGGCAGTCGGAGCAGAGGCTCCCGATTTCAAAGGAGTAAAAAGTGACTTATCTGAATTATCACTGAAAGAACTGAAAGGAAAGAACGTTGTAATCAATGTTTTTCCGAGTTTGGATACAGCCGTATGTGCTGCTTCGGTGAGACGTTTCAACAAAGAAGCTGCTTCTTTGCCAAATACTGTGGTGTTGGCTGTATCGAAAGATTTGCCTTTTGCGCACGGACGCTTCTGTACTACGGAAGGTATTGATAAAGTGATTACACTTTCTGCATTCCGCTGTTCGTGCTTTGAAGATAAGTACGGGATGCTGATGGTTGACGGTCCGCTGAAAGGGTTACTGGCCCGTGGCGTGATAGTAGTCGACGAAGCAGGCAAGGTGGTATATGAGGAACTGGTTCCTGAAATTACCAACGAACCGAATTACGAAGCCGCAATCGCTTCGCTAAAAAACTAATTAAGTAGATTATTGTTTTTCATTGGTTAAAGTTAAGGGTTAGTGTAGAAGGCTGTCGGATGTGAATCCCGCAGCCTTCGTTTTGTTGTACCGAAAACTTTCGTACCTTTGCTCTTGTTGAATATAAAACAAAGCGAGTATGGCTACAATAACGATACCTTATGCAGTTGCCGATTTCGTCGATTTACGCGAACGTGGTTTTTATTATGTGGATAAGACCAACTATATCAGTAAACTGGAATATTATAATGCCCCTGTTTTCCTTCGCCCGCGCCGTTTTGGCAAGAGTCTGCTTATCTCTACGCTGGCCTGTTATTATGATCGTACCAGGGCGGCACGCTTTGATGAACTTTTCGGTGGAACCTGGATCGGTAGCCATCCTACCCCGGAACATAACCAGTATATGATTGTGCGCTATGACTTCTCAAAGATGGTAATGGCGAACGATATGGACGGATTGGAACGGAACTTCAATGATTTGAATTGTATTCCGGTCGAGATTATGGTGACACATAATCGGGATTTGTTCGGCGACTTTCAGTTTACTACTAAAGGTAATGCCTCAAAAATGTTGGAAGAAGCTTTAGGATATGCCCGTGAACATGGCTTGCCTAAAGTCTACGTGCTGATAGACGAATACGATAATTTCACTAACCAGCTGCTTACAGCTTACAACGATCCGCTGTATGAACAGGTGACTACTAAAGACAGTTTCCTTCGCACCTTCTTTAAAGTGATAAAGGCAGGTATCGGTGAAGGAAGCATCCGCACCTGTTTCTGTACCGGCGTATTGCCCGTCACAATGGACGACTTGACCAGTGGTTACAATATAGCCGAAATATTGACCCTGGAACCTTCATTCTTGAATATGCTTGGTTTTACGTATGCGGAAACGGAAACGTATTTGCGTTATGTACTTGATAAGTATGTGGGCAGCCAGGACCGTTATGACGAGATATGGCAACTTATCGTAAACAACTACGATGGCTATCGCTTTAAACCGAAAGCCGAACGGTTGTTTAATGCCACTATCCTGACCTATTTCTTTAAGAAATTTGCTGTCAATGGCGGCAGTATTCCCGAAGAAATGGTTGACGAGAACCTCCGTACGGATATCAACTGGATCCGTCGTTTGACCATGTCGCTCGACAATGCGAAAGCGATGCTCGACGCGCTGGTTATCGATGATGAACTGGCCTATAACGTAGCCGACCTGTCCAGCAAATTCAATAAGCAAAAGTTCTTCAACAAAGAGTTTTATCCGATCAGCCTGTTCTATCTAGGCATGACTACGATCAGAGATAACTATGTGACATCGCTTCCGAATATGACTATGCGCAGTGTCTATATGGATTATTATAACGATTTGAACCGTATAGAAGGAAATGCACAACGTTATGTGCCTACCTACCGGAAATATGACGGCGACCGCCGCCTGGAACCGCTCGTGCAGAATTATTTCGAACAATACCTCGGACAGTTTCCCGCCCAGGTCTTTGATAAAATAAATGAAAACTTCATCCGTTGTTCATTCTATGAACTGGTTTCCCGTTATCTGAGTAATTGTTACACCTTTGCCATTGAGCAAAACAATTCGGTGGGGCGTTCCGATTTCGAGATGACCGGTATTCCCGGTACGGATTATTATACCGACGACCGTGTCGTAGAGTTCAAATACTTCAAGGCTAAAGATGCCGAAAAGATGTTGGAATTTTCAGACCCCCGACCTGAAGATGTGGAGCAGGTGAAGAAGTACGCCGATGATACCCGCCGGAAATTCCCCAATTATCAGGTACGCCAGTATATTGTATATATCTGCGCCAACCGCTGGTGGAAATGCTGGGAGGTATAGCGAAAAAACAGCATCGTTATTAATCATCGTTTGGTAATTCATATTTTATTCGTATACTTGCAGAAAATAAAATAATCTTTATGTGTTCAATAACTTCTAAATCAGGCATCATTTATTTGGTGTGATAAACGGATAATATCCTTCTTGTTTTCTGAGTTTATATTGTCGATTTCCCGGAACCGTGGGGAATCCCGTATCTATTGTTATATTATAAAAGAAGTTATGAATAACTGGAAAAAAGTATTCGCCATTATATGGACCGGTCAGTTCTTCTCTATCCTGACCAGTTCAATCGTTAATTTTGCAATCATCTTATGGCTTAGTTTTGAAACGAAATCGGCAGAAGTGTTGGCTTTTGCTGCCATAGCAGCCATGCTTCCGCAATCAGTATTGGGACTGTTTACCGGTATCTTTATCGACCGTTGGAAAAGGAAGCGGGTGATGATACTGGCAGATAGCTTTATCGCTTTCTGTACATTGATCCTGGCTGTCCTGTTCTACCTGGATATAGCGAAGATCGAACATATTTATATTTTGTTGGCTTTACGTTCGGTAGGTTCGGCTTTTCATATGCCGGCCATGCAGGCATCGGTCCCTTTGCTGGCTCCGAAGTCGGAACTGATTCGTATTGCCGGCATCAACCAGATTATCCAGTCTGCCTGTAATATTGCCGGGCCGGCCCTGGCTGCGCTTTTCATCTCTTTTATGGAGATGACGAATATCTTGCTGCTGGATGTGATTGGTGCGGCTCTGGCATGTACTTCACTCTTGTTTGTGAAAATCCCCGATCCGGATAATACGGAAAAAACGCAGAAAGTACATCTCTTGAAAGAAGCGAAGGAAGCCTTGACAGAGGTCCGTGCACAAAACGGATTGTCGTGGTTGTTTATCCTTTCTATCATTGCTACCTTCTTTATTATGCCGGTCAGTGTTTTGTTTCCGTTGATGACGTTGGACCATTATTCAGGGAATGCTTTTCAGATCAGTCTGGTTGAAGCAGCCTGGGGAATAGGCGCCTTGCTGGGCGGTGCTTTTCTGGGGATGAAGAAGTTTAAGCTGAATGAGATTTCATTGATAAACTGGATGTATATCCTGTTGGGAGTTACGTTCGGACTGTCCGGTATTCTGCCGGTTTCAGGTTACCCGTTGTTTGTCGTATTGACGGCGGTCGGCGGTATATCCGGTTCTCTTTATATGGCCTCCTTTACGACGGTGGTACAGACACGTATCAATCCGGTGGTGATGGGACGTGTGTTCTCGTTTTATATGAGTGTTAGTCTGTTGCCTTCGATGATCGGATTGTTGAGTACCGGATTTCTGGCGGATACGATCGGTATTGGAAATACATTTATCATCGGTGGAGGACTGGTGGGAATGATCGGATTGATCTCGTTTGCTTTGCCAGCCATAAAAGAATTGAAGAAGGGATTTGATAAGTAGTAAAAGGTCTCACTATGGCACACTGATCCGTGTTCATCTGCTTAATCTGTGTCATCTGTGTGCCATAGTGAGACTTTTGTAACATTTAATCCTTTCCGCTTTGATCCGGATGGAGCGATTTATAGTAATTAATACGTTCTCCCCAGGGACGGTATTCAAAAGGAAAGACATGTTTTTCTTCGGCCCATCGGTTCCATTTACTCTCTAATGCCTTTACTTTTTCCGGGTATAAGGTTGCCTGATCGTTTTCTTCAAACGGATCGTTCATCAGGTCGATCAACTCCCAGGACTGTTTGCCGTTGTTACGAACCAGTTTCCAGCCATCCGAAATGATTGCACATGAGGTCTGATGTTCGAAAAACAGGTCGCGTGGTTCCAACGTCTTGTTTTGGATGGCGGGTATCAGGCTTCTGCCTTCGGTGGTACTCAACTTTTTATCATTGAATTGTCCGGGATATTCAACCGAAGCCATATCCAGACAGGTCGGCATTACATCTATAATATGACTGAATTCGCGATTGAACTTCCCTTTGAGAACATTCTTTTGCGGATCGCCGTACATAACGATAAAAGGCGTACTGGTTCCTCCCTGGAAACACCATTGTTTGTAACTTCTGTAAGGCGTATTGTTCAGGTCGGCCAGTAATTGGGCAATAAAACCCCCTTCATTGGTTGAACCGTTATCACTCAGGAAGAGGAAGACGGTGTTTTCATAGAGTCCTTTTTCTTTGGTAGCAGCAATAACTTCCCCGATACCGTCGTCCATTATTTCAATCATGGCGGCATAGGTAGCCATTTCGGTTATCCATGCTTCCTGTTGTTCGGGAGTGAGACTTGTCCAGGCCGGGCGTCCTCCTTCAAATTCTTTCTGATGGATGGGGAGGGTATCTCCGGTATTCATCAATCCCATCTTTTTCTGGCGGTCGAAACGTTGTTGGCGCAGGACGTCATATCCTACTTTATACCGTTGCCGGCATGCTTCCACCCGTTCTTTGGGTGCCTGCAACGGCCTGTGAGGGGCATAATGCGCCAGATACATGAACATCGGGACATCGGCCGGATGGCTACGGATGAAACTGACGGCCGAATCCGTAATGGCCGTTGTATAATAAAAGTCGTTGGGGAATGTCGTGATACGGTCTGTATTCGAATAGACGGGAGTCGGGGTGTAATAGCTTCCGCCGCCGCTCAGGCAACCGTAATATTTATCGAACCCTCGTTGTGTGGGATAACTACCGTTCGGTTTATCGAATGCGCCCTGTACTGTCAGATGCCATTTCCCACTCATATAGGTCGCATATCCGTTTGCTTTGAGGACTTCGGCGATAGTCGGGTAATCGGCAGATATCTGTCCGCGGTATCCGGGCCGGTGCTCGTCGACAGCCGTCATCCATCCCATTCCCGCTTCATGCTGGTAACGTCCGGTCAGGAGGGCGGCACGGCTGGGGCAACTGCGTCCGGTGTTTTTGAACTGGCTGAAACGCACTCCGTTCTCTGCCAAAAAATCAATGTTCGGAGTCTTAACTTCTCCTCCGTAACATCCCAAATCTGAAAATCCCATATCGTCGCATAGGATCAGAATAATGTTGGGATGCGATTGTTCACCGGCATTACCGGCTGCCGCGAATTGTGCCATAGAGGCAAGAACCACGGAACTTAATAGAGTTTTATTCGTCATGTTATCTAAGGTTATAATAGATATGGCGATAAAGTTACAGATAAGTTTTTATATAATTCTTCCGGCTTTGTAAAAGGTATTCTTATAATGGACTTACTATATATGGTGATTGTCGCCGGATTTGTTATAATTGGTTATTTATATAAAAGATTATTAGCATGGCGGATGGCGGTATCTGTATTGATCATTTGCTTTGCCTTTTTTAAAATAAGATATGTGGCGTTTTTGTATTGAGTTCTTACAGAACTAATTTAATACCGACCCTGCAAATGTAATATTAATTTTATAATAAAGCATTAAATTGTGCAGATTATTCAGTAATAGTCAAGTCGTTGGAGATCGTTTAATAATAATAACGTTTAAACTAAAGTTAATCCATTATAAAGGTAGATGATTGTCTCTTTAGAGTTAATATGTTGAAACCATGCTATTTGTGAAATAAGAAAAGCCATAGTTCTGTAAGAACTGTGGTTTCATAGGGATAAGATTTTTACAGAAAGAGTAAATGTTAATACCATGAATAAGGTGAATCTATAAGTAAAGTGAGTTAATCTCCTTAAATCTTATTTATAAAGTTACTAGTATTATTAAACAAAAAGCAATTGTTATGTTGAAAATCGTAAGACCAGTCAGCCTTTTGTTGTTGTCAGCCACATTGTGCTCCGGAGGGACAGCACATGCTTCCGACAGTACGGCAACATCCAAAGTTGACATTTCTCAGCAACAAAAGAGTTTAAAAGGAACAGTTAACGACGATTTCGGCCCTGTTGCCGGTGCCTCTATTGTCGTAAAAGGAACAACGAACGGTACTGTCACCGACATGGATGGTAACTTCGTACTGGATGTAAAAGCCGGGGATGTGATCCAGATCTCTTTCATCGGCTATCTGACACAAGAAATTAAGTACACAGGACAATCGACTCTTAAAATTACTCTGGCTGAAGATACGCAAAAGCTGGACGAAGTCGTGGTGGTAGGATACGGTACCCAGCAGAAAGCCAACTTGTCCGGAGCCGTAGCCTCTGTGGCAAGCGAAGAACTGACAAGCCGACCGATTTCGAATGTATCCTCCGGTTTGCAGGGATTGATGCCGGGTGTGACGATCACAGCCGGTGAAGGCCGTCCCGGTGAAGATGGAAGTAATATCCGTATCCGTGGTGTCGGAACGTTGAATAACGCATCTCCCTACATCCTGATCGACGGGATCGAGAGCGGTTCGATGGACAGTATCGACCCGAACGACATCGAAAGTATCTCTGTCCTGAAGGATGCCTCCTCTGCCGCCATCTACGGTTCGAAAGCCTCCAACGGAGTTATTCTGATAACGACCAAACGCGGTAAGACCGGTGCTCCGCGTATTACTTACAACGGATATATCGGGGTCTCAAGCCCGACTGCTGTAATAGACCGCGTCAGTTCGGCCGAATATGCGATGCTGTATAACCGGATCGACGATGATAACGGACAGCCTCACCGCTATAGTGATGAAGACATCCGCCTGTTTCAGGATGGCTCCGACCCATACGGACATCCGAACACAGACTGGAATGATGCCGCTTACCAAACCGGTGTATTGCATAAACACAATGTAAATATCAGCGGAGGTACCGAGAATACGAAATATATGGCTTCTGTCGGTTATCTGGGACAAACCGGTATTCTTCCTAACTCGGAACGTAAACAATTCAACGGCCGTACGAACCTGGATATGAATATCACGAAGAAACTGACGGTTCGCTTGAATATGTCATATATAAAGAACGACTATAAAGACCCCAACTCCAATTATGGCGGCGGTTGGTCGGACCAGATTATCCGCCAGCTGAATATTCTGAGCCCGATGATTCCGGTTTATAATGAGGATGGAACATATGGTGCAACAAATGACGGTAACCCTATCGCCTGGCTGGACTCCGGACAGACTGTGGACAAATACAACCAGAACTTTACCGGTTCTCTTGCAGTCGATTACCAGATCATAGACGGACTGAAGGCAACAGTGTCCGGTTCGTATGTAAA
>OHQG01001338.1_pt1 | contig 10121 bp, 13 predicted proteins | sample 1577871 | NCBI WGS metagenome assembly OHQG01 (sample SAMEA3879604, study PRJEB24766) | human gut metagenome | biome: human-associated habitat; feature: feces | place: USA | collected 1985/1987
GCTTTCCCGCCCAGGTGCCCTTGGTATGGCAGAGGGACTCGATGAACATCACCGCGTAGTCGGCGGCGTCCTTATCGTAGTGCGAGGTTTTCGCCATAAACCTGGTAGGCTTGTATTTCTTCAGTTTTCGCATAGGCACCACCTCCAAAATGGCATAAAAAAGAGCCGCATGACTGCGACTTCCAAAATGTATCTGTACGAGAGAAAGAGCCGTGCGGCTCGTTCTCAGGGTATTGTTTTCGCTGTTATTTACTGCTGCATCGCCCAGGCAATAGCGTGACCGCCATCCTCGAAAAGTTCCCCGCTCATGGCGATGAGGTTCAGTCGGCACTCGATGTGGCTGTATCCGGTTTCCTCCGGGGTCTCAATGAACTCGTACACTCCGGCGATGAATCCCTTCCATGCGTGGTCGGTGACCAGTACCTTATCGCCCATCTTCAGCACTGCGCCTTCTCCGGCGGTAACCTTCATCGAAAGGTTCTCCATCGTGCTGGTGTTCGGTAGCCGGTAGTGGTTTTCGCAATTCTCGGTGTAGTCTTCGTATCTCTTAATTCCTGTGTTTTCCATCATTGTATCCTCCGATTTCTTAGTTGCTCCTGAGAACATCCACCAGTCATTCCGCTTCCTTGTGGTATTCGCCGGTGGCTTTCTCCAGAATGCTGCTGTCTTCATCGATGTAGCAAAGGGCTTTTCCGACCTTCACAAATCGTGTGTTCTCGTATCCGGGAAGGCTGGTGCGGTAGACCTTTGCGCTGCGGCTCTCACCGTCGTAGCTCTTGCCATCCCAGCCGTTGAAGGTGAAGCGGACGCTCTCGCGGGTCCTGGTAAAGCTCCCTTCAAAATCCTCTCTGGTGATTGCGGTGTTATGCTCCTTAAGGCTGAAGCTGTTCCTCATCTGGTAAATGTTCATCATGGTGGTTTCCTCCGTTTTTCTTTGTTTTCCCTTTCGGTGTGTACATATTCGCTCTAAAAGCACAGAATAGCAAGTTAATTCCGAGCATAATCTGCACAAAGATCAGTGGAGGAAACTGTGTACATTACTCCTGCATATGGCGGTGGATCGTCTCGATGATCTGCTCCTGCTCGGCACTGTCCACACCGATGGACTGGAGCGCCTGCCTGGTACCGCAGTCCGGGCAGATGAGCGTTTCGTTGTCCTCCCGCGAAAGCGCCGGAGCGCCGTGGTAGACCCTGCCGCAAAGCGGGCAGACCGCCATTCTCGTGATATTATTCTTCATAGCCGCATACCTCCAAACATTTATTGTAAGCATCAATCAGAATATTCTTGTTAAAATGGAAGGTGGTGTACCCTTCCAGACACGTCCTCATATAAAAGTTGGTAGGGATGCCGATAGGGCGCTCCTCATGCATGATGTAGGCAAAGGCCGTCACCGTCCTGCGTTTCCCCGTGCGGATGCCTTTGTACTGGAGCTTAATGTCCCGCTTGTAATAGAAATGGGGAAATCCCTCGTAGCGGTCGAGGGCGGCCTCGTCCAAAGCCGTCACCTCCCAAATCACCACGGGGATTGTGCCGTCTTCGCATTCCTCTATGGTCAGATAGGAGCCGGTCTTGCTCCCCTTAAAAAGCAGTTCCCAGCCCTTGAGGTTTGCCGTGCCGAGGATCGTGGCGTGCGGGCAGCGCATCCGCATCTGCCCGACATTCAGGTTGCTGCCGTAAGCGATGTAGTATCTTTTTTCTTTCATGGTATCCATCCTTTCCTGGAGGACTTAGGTTACTTGTCCTTCTACCACCCTAAGACCGCCGAAGCGGTCAGGGGCAGGGCATTTAACCTAAGTCCTTCAAGCGGCTGCTCTGCCGTGCCGAAAGGCTGTGTCTCCGGAAAGGTTACGGGTCAGGAAGTCTCTGGCCGTTGCAAATTCCTCGCCGATGAAGCCCAGGCGGAGGAGCCAGGTTCTCATCGCATATTTGGGGTTTTCGTTCTGCTGGGGCTTGGGGCTTGCGGTGCGCACATCCTTTGCCATCTGGGAAAGCGCCAGGCAAAGCTGGATGTAGCTCTTTAGCTGCCCCGCGTGGATGCCGCCCCTGCGCTCCACTGTCGGCTCATCGAACTGGAAAAGCCGGAACTCGACCGTGCCTTTGGTAAAGGTGGCGTGGAGGTTGAGCATATGGTAGCGGCTGTCGTTGTAGTGGTGGTTTCTGCCGTAGTTTGCGCCGTTGCTGTTGTACCAGATATCCGCGAGCTGGGCCATCGTGCGGGGTTTCCTGCGGTTGACCTGCTCTAAGAACCTGGGGTCTACCGTGCGGCAGTAGCGGCTCATGCGGCTGCGGTCGAGCTTTAAAGCCTCGGCGATCAGGCTTTCGTGGCTCGCCATGATGTTGGCGAGGTTCCGAAGGCTCTGCGCTGTGTGGCCCTGCGCTCCGATGTGGATGTGGACTCCGCATCCTCTGGAGGCGTCGCTTTTCGCTCCTGCGTGTCTGAGCTGTCTGCAAAGCTCCTGCAGGGTTTCGATATCCCCGTAGGTCAGGATCGGGGTGACCAGTTCGCATTTCTGCTCGTCCGGTCCTGCGATGGAAACGTCCTTCTGGAATTTCCACTCGCGCCCTTGTGCGTCCCAAGCCGACCAGGTGCTGTAGCCGTTGCGGCCTGCGGTGTTCTCGTACCTGTCGGTTCCGAAGAACTCTGCGGCAACCTTGGCTGCCTTCTGGCGGGTAATGCTGTTCATCTCAACCTCGATCCCGATGGTCTGGTTTTTCATCTCTGCGATCTGCCTTGCGGTTTTCTCGTTCATGGTGAATCCTCCGTTTTCGTTTGGTGTGTTTTCCCTTTCGGTGTACACATATTCGCTCTAAAAGAGGATAATAGCAAGGCCATTTTCGATAATATACTACACAAAGATGACCGCAAGATATTGTGTAGTTTACACCATTTTACCACCATCTGATGTGTTCTTGACCTTCCAGCACAGGTCTTCTCCGAACGCCACGGAAAGGCCGCTGCCGTTGTCCCAGGCGACCATGATGGAGCCGATATCATCCACGCCAAGCACAGTGCCTTGTGTGCCGATTGGCGGTGCCTGAGGATCGTCCATTCGCAGCAGCTCCACACGGGTTCCGGACGGGAACTCCTTGCGGATGCGCTCCACAACTTCCTTACTCGGAAACCGCATGGTCAGCACCTCCATTCTTAAATGCCGAAGAACCGGAGAGGTTCTTCAGCAGGATCTTGCGTTCGACTTTGTATTCGTTGCCGATGAAGCCCAGGCGCAGGAGAAAGCAGCGGAATGCGTATTTCTCATTATCCACCGCTTTCTCCGTAACCGTTACGCGCTTGGCGTTTTTGCTCATCTCGCAGAGCGCGGAAATGAAATGGGTGTAGGCTTTGACCGCATCGGCGTCCGGCAGCTCCGGGAACCAGGGAAATGCTACACGGTCTTCCTGAATCTCAATTGGAAGTTTGCTAACACCGAGCGCCTTCTTAATCAGGCTGCCCTTGGCATCCAGCAGTTTAGTGAGGTTGCCAACAGCCACCTTGTCCAGCGGGATCTCCACCGTCAGCCCCACGGTTTCCTCCTGTGGCTCGGTTTCGCTTTCTTCGGATAATTCCTCGGAGAGCTGTTCCTCGCCGTCCTGTGCCTCGCATTCAAAGCCTGCGGCGGTGATAGCTTCAAGTACCTGCTCGACCTCCTCGCTGTCAGCGCGGTCGTCAAACAGGAGCGTCCCGTCCTTGGTGACCGTGAAGTAGTCGATCTCATAATTGCAGGTGGGCATGAATTTGTATTCCGCCCTGGCGCCCGTGGCATCTGCGATGACCTTGACCAGCTCCTTGCGCTTTGCGCCTGTCACATTGTATCTTATTTCCATGTGCGAAAACCTCCTTTGTTTTTGGTAGTCACATATTCGCTCTGAACCCCTGAAATAGCAAGCGATTTCCGCACATTTTGCTGTAGAATAGCTGCCGGATCATTCGCCGGATAACTGTGCATAGTACACGATGCCGGAAAGCACAAAACAGACGTTGGGAAGCGCCACTCCGTTGCCCCACATCTTGTATTCCGCAGAATCGGAGTGAGGGTCTTTCAGCCACTTGATGATCTGGTTCCGGCTCTTCGGCTTGGAGGAAGCTCCCATGACACTCCGGTGTGTCTCAAACACCTCCGTCCAGAACTCGATCTCTTCCTCGGTCGGTTCGTCAGTTTCTAAATTGGAACACCACCAGTCCGGGAACCCTTGCAGTCTGGCACATTCAGTAGGCGTCAGTCTGCGAACGATATAATCAGGCTCCTTGGATACGGTAGGCGGATCTTTGAAATCTGTAGCGACCAACGTTTCCGTCACATCATCATCCGTAAAATTGGTGTGGAAGGAACTCTTGCTTGAATGATAGATAGGCTGTCCGACCGCTCCCGGTCCTTTGGACACCATCGTTGGCTCGATTTCCGTTTCCACAGTAATTCCGAACTTAGCATTCCGTCCCATATTGTATGTGGCGCGGTCGATTCCGTAGGCTACCGCATGGCGGTCGGTGGCATCCAGCGTGAAGGACACATCCTCGTTGACGCCGCTGCCTTGGGGACCGTTCTTGTCAGATCTTCCGATCATGGAGCCCTGCACAGCCACCACAGCCATGCCGCCCTGGTTGCAGGAGGGATTGCCGCCGCCCCTGTCCAGACAGCGGGAAGTATCCGCTTCATAAAAACCGCTGTGCGGATTGTCCGACTGCATGGCGTGGCTCTGCTTGGAGCAGATACCGTAGACCTTCGGCACAAATACCGTCTGGTCATTGTTGCAGCCGAGGGTAGCAGATTTGTTCTCCTGAATTAATGCACCCTTGCTGCCGCCCTCACAGCCGGAGCGAATCTTCAGCGTCTTTGGCGTTTCCACCACAAAGGGCTGGTTGTTCCCGCCCATGCCGTAGGTGGCGTTGACCGTGGGTGCTGTCTCCAATGGACCGGTGTATCTGGTGTCCTGACTATGGTTCTCATAGACTGCCGCAGGAACCGTCCCTGCCCGGAGGGTGGGAGAGGTTTCCTCCTCATAACCGATGGAGCGACTGTGTGCGGAATGCTCGGTGCAAAAGCCCGCCGATTCCATCACGCAGGGTGGATGATGAGCTTCTGCCCGGAGAGTGCAGGTGACGCCGTCCGTCACATCCATACGGTTTCCGCCCTGGTCGTTCAGGCAGACGCAGCCTGCCGCTCCAGAGCCTTTTTCAGAAGCTCTGGCAGCTCCTTGCCACGAACGGAAGCCCTGCGGAGTATACCCAGACACGCCTTCGGACTCAAATAGTATTTTTCCGGCACTCCCGCCTGCAAAATCTGCGACAAGGTAGATACGTTTTCTGCGCTGGGGAACTCCCCAGTACTGCGCATCAAATACCCGCCATGCGAGACTGAAATCATCTGCCACGATCTCTCCGGCGGTCGGCCACCTCTCAGGTCGAGGAGTATGAATTTCGTATCCCTTGACCGAGCAGACCTCTTCGAGGACGGACTGGAAGTCCGCACCCTTGTTGGAGCTGAACGCGCCGGGGACGTTCTCCCATATGATGTATCTTGGATATCTGCCATTGGTTTTGCACCTCATTTCCTTTACGATTCGGACGGCTTCGTAGAAAAGGCTGGAACGGGAGCCGTCCAAGCCCTCCCGCCGGCCTGCGATACTCATGTCCTGGCAGGGTGAGCCGAAGGTGATGATGTCCACCGGCTCTACATCTGCGCCGTTCATTTTCGAGACATCGCCGTAATGCTTCATAAACGGCAGCCGTTTGGTGGTCACCCGGATAGGAAACGGCTCGATCTCCGAAGCCCACACAGGGGTAATGCCGGAGACCAAGCCGCCTAAAGGAAAACCGCCGGAGCCGTCAAACAGGCTGCCGAGAGTCAGTTTATTCTGTTCCATCCGTGACCTCCTCATAGCTGTATGTCTTACCGTCTCGCAGGACGCTCACGCTATCCGCAGAGCCGGCCTGCTCAATGTAGCGCTTTACGATGACATCGCAGAACTTCTCATCCAGTTCGATGGTGCGGCAGATGCGGTCGGTCTGCTCACAGGCAATGAGGGTAGAGCCGGAACCGCCGAAAGGGTCAAGCACCACTGAGTTTGCCATACTGGAGTTGCCGATGGGATAAGCCAGCAGCGGGATCGGCTTCATGGTTGGATGGTCGCCGTTCTTCTTGGGCTTGTCAAACTCCCAGATGGTGGTTTCCTTCCTGCCCGTGTACCATTGGTGCTTGCCGTTTTTCTTCCAGCCGTACAGCACAGGCTCATGCTGCCACTGGTAGGGAGAGCGGCCGAGGACAAGGGACTGCTTCTTCCAGATACAGCAGCCGGATAAATAAAATCCCGCATCGGCAAACGCCCTGCGGAAGTTTAAGCCCTCGGTGTCGGCGTGGAACACATAGATGGATGCGTCCGCCGCCATAACCGACTCCATATTTTTGAATGCGGCAAGCAGAAACTCGTAGAATTTCTCACCTGCCATGTTGTCGTTCTTGATTTTGCCAGCCGAGCCTTCATAGTTGACGTTGTATGGCGGGTCAGTGATCACCAGGTTTGCCTTAGTTCCAACCATGAGGATGTCATAGACCTCCGGCTTGGTGGAGTCCCCGCATACCAGACGGTGTCTGCCGAGCGTCCATACATCGCCAAGCCGGGAGAAGGTCGGCTTTTGCAGCTCCGCATCCACATCGAAGTCATCTTCTTTGGCTTCAGTGCAGTCATCGAACAGAGCCGCCAGTTCCTTTTCATCAAAGCCGGTGAGCAGAGGGTCAAAGTCCATGCCCTGCAAAGACTCGATCTCCACCCGCAGAAGTTCCTCGTCCCATCCGGCGTCCATCGCCATGCGGTTGTCCGCAATGATATAGGCTTTCTTCTGAGCTTCACTGAGGTGGTCTGCAAACACACAGGGAACCTCAGCGATGCCTTCCTCCTTCGCCGCCAGGATTCTGCCGTGGCCGGCAATCACATTAAAATCCCGGTCAATGATGACGGGATTGATAAAACCAAACTCCCGCAGGGACGAGCGAAGCTTTGTGATCTGCTCCGGGGAGTGGGTGCGGGCGTTGTTCACATAGGGCACCAGCTTAGTAATGGGCACAAGCTGCATTTCCGTTGTTGTTTTCATCGTACCAGCCCCCATTCCGCAAATTTCTCAAAGCCACCCAGGCTCTGGATGTATCTCCGGGCAGTCTCCACAATTTCTCTATAGGGAATACCGTCCACCGTATCATCTCCGATGGCGCAGGCAAGCTGTACCGGCTTTCCCGTTTCCTGCGCCTTCAGCCATGCGTAGATATTGACAGACCCATCCGCTTTGGAGAGGTCTTTGCCGTGAAGGCCGCCGCCCGTCACCGAATCGGCCATGTCGCTGCCCAGTTTCCGGTTGGTCGCGCCGGAGTCCACGTCCGTACCGCCCGTCCAGTCTCCCAGGGGATTGACCTCGGCGCCCGGATACCGTTTCCGCAGCTCTGCGGCAGGGGCATTGCTCTGGCAGAGGATCAGTCTTGCCTCGTCAATGATGTACTTCCCATCCGAGGGATAAGTGTGATATACACTTTTTGCGATCTCACAGAGGGCTTTCTGCTCCTCCGTGACCGGCACCCCTTTGAAGATGCCGTTATCGCCGCAGCGGATTTCTCCTGCCTGGTTATTGGCGAGGTGTCCGTCCTGCGGCACTTCCACATAATCCGTGTACAGATTTCCGGCAATGCGATGGACAATCCCGGTTACTTCATCCAAAGAGAGATGTACCGAAGTCTCTGCAATGATATGGCAGACGCCGTGACCGATAAGGACTTCCACAGCGATCCTCGGATTTTCTTCTTTCCTGTACGCCGCATCCACCAGAGCGCCGGCGATGCGGTCCGCCACCTTGTCTGGGTGGCACGGATTTACTTTCTCAAACATGGCTTCACCCCTTCCTTGCCCGGAGCAGACGCTCCATCAAATCATCCTGGGGAGAAACCTCCCCGTAATCCGTGCTGCAGTTTTCCTTCACGATCTGGAAGATCTCGTTCCAGAGCCGCACCGCCTGGTTCATGTAATTGATGCCGATGTTGATGAACGGGGACGGGATCGGCTTCTGGGTAGTCGGGTGCTTGGAGAGGAAGCCCATGCGGTTGGTCATCTCCTCGCACTGAATCCAGCGGGCGCTGCACATGGCGTACCGCTCCAATAACTGGGGAGACACCTTCGCCGCGCACCCCACCTTCTTTAGCCACTCCCAGGTTTCCGTGTAGATCTCCTCCGCCTGGAGCGTACTCCCGTCACGCTGCTCTGCGGATAAAAACTCATGGGGCTTTGGCATATCGACGCCCTCGACTTCGGGAATGTCCAGCACTTCTAATCTTCGTCCGCCCGGATTGCCGTTCTCGGCTTTCTCCTTGACGGCAGACTTTTTTCTTCCCGCACCGGGTCTCGCACCGCCGCGCCCGCCTGTGTTATTGGATTTTGTCGGCATTTTCTCACCTCTTTTCCGCAAAAAATAAGCAGTCCTGACAGGCCGCCGTCAATTACCCTTTTGATTTCGCCTTTTTCGCGCACGAAGCCCCAGGCCGCTGTCCGCTCATGCAGGTCCCGGAGATTTTGACCGCCCCACGGTCACCGGTCGCCAAGCTCGTGATGCAGTTTTGTGTGGCAGGACTGGCACAGGGACATCAGATTGTCATTCCGATGCGTTCCACCCTGCGAGAGGGGGACAATGTGATGGACTTCCTCCACAGGAGTCAGCCGTCCTTCCTTCAGACACATCTCACACAAAGGGTGCGCAGCAGCATAGCGGTCACGGATTCGTTTCCAAGCCCTGCCGTACTTCTTGTTGCTGTCGGCAGGGCGACCGTACTTGTTGTACCGTTTCCGGGCAATAGCTTCATGCTCCTCACAGTACTGCCCGTCCGTGAGGTTTGGACAGCCGGGGTAGGAGCAGGGGCGTTTTGGTTTCTTTGGCACGCTGCACCTCGCTTTCCGGGCAAAAGGAAAGCCCTGCAGGATTGCTCCCGCAAGGCTCGTTCCTTGTCCTGTTTTTCTGATTCTAACTATATCACAGGGACAAGGTGTATTGCAGTGGCTTTTAGTGGCTTATTTCAGAAACGGCGTCCAACGCCCTGTGATGGAGACGGTACAGCCACCGAAGCTCATATCCCATGTCCACGGCGATCTGCTCCCAGGACTTGAAGCACAGATACCGCAGCTCCAGAAGGGTCTGGTACTCCGTGTTCTGGACAGCCTTGATTTTATGGACGATGTCTTTTTTCGTCTGCACCAGTTTGCAGATGTCCCCATTGATCTCTGCTTCCAGCTCAATGATGGAAAGGATGGCGTCCTCCATACGGTGGAGGTTCCTCGTCTCACTTCCGGGCATATCCAAATAAGTCGCGGTTGCCCGTGTGGCGAGGTCATTCAGTGATGCCACCTGCTCCATCTTGCTCTGTATCCGCTGGTCAATGCGGAACGCCTGGGAAAGGTACTCCTTCATTTCCGTCTGCTGCTTGTTCATAGGCACTACCTCCGAAAAAGAAATTGCTTCCCTCGGATTTGCCTTGATTGACTCTCATTTTCTTAGGTTTGCCCGGACAGCATCGATCAACGCCGACTGCGTCCTGTCCTTATACTGCAGGGCTTTCATAATGCGCTCATCAATGGTGCCGTCCGTGATGATGTGCTGTACGACTACGGTCTTGGATGCCTGACCCTGCCGGTAAAGCCTCGCCACCGTCTGCTGGTACAGTTCCAGGCTCCAGGTGATGCCAAACCAGCAGAGGGTGGAGCCGCCGCTCTGGAGGTTCAGCCCGTGGCCGGCAGAAGCGGGATGAATCAGCGCCACGGGAATCTCGCCCCGGTTCCATTTTGCGATGCTGGCGTCAGAGTCCAGCCTTGCAAAGCCGATCTTCCGCAGTCGCAGCCGTTCCTCGATACGGTCAAGGTCGTGCTGGTACCAGTAAGCCACCAACAGGGGCTTTCCATTCATGCTTTCGATGATGTCCTCCAATGCGTCCAGTTTCTGATCGTGGATATGTTCCACATCCCCGTTATCCGTATAGACCGCCCCGTTTGCCATCTGGGAGAGCTTGCCGGACAGCACTCCGGCATTTGCTGCCGTTACCTCGCCCTTGTCAAGCTGCGCTGCCAAATCCTCGCACATCTCATCATAAATGGCCTGTTC
>OHQG01001340.1_pt1 | contig 10117 bp, 8 predicted proteins | sample 1577871 | NCBI WGS metagenome assembly OHQG01 (sample SAMEA3879604, study PRJEB24766) | human gut metagenome | biome: human-associated habitat; feature: feces | place: USA | collected 1985/1987
GATATACGTCAAACTCATCACCGGCGACCGCGAAACCTATTATTTCTACGTTTCGTTCATAGGCGAAGGTACGGATTACTGGGCGGCACTCATAAATCCCGCGGACGGCACGGTCGTGTCGGAGAAGTGAAAGGAGAGTGAAACGACCGCCGCACCCCGACGTGCGGCGGTTTTGCTAATCCGAACAAAGCTGTTTGACTTTTGCATATTTTGCGCGTATCATGACAATGCGACGTCGGGGTATTCCGACCTGACATTTAAGTCTACTCGCACTTAACGGGCAACATTTGTTGTCCGTTATTTTTCAGTTTGTTTTGCCGTGGTTTGCCGTTGTCGGAATTTTCCGGGTTTTTTCGCGGCTGACTGCGCGCGGATGTGCGGCAAAACGACGGAACGGCTTATGCCATTCCACCCCTGCGCCGTGGCGTCCGGAAGGGGCGTCAACAACCGTATATCAAAAAATACTGTTGCATTTTGTCGCAATATTGGTTATAATCACAGCGTACAAGCGTTTCGCTTCGGAGGAAGTCCGTGGGAAACGGGATAAACCTAGGAGGTAATTATGAACAAAACCGATTTCATCAAGGCAGTTGCAAGCAAAGCGGACCTGTCCATCAAAGACGCCACCGCGGCAGTCGAGGCATACGCGGCAGTCGTGGCGGAAGCGCTCAAAGCGGGCGACAAAGTGGCGCTTGCCGGCTTCGGCACCTATGAGCTGAAACAGAAAGCGGAGAGGACCGGCTTCAACCCCATCAAGAAGGAAGCCATCGTCATTCCTGCCAGCAACGCTCCCGTGCTCAAATTCGGCAAAGCGTTCAAGGATATGTTCAACTGAGTCTTGTACGCGGAATCAGATAAATGCCTTGCCGTGAGCGAGGCATTTTTTCTGTCGCGGGCGCGGGCGCGCATTACGCGCCGACGCGCGGGCGGTGCGGGCACGGAAACTATAATTTATTTCAGGCAATAACAGATTTCGCTCAAATGTTTTTTGGAAAACAAATCGCGGAGTTTGTATGGATTTTTCGCTTTGTCCAACCGTTTACATTGCGGAATGCGTTTGATATAATTAACACATAAAACCAAAATCAAACGATTCGGAGGGCATATTATGAAAGTCACTTACACCGAGCTGAAAGGCAAACAGGAAGCCGGTTACGGCGTAACGCGCTGGGCGAATGCGCAGGAAATCAACCAGAGCCTGAAAGAGCTCACTTCCAAGCCCATTTACAGCGTTACGGAAGAGGCATACAAGGACATCTGCGAAAACTACTATGACAAGCAGTGCGCGAAGTCCAAGGCCATCACCGCCGAAGCCAAGAAGTATATCCCCGGCGGCGTTCAGCACAACCTTGCCTTCAACAAGCCTTTCCCGATGTGTATGGTCAAGGCGGAAGGCGCCTATATGTATGACATAGACGGGCACAAGTATATCGACTTTTTGCAGGCGGGCGGCCCCACCATCCTCGGCAGCAACTATCCCGCGGTGCAGGAAGAGGCCATCAAGCTCATCAAGGAATGCGGCCCCGTCACGGGTCTGTTCCACGAGGCGGAACTGCTCATCGCGAAAGAGATAAACAAGTGTATGCCCCACGTCGAGAAATTCCGTATGCTCGGCAGCGGCACGGAGTCCGTCATGGGCGCGCTCAGAGTCGCACGCTGCGCGACCAAGAAGAAGAGAGTAATCAAAATCGGCGGCGCGTATCACGGCTGGTCCGACCAGATGGTCTACGGCACCAAGGTGCCCGGCACCAGACAGTTCCTCGAATCCCACGGCATTCCCAACGGCACTTTCAAGGTCGTTGACGAGGTGCGTCCCAACGACCCCGAGATGCTCGAAGATTATCTGAAATTCAACGAGAATTTCCGCGGCGGTACGGCGGCGGTCATCGTCGAGCCCGTCGGCCCCGAAAGCGGCACCCGTCCCGTGGACTTCGATTACAACACCAAAGTGCGCGCACTCTGCGACAAATACGGTGCGCTGCTCATCTTCGACGAAGTCGTCACCGGTTTCCGCGTGGGCATCGGCGGCGCGCAGGGTCTGTTCAACGTCGTGCCCGACCTCACCATCTTCGGCAAGATTGTCGCGGGCGGCTATCCGGCGGCGGGCGGCATAGGCGGCAAAGCCAAGTACGTCGACCTGCTTGCGGCGGGCGTCGCGGGCGGTGCCAAAAAGGCGTACATCGGCGGCACGCTGGCGGCAAACCCCCTGTCCGCAATGGCAGGTTACGTAGCCATCAAAGAAATCCAGAAGAACAACGCCTGCGTCAAAGCGGGTCTTGCGGGCAACAGGCTCACCGACGGGCTCGTCGACCTCATCAAGAAACACGACCTGCCTTATGTCGCCTACAACCAGGGCTCCATCGTCCACCTCGAATGCACGGGTGCTATGAGCTACGATTTCTCCTCCAAGTGCATCCTCAACCTCCTCAAAGTCCTCAAAAAGCAGGATTCCATTATGGTCAGGAAGGAAGCAATGGAGCATATGGGCGCGGCGTATATGTCGCACGGCATCATAACTCTCGCGGGCAGCAGGCTTTACACCTCGATGGCGGACACGGACGAAATCATCGACGAAGCGCTCAACCGTTTCGACGACGTGTTCTCCCTCGTCAAGGCACGCACGAAAGTGGACACCCTGCAAGTAGCGGAGTACAAAGAGAGAAAGGCGATGCAGTATCCCGAAGGGCCCAAGCGCGACAAGAAACTCAAAAAGGCGCGCAAACTTATGGAAAAGGGCAAGAAGGAACAGGCGATAGCAGACGCCGCGAAAAAATAACATACAACGATTTCCGATATTCTGCCGCGTACGCGCGGCAGAATATTGCGTAAAAAGGGGACTAATATGAAATACATCATTTCTCACGACATCGGCACCAGCTCGGATAAGGCGGTGCTCGTCGACTTTAACGGCAATATCGTCGCGACCGTCGCCGAGCCCTATCCCACCTTCTATCCCGCCCCTGCTCACGTCGAGCAGGACCCGAACGACTATTGGAAGGCGGTCTGCATCACTTCCAAGGCAGTCGTCGCCAAAGCGGGCATAAGCCCCGAAGATGTCAAGGGCGTCGTTTTCTCCACTCAGGCGCAGGGCGTCATCCCCGTGGACGAAAAGGGCAACAATCTGATGAACAACATCACCTGGGTGGACGGCAGAGCGGAAGAGCAGGCGCAGAAAATTATGAACCGCCTCGGCGGCACGAAAGTGTTCACGATGATAGTCGGCACGCCTATTATGGGCAAGGACTGCGTCGCCAAAATGGCGTGGGTCAAGGAAAAACGCCCCGAGGTCTACGCAAAGACCAAATATTTCCTCGACGTCAACGGCTGGCTGAAATTCAAGTGCACGGGAGAGATGTATGCGGAGCTTTCCGGCGCGTCTTCCTACGGTCTCGACCTCAAAAAGAAGACGTGGATGAGCGCGTTCCCTCTCATCGGCGTGGATATGAAGAGGCTGCCCCCTCTCTGCAAGAGTACGGACAAGATAGGCAAGGGGCTCACCGCGAAAGCGGCGGAGGAAACCGGGCTTGTCGAAGGCACTCCCGTCTTCGGCGGCTGTGACGACGTGCAGTCCGCGGTCGTAGGCAGCGGTATGTGCGGCGACGGCGAAGTGCACATCTATCTCGGCACTTCCGCGTGGGTTGCGGCGCCTTCCAGAACCGCAAACAAGTTTATGCACGGCGCGGCGGCAATTCAGTCCGCCGACCCCGAAATGAACCTCATCGCGGGCATCACGGAAGCCGCGGGCAGCAACATACAGTGGATTTGCGACCAGTTCTTCAAACACGAAAAAGCTGAGCTCGGCGAGGGCATTTACGAGTATATGGACAGCGTCATCCACACCGTCCCCGCAGGTTCGGACCATCTCATCTGCACTCCGTGGATGCTCGGCGAAAGATGTCCCGTCAGCAGCACCACCACGCGTGCGACGCTCTTCAACATCAGCCCCACGCACACCCGCGAACATCTTATGCGCGCGGTGTACGAGGGCATTGCCTACAACCTGCGCTGGATACTCGAAAATTACCGCAAGGATTACGGCTTCGAGGGCAACAATTTCCGCATCATAGGCGGCGGCGCGCTGGATAAGGGCTGGATGCAGATTATCGCGGACGTCACGGGCTGCAACTTCTCCGTGGTCAAAAATCCCCGCAACGCGGGCGCGCTCGGCAGTGCAATCATCGCGCTCATCGGACTCGGCGAACTCAAAAGTTTTGCCGACGCCAAGAATTTCGTGCAGATTGAGGCGCAGTACAAGCCCGACCCCGCCAACAAAGCCATTTACGACAAACTCTTCTCCGATTACAAGACTTTGTACGCGGCGTTGAGAAAGCCCTATATCAAGGCAAATTCCAGAAGATTCGAGGGTATTGAAAAATGAAAAACGAACAGGTTTACGAGAGTCTGAAAAAGTATGCGGCTATGCTTGCCGCGGACGGTTATATCGAGTGCGGCTATATCGCGGACAAAGCGGACGACGGGCTTTACATCACCACGCCCGACGCGAATTTCGCGGACCTCGGCGAGGAACAGGTCGCATTCGTCACGGATAAGTCCGTGGAAGAGCTGGAAGGCAATTTCCGCGCCGCGGCGGTGCTGCTCATATGCGCGCTGAAATCCAAGCAGGACGCGGGCGCTGCCGCAATAGTCGACAGCAAGAGCATACTCGAATTTTCCGCAAAACGCGCGACGCTGCCCCCCATTCTCGAAGATATGGCGCAGATAAACGGGGTGAGCGTGCGCGCCGCAAAACAGAATACGGCGGCGGAGGTCGTCAATGCGCTTTCCGGGGCAAGAAACTCTTGTTTCCTTCCCGAGGCGGGCGCGGTCGTGACGGGACGCACTCTTGCGGAAGTCTACACCTGCGCGCTCGTGCTCGACAAGGCTGCCAACGGATATCTGCTCGCCGAAAAGAAGGGCGGAGCACAGCACCTCAGCGCCTTCGAGGCGTGGCTGGAAAATATGGTCTATAAGCTCAAATACAGCAAAAAGAACCAGACCAGCCAGAAGGCGGCGGAAGAAGGCAAGGAAGTGGACACCGCCGAAAAGCCTTCCGCAATCGACACCGACGAACTGAAAGCCGTCGCGCAGGAAATCAAGGACGCGGGCGTCAAACTCCTCGAAGAAAACCTCGTGCAGGGCACCTGGGGCAACATCGCCGTCCGTCTGAACGACAAAGAAATGATGGCGACGCCTTCCGCGCTCGATTACGTTATGCTCAAACCCGAGCAAATGGCGATAGTCGATATGGAGAGTATGGAATGGCGCGGCTCCAACAAGCCCACCAGCGAAAAGGGCGTGCACGCCGAGATACTCAAAATGCACCCCGAAAGCAAAGTCACCGTGCACACCCATCCTTTCTACGGCAGCATACTCGCCGCGATGAGAAAGCCTCTCGAAGTGCCAGAAAAATACCGCGCTCTGCTCGGCGACGTCGTGCCCGTGAGCAAGTTCGCTCCCTCCGGCACTCCCTGGCTCGTCAAGAACGTCGCCGCCGCGATAGGCGACGCTCCCGCGTGCATAATTGCCAGCCACGGCGTGGTCGTGAGAGGCAAGGATATGGACGAGGCGTTCGCGATATGCCGCGCCCTCGAAGACGCTTGCCGCGATTATCTGACCGAGTGACGAAAAACGGCTTTAAATCACAAAACCGTCCGTTAAACGGGCGGTTTTGTCATTTTGGCGGGCAATGCGGAAATTGAATCCGAGGAGCGTGCGCCGTGACCTTGCGGCGGTTGAGGGCGGGTTTTCATACATTGCGTGCGGAATGTGCCGCGCGTTTTTTCGCTCTTCGGGCGAGTGCCGTTCCTGCACAACGGCGCGTGTGCCGTATGCTTTGCCGTCCGCCGCTTTTGCAGGCGGAACACTCTCGTTTTCCGCTCGCGCGTGCTTCCGCGCGGAGCGAAAAGAGCAGAGAGGAGTGCGCATTTGTTTCGATATCCGATTTTTAGAAAGAGAGAGGAAAGGACTGCTTTTCCGCGGGCTGCGGGCGAGTGCTGTGTCGGGTTGCCGGTGCGGGGCGGTTTGTGACGGAAAAAAGGAAATTATGTAATACTCCCAAGGGGCTAGTGTTTCCGAGGGGTAGGCGGCAACCTTATAATAGGTTTATCTTTTTTCTTTCGGGCGGGCGCGCACATATGTGTTTATAAGGCTGGCGCGTTTTGCCGGGAAGGGCGGGAGCGAGGATGAAACTTTTGGAGGAGCGCATCCTTGCCGACGGGAAGGTTTTCCCGGGTGAGGTGCTCAAAGTCGGCGGTTTTCTCAATCATCTTATCGATGACAGTCTTCTCGAAGAAATCGGAAAGGAAATCCACGCGCTTTTCGCGGACGGCAACGTCACAAAACTTATGACAATCGAAGCATCGGGTATCGCGATTGCTTGCTATGCGGCAAGACATTTCCACGCCCCGGTGCTTTTTGCTAAAAAGGCAAAAACTTCCAACATTTCTTCCGATTGCTATACTGCGGAAGTCAAAAGCTACACCCACGGCAACATCAACAGCGTTTTCGTCGAGAAAGAGTATCTCAAAGCGGGCGACCGCGTCCTCATCATCGACGACTTCCTCGCGCACGGCGAAGCGCTCAGGGGGCTCATTTCCCTCGTCCGTCAGGCGGGGGCGGAGCTCGTCGGGTGTGCCGTGGCAATAGAAAAAGGCTATCAGGGCGGGGGAGATTCTCTCCGCGCGCAGGGTTACAAGGTCTGTTCGCTCGCCATCATCGATTCGATGTCGGACGACGGGAAAATAGTTTTCAGAAAGCAGTAAACACGCCGAAAGGCATAAAATACGGAGGTTACTATGAAGAAAAAAATTGTGGCGCTCGTGCTCGTTATCGCACTTGCCGCATCTCTCGCGGTTGCTCTCGCAGCGTGCGACAATACGTCCGATCAGCTTACGTTCGGCCTTATTTGTCTGCATGACGAGAACAGCACGTATGATAAGAACTTCATCGATGCAGCACGTGAGGCTGCCGATGCGAAGGGTGCAAGGCTCATCATTAAGACGGGTATCCCCGAGAGCTCTGCTTGCTATGATGCGGCAGTCGACCTTGTGGATCAGGGCTGCGACGTGATTTTTGCGGACAGCTTCGGTCATGAGACTTACATTCTGCAGGCTGCGGAAGAGTTCCCCGATGTCCAGTTCTCTCATGCGACCGGTACTCATGCGCATACCGAAGGGTTGGACAATTTCCACAATGCGTTTGCCTCTATCTATGAGGGGCGTTATCTCGCAGGCGTTGTCGCGGGATATGAGCTCAATGAGATGATCGAATCCGGCGATATCAGCGCGAATCAGGCGAAAATCGGTTATGTCGGTGCATATCCCTATGCTGAAGTCGTCTCCGGTTACACCTCCTTCTATCTCGGTGCAAAGTCCGTCTGCCCCTCTGTGACCATGGAAGTCCGTTACACCAGCAGCTGGTATGACGAAACGGCAGAGAAAACCACTGCGCAAGCTCTCATCAACAACGGTTGCGTCCTTATCAGCCAGCACGCCGACAGCTCCGGTGCTCCCACCGCGTGTGAAGAAGCAGGCGTCCCCAATGTGACCTACAACCTCGCATTCCCTGACAACAACACTTATCTTGTCGGTTCCAGGATCAACTGGGAACCTTACTTTGAGTATCTCATCGACTGCGTTGCCAACGGCACCGAGGTCGCGGATGACTGGACCGGTCATCTCTCCACTGGCTCCGTCGAACTGCTTGCATACGGCGCGGGCGTTTCCGACGAAGTGAAGGCGGAAGTCGAGAAGGTCAAGGCGAAGCTCCTCGACGGTTCTCTCAAGGTGTTTGATTGTTCCACCTTCACCGTTGGCGGCGAGACGCTCACCGAGTACATGGCGGATGTGCATCCCGATCCCGATCCTACGAATCCCATCCCTGACACTCAGGTCATCAAGACCGAGAACGGCGTGACTTACTTTGCGGAGTCCGAGTTCCGTTCCGCTCCTTACTTCGATGTGAGGATCGACGGTATCACCGAAATCAACAACTAAAAAGAATGCAGCTTTACAGGGCGGAGCGCTCGGCGCTCCGCTCTGCATAATGCGCTCCCGTACGGGAGAAATGTACGGAGGACACAGATGACAAAGCCCGTCGCTGTGCAAATGAAGGGCATCTCCAAATATTTCGGGGATGTGGCCGCCAACAAGAATGTGAATCTCACGGTCTACGAAGGTGAGATTCTTTCCGTTCTCGGAGAAAACGGCAGCGGTAAGACCACGCTGATGAATATGCTTTCGGGCATATATTTTCCCGATGAAGGCGAAATCGTCATCGAGGGGGAACCCGTTGTCATCCGTTCTCCGCGTGACGCTTACAAATACCGGATAGGAATGGTGCACCAGCATTTCAAGCTGGTGGACGTGTTCACCGCGCTTGACAATGTCATTTTAGGCGAAGAAATGCCGCCTTACAGCGTGCGCGAACAAGCGGAAGAGCTGAAAGAGGAAGCGGCAGCTCCCCGTTATCTGGTCGATAACGACGATGCGGAGGCGCCCGTAAAGACCGTCAGATACACGGACACGGCTTTGGGCAGGTTCCGTCTGGCGCTGCGCACTTCTGCGCTGCCTTTTATCAAACTCGGCAAGAAACTCCGCTTCAACTGGCTGCCTAAAAAGCGCGGACAAGAGGCCCGCGATATTGCCGCAAAATACGGCTTCGATATCGATTTGAACAAGAAAATTTACGATATGTCTGTCAGCGAGAAGCAGACTGTCGAAATCATAAAAGTGCTGTACCGCGGAGCGGACATTCTCATTCTGGATGAGCCTACCGCGGTGCTTACCCCGCAGGAAACGGAAAAGCTGTTCGGCGTGCTCCGCAATATGCGCGAGGACGGAAAGAGCATAATCATCATCACGCACAAGCTCAACGAGGTCATGGAAATCAGCGACCGCGTGGCGGTGCTCCGAAAAGGCGAGTTTATAGGTGCGGTAAATACCTCTGAAACTTCCGTTCAGGAACTTACGGACATGATGGTCGGCCATAAGACAGACCTCAACATACATCGCGGAGAACCCGTGGGATGCGAGGAGAGACTGATTGTCAACGGTCTATCGCTCACAAATCACGAGGGCGTCAAAAAGCTCTCCGACGTGTCGTTCACGGCGCGCTCCGGCGAAATTTTCGGCATCGCGGGCATTGCGGGCAGCGGGCAGAGAGAGCTGCTCGAAGCGATAGCCGGATTGCAGCGCCCTGACGGAGGCAGCATAACTTATAACGACCCGAAAACAGGCAAAGAGGAAAACCTGATGCGCAAGTCGCCGGCAAAGATTCGCGAACTTGGCGTAAGGCTTTCTTTCGTGCCGGAAGACAGACTCGGAATGGGACTTGTCGGCAGTATGGACATCATCGACAATATGATGCTCCGCAGCTACAAGCGCGGCAAACTGCTGTTTGTGGAAAGCAAAAAGGACAAAAAGGCAAAGTCGGATGCGAAAAAAGGCGATATCAAACGCACGTTGAAGCCGAAGTCCAGCCCTCATTTCGACGGATTTTTCCTTGACCGCAAACGTCCGAAAGAACTTGCCGAAAGAATCATAAAGGATTTGGAAGTCGTCACGCCGTCTTCGCACACTCCCGTGCGCAGGCTTTCGGGCGGCAACATTCAGAAAGTGCTGGTGGGGCGTGAAATTGCCGCCGCCCCGACCGTGCTCATGGCTGCATATCCTGTGCGAGGGCTTGATATCAACAGCTCTTACACCATATACAATCTGCTCAACGAGCAGAAAGAAAACGGCGTGGCGGTGATTTATGTCGGCGAGGACCTCGATGTGCTAATCGAACTCTGCGACAGAATTATGGTTCTGTGTGCAGGTAAAGTGACGGGAATAGTGGACGGCAGGCAGGCGGACAAGGAAACCATCGGTCTCATGATGACGGACTCGCTCTCATCCAAAGACGCCGAGGAGGTTGCTAATGACTAATATAAAGACGGATAGAGAACCCCTATTCCGCATTGTAAAGAGAGATGATATCGGGCGCGGTAAGGCGTGGGGCATCCGTATAGGAGCGGTTGTCATCGCAATCTTGATAGGAGCTGTCGTGAGCGCCATACTCGGAGGAGGAAGCGCGTTTGGGACATTCTTTTCGGGATTGTTCGAAGGCGTTTTCGGTA
>OHQG01001341.1_pt1 | contig 10106 bp, 5 predicted proteins | sample 1577871 | NCBI WGS metagenome assembly OHQG01 (sample SAMEA3879604, study PRJEB24766) | human gut metagenome | biome: human-associated habitat; feature: feces | place: USA | collected 1985/1987
CGTAGGAACCAAACGGACGCTCACCATCGGCAAAGAACTGGAGATACGCCGTACGCTGTCCACTTCCCATCTCTACAGTTCCGCATTCATAGTAGGTAAGGAAGACGTCTCTCCCGAAGGTATCCCCGGACGCTTCATCCTCACCGGAGCTGGTTGGGGACACGGCGTAGGCTTGTGCCAGATCGGCGCCGCCGTCATGGGCGCCTTCCACCGCCGCCAGCAAGTCGCCCATCAGAAGCTCGCGGGCTTCGTCATAGGCGGGGTTGCCTGGCTTTGTCTGGGCCCAATGATAAACGCCGGTTAACCCTTCGATATCGGACACCATAAAAATTCTCACAGCAAATCCCCCTTTTACGATTTAAAACGTTTTTTTGCACCTTTATTTTACTCCGAATATGCTAAAATGTAAATACCAGATCCCCTTTGCGTACCGAAAAAGGCGAACGGATTCAGGCCGGCCGTCTCCTGATTTTTCTCAAGGGACTTTACCAAAGAGCTGTTATGATTGACTTTTTTTTGTGCGGCTTTTATAATAAATATAAAAAAGAACAATGTTCCGTATTAAAGAACAATAAATGGGCTGAAGCAGCGGAAGCCGCCGCTGTGACATAAAAGGGTAACCGCCCCTTTGGGTGCGGCGGAAAATTTTATCATCAGAAAGGGTTGGAGACAATGGAAAAGCTTTTAGTGGGAAAAACCGCTATCGTGACGGGAGCGGAAAGGTTGCCCGCACGGGTGGTCATATATTCCGCGTCCGCGCACTCCGACACCGTGAGCCCGCGGTATTCGGGCATCGCGGCTATGGTTTCGCGCACCGCTTCCGCATCCGCGCCATCTGCCAGCCCTATATAAATTTCGTTGTACACGGCAATCCCGCCGGGAGAAATCAACCGCGCAATTCCGTCATCCGCCGTGCCGATGACCGTATATGGCGAATCCGCAAGAAAATAGCCGTCGTTTTCTGCTATCGCTACGACGATGAATGGCAAGGGGCGTCCTGACGAGGTCATCCCCGAAACAAAGAACTTATCCTCTACCCCGAGCCCGAACCTTTCCGCCATGGAGCGCGATATGACGACGTTGTCCGAATTCTCCGACAGCCGCGACAAATCGCCTTCGACGACGTTTATGCCGCGCAGACTCTCCGCGCCGCCCGCCTCGAAACCGCGCAGACGGATATACTCGTCCGCCCCGTCCGACACGTCCATAAGCGCATAGACGGACAGCGTGGGCACGACGTTCTCCACCCCGTCCACACCGTACAGCGGCTCGACGAGCGCGAGCCTGTCGCCGCCGCTCTTTGCGGTTATCATCAGGTCGCTTTCGCCGAAATCCGCGGTTTCGACAGCATAAACGTATTCGTAAACTGCGTTTTCAAACGAGAATATACAAAAGAACATCGCCACGGCGACGGCAATCGCCGCCACGGACGCCAACGCGCGGAGCGGCTTCGCTTTCAGATTTTTCAGCGCAAGTCGCAAAATCATCTCTTGACCGTCCCGTCCTCTATCTCCACCGTGCGCGACGCGTACGCGGCGTGCGAGGCGGAGTGCGTGACCATAACGAGCGCGACGCCTCTTTCACGGTTGATGCGCGCGAGCAGTTCCATAACCTGCCGTCCCCTCTCCTTGTCCAGACTGCCCGTGGGTTCGTCAAGGAAGATGAGCTTCGGGTCGGTGGCGAGCGCACGCGCAAGGGCGACGCGCTGTTGTTCGCCGCCGGAGAGCTGGCGCGGCAGGTTGTTGAGCCTGCTTTCTATGCCGAGAAAACGGCAGACGTCCTCCACAGCCGCGGCGCAATCCTTTTCCTTTTTTCCGTCCAACCGCAAAGGCAGAATGATGTTTTCGTAAGCGGTGAGGTGAGGGACAAGGTTGTCAAACTGATACACAAACGAAACTTCCCGCCTGCGCATTGCGGCAAGTTCCTCGTCCGAAACCGCGGAAAGGTCGCGGCCGAGAAGCTCGACGCTGCCCTCCGTGGGTTTGTCTATCCCCGCAAGGATGTAAAGGAGGGTGGATTTTCCCGAGCCGGACTCGCCGACTATCGCGACGAATTCGCCGTCATCCACCGAGATGTCAACGCCTTTCAGGACCTCGGTTTCGACTTCCCCGACCTTATAAGTCTTTTTCACCCCTGCGGCGTTCAGAATAATACGCTTTCCCATAAGCACCTCTGCACTCTTTATACCTTTGCGCTCTTTTATCATACCATACGCGCGCACGCGACTCAACTTATATTTCGGTGCAAAGGAATATGAAAAGCCGTGCAAAACTTCTCACACCGCGTTGTCAAACGCCGCGGCGGTGGTATAATCGTCGTATGGCAAGACAAACTGCGGCAAACGGAACGGATGCGGCAATCGAAAGGCACATTGCGGGCGGAGAAAAACTCCGTCTTCTTCTGCACGTCTGCTGCGGTCCGTGCGCGGCGGGCGTTCTGCCGCGGGTCACGCCGCATTTCGACGTTACGCTGTTTTTCTACAACCCCAATATTTTACCGAATGAGGAGTTCATCAGACGCCTTGACACGTTAAAACAGCTTCTTGTGCATTTTCCCGACGTGAAACTGATTGTCCCCGAACAGTCGGCCGAGGACTTTTCCGCCGTGACGGCAGGGCTGGAAGCCTTGCCCGAAGGCGGCGCGCGCTGCACGGAATGTTTCGGACTGCGGCTCGGCAAAACCGCAGATTACCTTGCGGCACACCGCTCGGAATTCGACTGCTTCGCCACCACCCTGACTGTCAGTCCGCGCAAAAATGCCGCGCTGATAAATTCCGTCGGCGAGGCCGCCGCCCGACGCGCGGAAGTGACTTATCTGACATCTGATTTCAAAAAACACGACGGATGGCTCACGTCGGTGCGCCTTTGCAAGGAATACGGGCTTTACCGTCAGCATTACTGCGGATGTGGCTTCCCCGAAAACGCCGTCCCTGCGGCGCAAGGATAAATCCTCTCCTTCCTCTCTTCCTTCTGCCCTGCTCTCTCCCCGCACGGAAATATCCTTTCCTGCTTTAAGAGCTTAAAAAAGCGCGGCAGCTGCCGCGCTTTCGCTTGTTTTTGTTATCTGACGACGGTCATTTGAAATACTTCGCCTCGATGTCCGCTATCATATCGAGTCTGCGCTGATGCCTGCCGCCTTCGTATTCGGCGGTGTACCACGCCTTGACTATCTCCTTCGCCTCATCAGGCGTAACCACTCTGCCGCCCAGCGCGATAATGTTCGCGTTGTTATGACGTTTTGTCATTTCCGCCATAAATGTGTTGGTGGTCACCGCAGCGCGTATGCCCTTGACTTTGTTTGCGGAAATCGAAATGCCTATGCCCGTGCCGCACATCAGCACGCCTGCGTCGCATTCGCCCGACGCAACCGCTTCGGCGACTTTGAGCCCGTAAACGGGATAGTCCACGGAAGATTCGTCATAAGTGCCGAAATCCTCCACTTCCGCCCCGAGTTCCGTGAGCGTATCGATAACCGCGGGTTTGAGCACTATACCGCCGTGGTCGCAGCCGATTGCAATTTTCATAAAATTACCCCCGAAGATTTATTTGTAAACTAATTATACTCCAATTCCCCGCTCCGCGCAAGCCCGAGTTTTAACCCCACAAAACGGATGTTATCCGTTTTATGGGGACCCCGGATTTTAACCCCACAAAACGGATGTTATCCGTTTTATGGGGACCCCGAGTTACACCCCATCAAAAAATCAAAGATTTCTTGACGGGGGCCCCGATTTTATGCCCCACCGAAACGACTGCGTCCTTTTGACGGCATCCGAAGAATCGGAACAGACTCTTGGGAACGGAGCAAAACAGTCCGGATTTCGGACTGTTTTGCTCCGTCCCCGGGAGTCTGCATTGCATAAGCGAAAAGCGGATAAAAAAGCCGGCCGCCTTGCGGCGGTCGGCTTGTCGTCCTGTCGGAATTCCGTCACGTACGACGCGTTTCCGCGCCGTCGGACTGCCCTCAGCGTATGCCGATTGTGGGCGGCTGTCTGTGCTTGCTCACCGCCGCAGGCGCGTCGTAGTTCACGGGCTCGATATCCGCCGCCGCAACAGGCAGGTCGACGGGCGCGGGCGCAACAGGCGCGGGCATTATCGAGTCGATGGGCGCGACTTCGACGGGCACGGGGTCGGGCGCACGGTGCAGCTTGACGAGCACCGCCACGAGTATCGCTATCGCGATGATGAGTATCGCAAGCGCAGCGATAAGCGGCCAAATCCACCACACGAGTCCGGGTGCGGACACGTTCACGAACACGAGGTCGGAGATGTAATTCGTCGTGTAGGTGATGTAGCCGTTCGACACGGTGTAGTCGGAGAGTTCCGCAAGTTCGCCGTTCGACGTGACGTAATACACTCTGTAATCGCCGCTCACGCCGTCAGGCATACGCACCGTGACGGTGACCTCGTTGCCGAGGGTGGAAACGTAAGTGTTGCCGTTCAGCATATCCACGTTGACGATGCCGCTCGTGGTGAGCACTTCGTCTTCGGTGGCAAGCGCCTGGACATTGGTGTCCACGATGTTCCAGAAGCTGGTGCCCTCCGCAACAGTCGAGTTGTTCAGCGTGTAGTTGACGGTGACGGGGTTGTCGCCGAAGTCCACCGTGACGTAATCGATTTCGTCCACGGTATAAGTCACGCGGCTTATCGTGGCGGTAAGGTTGCCCGTGCCGCCGCCGGACACATAATAGTTGGGGTCGTTGCTGGTGATGGTGTAAGTGTACACACCCGCGGTCGTGACGGAAGAAACCACCACACCGCTGCTGTTGCGGTAAGTCACCGTGAAGTCGTCCGTGTCGAGTCCCTGCGCGGTGAAGGTTATCTCACATCCGTCCGAACCGTCCGTCACGTCGTGAGTCCTGCTCGCCGCATCCACCGTCACCACGACAGGCGCCTGCGCCACGCGTATGGTGCCTATGCGGTTTTCGATGACATAGTTGCCCACGAAATCACCGCCGACCGTCAGCACGACCGAATATCCGCCGGCATTGAGCATAGCGTCAACAGCCTCGCCGTTCAGGGTGTAGCCCACGGAAATGTCATCGAAGAAGCCAATCACTTCCTCACGGCTCAATGCATCCGTTGCAGAGAGTTTGTCGAGGTCTATTATGTGCTCTTCGCCGTCATAAGTGAAGCCGAGGTTTTCATCGGGCGTGACAATGACGCTGCGCTGATTGATGACGAAGCTGCCCGACGCGGTGAATTCGCCTACATAATAGTAGTTGCGTTCGTCGTTGCCGTCGTCGATGAGTCTTCTCACCGTCACGGACCAGGTGTACTCGCCCGCATTCACGGGAGCGCTTTCGAGCACGGTGTCACCCTGTCTCCACTCAACGGTGGTTTCTGCCGTCTTGTCGAAATCGTCAAGCCCGTTCACAATCATATCGAGCGAAACAGCCTCTCCGCTCTGATAAGGCTTTTCGAGGTCTTCGGGCACGGTGTACGTCTTGGAAAGGTCGGGCAGCTTGATGAGCAACGTATGCGTCACGGACACACCGTCCGCACCGACTATCACCACATCGTAGTTGGCAAGTCTGCTGTCGTCGACGGTGAGGACATAATCGGCGCCGGCGTTTTCGGTAATATCCGCGGTCGCGATGTCGATTGCCGCACCGTTCAGCGTATAGCCGTAACCGATTTGCGCGAGTATGTCGTCTGCATTATCGACACTTGCGAGTCCGCTCTGCACCGCAAATGCAGGCGCAGGCAGCGTGCCGACGTAATAGTCCGCCACAAACGTATAGCCGCCGTCGCCCGTATAATTGCCGGACACCGTGACGTTGAGCGTGGCTTTATTGACCGTAACGGTCGAGGTCTGCTGATTGATATTGAAGTTTGTCGCCTTGACGTTGACGACGCAGCGGCTGTAAGTGCCTGCACCGACTGCCAGAGTGCCGTCCGCCGCCGAGAATATTTCGTTTCCGTCAGCCGTCACGGGCACCGCCTGTGAGAACGTGCCGTTGATGCGGATGTATTCGCCTGCGGCATTCAGGGTGAACGTGCCGTCGCCGTTGTTCACATAAGACCTGCCCACGGGCTGGGGAACGTCTGCTCCGTGACCGAACGCTTCCGCCCAGTCGCTTGCGAGGATATAGGCGTAACCGTCGGCGTCGACGAGAATATTCTTGCCGTTAAACGTGTATTTTACGCTGTGGGCAATCTCGCCGCCGTATGTACCCGTGAGACCTTCGGTGCTCTCTCCGCTTCCGTCCATCAGCTGGACTTCGACAGAATTCGTCGCTGCGGTGATGGAACCGAGCCTGGACACGGTATAGCTGTTGTCCTCCGTATTGAAGACGAAGTTGTTGGTGTCCACCGCCATATTGTCGCCGTCGACTATTCCGTCGATGGTGAAGACGACGTCTTTGCCCGTTCCGACATTTGCATCGACAAACGAAATTGAAATGTTGCCTATTTTATACCCCACCTGACCGAGTTCGGAACCGTCTTCGAGCGTAAGTTCGACGGTGTAGTCCACATTGTATTCGGGACCGGTGAGCGTCGCCGTATCGTCGAAAGGCTTGGTGAACACATTGTTATTGACGGGATTGACCGTAAACCCAATCCTTGCAGGGTCAATGGAACCCGTCGCATCCGCACTGCGGAATTCCTGCGAAAGCGCGCCGTAATCCCCGAGCTGCGTAATCTCTTCTTCCGTCAGCTCATATCCGTCCTTGACTCCGAGAATGTAGAGCGTTTCGTTGTTGTAGACAAAGTCGGCAAGCACATCGAGTTTGGCATAGATATTCTCGTTGGCTGCGATTGCGCGGAGTTCGGACTCGCTTGCGACATAATACTCGGTAGTCGCAAAGTCATAATAATAAGCGTAATATCCCTCGTCGCCCTCTTTGAGGTTCGCAAGTCCGCCGAGTTCGGTGACTTGCTCGAAGCCCTCTATGGCGCTCTCGTTGCTTCCGAACACGAGATAGTAGTTGACGGGCCCTCTGGAATTTGTGAGAACGAAGCCGTAGACAAACCCCGTATTCACACGGCCGTCCTGGACATCGATATCCTCGGGATTGTATCCCGCGCCATACACGGTGACATCATAGTTCGACGCATACGATTCCGCCTCGACAAATCCCGTAAGAGTTATGCCTTCACCGACGGTAAGTTTCGTTTCGTCAATGCCCGTATATGCCAGTCCGTCATACGTCTTGGAAGGCAGCGTGAACTCTACCGCAAGCGGCGCGGGCGTGATGTTCGCCGTCAAACCGGTCGTTATCGAGCCGCTGAACGCGAAGACATAACTTCTCGCGATTCTGGTTGCCGGGTCATAATCTTCACTGTCCTCGGACACGCCGACGGCAATGCCGAGGGAATCGACTTTGACGTTGTGAGTCCCGACATTGGGCGAATTGGTGTCGAACGCGGCATTGTAGGTGTACACCACTCTCCCGTCCGTAAACGCGGCGCGGTCGTTTGCATTTATGCTGTTGTTAGTCACGGCACTGAGGTCGAGCGTCGCGGTCGTGGTGTTGTCATAGACTTTGTCGTTCGCCTTGATGTCGTTCAGCGTAACGCTTATGCTTCGGGGAGAAAGCACCGCGGCGTCCGCCATAATGTAAGTTTCGATAGTATACTGCTCCGAGCCGGAGGTAGGCATTCCGTCAAGGTCGACGCTGGAACTGGAGAACGTGTAGTTGCCCCAATCGAAGCCGCTTTCTCCGTCGGGAGTGATTCTGAAACCGGAAACGGTGACATAGTGCAGCCATCCGTTTTCGGCAGTCCCCTGTACATACTGGTCGGGTGCGCCCTGCGCATCGGAGTACGTATAAGCAGTCGCATCAACGGTTATGCTCTCTTCGCCGACAAGCCCGCTGACTTCGGGTTCAATTCCCGAAGGATTGATGGTAGACTCGCCGTCGTACACTTTGTCGGGGAATGCGATTTCAAGCGTAAGTTCCTTGCGGACAATGCTGTAAGGAGCGCCCTCGCCGTCCTCAGTGACGGAACCGTTGACCTTTCTTTCAAGAGCGGCGCAGCCGTCGGCGGTAAACTCGGAGGACAACGCATAGTTGGCGCTGCCGAGCGTCACATCAGTGAAATCGACGACGTAATTGCCGACATTTTTGGAAGATGTACCGGCAACGAAAGCAAGCCCGAGGTCGCTGATGTCAAAGCCCGTAATCTGCCCCGCAAACTCCGCAGTCACTTCGAACGTGACCTCGACAGCCGTTTCTCCGTCGTAAGCGCGGCTCATCGCGAAATTGAACACGATGTCGTCGGGAGTGATTGTGCGCGCATCTATCGTTCCGGAGAGATTGCTGATTTCGAAGACGGTGCCCTCTCCGCTCTCGTGTGCACGCACTTCAACGTCCATACCGAGGTTGTAGTATTCCTCTACAATCCCGTCCCCTATCCACGCAAGGTCGGGGAACCACAGTTGCAACGTATTGATGATGACCGTGCCCGCATCCGACACCGTGAACGTACCGGAAATATAGCTGAACTCTCTTCCGAAGAGTGCGGAACTGCTGCTGATAGTAATATCGTCGGTGCCGATGGCGGTGTTCCCGTCATAGGTCTTGTTCACGACGAAATGTTCTTTGTTGACGGCGATTATCTCCTGCATAATGCGGTAAATTGCATCCGTGATGAGCTCTGTAATGCTCTCGGGGATGATGTAATTGCCCGCATCGGTGCCGCTGAGCGCGAGGTTGTAGAAACGCACGGAATAGTCGTTGCCGAACTCGGCAACCGCCTGCGTTCCGTCCCAGTACTCCGCGTCGAACTCCACGCTCACGCTGTCGTTGTTGAGGAGCAGAGCTTCGATATTGATGCTGCCGCTTGCGACGGACGAGCCGTCATAGTATTTATTCTGCCCCGTAAGTATGGCGCTCTCAAGGTTGAGTTCACGCTGATTGATTGTGAACGTAAGTCCGCCGAATATCTCTTCGAGATTGGTTTTGTCAAGGACGAGATTGCCGTCGGCCATTTCCGCCTGAGACCAGTCTATGCCGTAGACACCCGCGTCGTCGTATCTTCCGGCTGCCGCCGCGCCGTCTTCGCCCTCGCGCACGACGCCGCTGATTGCGGGCAAGCCGTATTCACTCTGATATCCTTCGGGCAATGCCGCGAAGGCATATGTGAAATTAAGCGCGGAATCCCTGTCGCCGTAAGTCTTGGAGTTGTTGTTGAGGTCCGCGTCGGTGAGGCTGACCTCGAACGGAGTGACGGAAAGCTGCGCGCCGTTTACGTTGTTGCCTTCGCTGTCGACAAACACGACTTCGAACTGCCCCGTGGCCTCTTCTTCGCCGTTCATAACGGTATACGTATACTCGAAAGTAATCGTATATCTCGTCTGCACGCCGTTGTGAAGCAGGTTGTCGAAATCATAGTTCGACACGTTCACCGCCGTAATTTCGACGTCATAACTCGTGGGTGCGGTCGTGCTGTCCCCGTTTGCCGCAAAGCTGACGGTATAGTTGGCGTGATTCCTCAACGCCTCCTTGTCCCACTTTGTTCCGTACACGGTGGAGAACAGAATATCCTGGGAGAACGTGACGGTCAGCGTGCCGCTGAGGTCAGAACGCAGGATTATGGTCACGGTGACGCTGTCGGGGGCCACGTTGATGATGACGTTCTTCACATCTTGCGTATTGTGAGAAGATGTCAGATTTTCCGCGGAAGCATCCACATTGTAAGTGTTCTCGCCGCCTTCCACCGCAGCACCGACAAGCAGCCATCCGGATATTCCGAACTTGCTTACTGCGGGATTGCTGTCATCGAATCGCACTTGCAGTCCCGCAATTGCTTCTTCGTCCTCCGCAGTAAACTCCTGTCCTTCCGCGGGAGTGACCGTCACGGTGACGGGATTTACGGTTATGCCGCCGTTTTCCTCTGCGAATGCGACGGTAAAGTTGCTGTTGATGTCGCCCTGCTCTATTCCCGTAAAGGCATAGGTGTCTGCGTTGACGAATCCGAACGTATTATTCGCCGTGTCCGTCAGGACGTAATCTGCGGGAAGTTCGATGCGCCAATTGTCGTCAGCGTCCGTAACGGCGGAAGTTTCGATGCCGAATATCGCGGCAATCTGCTCCGCCGTCTGATACGATGCAAAACTGTCAACGAAGCCGAGGTCCTTCGGCATTGTCACGACATATG
>OHQG01001342.1_pt1 | contig 10105 bp, 9 predicted proteins | sample 1577871 | NCBI WGS metagenome assembly OHQG01 (sample SAMEA3879604, study PRJEB24766) | human gut metagenome | biome: human-associated habitat; feature: feces | place: USA | collected 1985/1987
CGCAATACTCCTGCAAAGACAGGATTTTGGTCACGGTGGAACTGTTCCACTTGGTCGCAGGCTGCTGCTTGCCCTTTCCGGGGCGCTTAATGCCCTTTTTCAGCCAATAGGCACGCGGGGTAAGGATTTCATCCCGTTCAAGCTGTGTGGCGATCTGCTCCGTCCCGTAGCCCTCCAGGGTCATGCTGTAAATCCGCCGAACCACCTGGGCGGCTTCATCATCTACGATCCATCGTTTCGGATTGTCGGGGTCTTTGATGTAACCGTAGGGCGGCTGGCCCATCGGCTCGCCTGCATTCCCCTTGATCTTGTTGCTGATACGCCGTTTCTTGCTGATGTCGCGGGCGTACCACTCATTGAACAGGTTGCGGATCGGCGCCAACTCGTTCTCGCCCTCGGCGGTGTCTATGTTGTCAGATACCGCCACCAGGCGAATGTCATGCTCCGGGAAAAATTCCTCGGTCAGTCTGCCGACCTCGATGTAGTTACGGCCCAGGCGGGAAAGATCTTTGACAAATACTGCGGCGGCCCGCCCCTGTTCAAGCTGCCGGATCATCTCCACAAAACCAGGGCGGTCCATTGTGACGCCGGAAATGCCATCGTCCAGGAAATGGACCAGGTTGGTGTAGCCTTTCTCCTTCGCCACTTTGGTCAGCAGCTTTTTCTGGTTGCCGATGCTGTAACTCTCACCCTCCAGATTATCGTCACGGGAAAGCCGCTCGTAGAGGAAAGCGGTCGTGTCACGGGATTTTTTGTAATTCGACTGTCTCATAAGTCCTCCTTTCCGGACAGCCGAACAGTGCATATCTTGTATTCCCAATACAATTATACCGCCGCCCTCTGCCCGTGTCAGCCGGGTATGGAGAGTTTACAGTTTCTCACGTTCGGCCTTCATCAATCGAAGAAGAATGTTGCCCAAGGTATCCGGGCTTTTCTCTTTGAAAACAGACTCTACGACAAACGACCTATTGCCGAAGCGATAGGTCATTTTTTCAAGTTGTACTTGATGTTGCTTTGGAATATCTGGGGGTGCAGGTTTCTCTTTCATGGATTGCCTTCCTTTCCTCTCACATAGAAAAATGAATCCAGCCCAGGCTGACGGCGGGCGCAGAAAGGGAACACCGCCTGCCGATGCCTGGCCTGGTGCAGTTATTTCCGAACGACAGCCCGAATCAGTTGGGTTTCCAGACAACGCTTCATGTGGGTATCCACACACACATGAGGAGTTCCGTCCTTGTCATAGAGAGTACGGGTACACAGGCGGCCCATATAGTCGTCGTAGTACCGCAGCACTTGCTCCATGGCCTCGCTGTCCCCGCCGGAGGCCGCATGGATCACCCAAACGGGCGGCAGGTCCTTTCCCTTGTGGATGGGCTCTGTCATCTTCCTCAGCCTCCTTTCGGCATCAGCGCCGACAATGCTTCGCGCAGCTCCTGCAGCGCCTTCGTCCGGTGCCGCTGAACGGCGCTCCGGGACATCCCAACGAGATTGCCGATCTCACCGTCTGCCAGGTCCAGAGTGCAGTGCAAAATCAAAATGCTCTGCTCCGTCTGCGGCAAAGCGGAGAAAGCCTCGGCCACAAGCTCGTTGTCGATATGTAGATCGTAGCCGTGCGACGAGAATACAATGCTGTCGCTGGGGTAACGATCCACGACGCAGAGCTTGTCCAGTTCCGCCTGGGACAGGTCACTAAAGAAGGCTTCACGCTCTCTTTGGCGTTTCATGTTCCGCAGGTAGGCTCTGGCCTCGTTTCGCAATACCTTCTTGCAAAAAGCATCGAACCGGCATTGCTCGCCATAGTCGCGGGGGTTAGATTCCATCAGTTTCACCCCCTTTCCATGGGGGATCAGGTGGTTCTCTCCCTTTCCGCTACTACCAATCCTGCGAGAGCGTGTTCTGCCCGCTAAGCGCCTCCTTTTTGAAGAAAATTTGAGAAAAGTAACGGCCAGCCAGCCCGACCGCAGGAAACGACAAAAAGCGCCCGGCAGGTCACAGACCCACCGGGCACAATGGAAAGTGATATGAAGTTTATTTACATGATATAGTTCATACTCATGGCCGGACCTCTCCGCCGAATGGAACGGGCTTTTTTTGAGCTATTAGGTGGGTGAAAAATGAAAAAGGACACAGCGATACCTCCTCGATACCGCCGTATCCTTAAAAAAGGGCGACTTTAATACACCCCCTGCATTCTCATTTTTTCAAACAGAATACAGCGGTCTTGATTTCTTGTTTTCAAAACCGCCGCATTCCGTCAGCGGTTTGCGCCGCCAGGAATCAATTCTTTTCGAAGTTTACAAAAAACCTTGAGGATGCCAGACCAATCACACATACCAGTAATCCACTGGGGATCAACACCCAATAGGGACTATCTGAAAACCAATCAAACAGCGCCCCATAGATGATCTGTCCTGCAGGCTGGGCACACATGGCAAGAGTGAATACATAAGACATGATCTTCCCCATCAAATGTTCGGGAGTTCGAGCCTGAATGACGGAGATTGCATAGGTAGAAAACAGACTGCACCCAAATTGCCCAAGGCTGAACATGACAAGGAGAATGATGTAAATACCGAGAGGCCCTACAGGTAAGAAAAAAACAATTCCCGTTGGAATGAGGCTAAGGCCAAGTCCCATAAAGACAAAGGCCAGCCAGCGCAAACGGAATTTCTGCGCTGTAATTCCCACAAAGAGGCTGCCCAGCACGGCGGCCACACCCATAACACTTTCCGCTGCTCCGTAATGCTCTGCCGAGAGTCCAAGAACAGTCCGCACCAAGTAAGGAAAGCCGACCACCACCGTACCGGCTACAAACAAGCTGGTCAGGGCTGCAAGCAGGAGCAATTTGAGGATACCCGGCTGCTCTCGGCGCAGGAAGTGAATGCTGACGGAGAAGTCCTCTCTAATGATCTCCCGGACGCTCATAGTGACTTCCGCCTTCTGATAGTCCAGGCGAATGAAGCACTCCAGAATAGCGGTGAGGAAAAAGCAGGCCACCGTTCCCCAGAGGACCGGAATAAGTCCAAAAGCAGCGTAAACTAGGCTGCCCAGAAATGGGGTGATAAGCCCGGCAATGGCCTGTACTTGATTTACCGCCGCATTTCCTTTCATCAAATTGTCTCCAGAGAGCATCTGGGGGATGCAGGCCTGTACTGTGGGAGACTCAAAAGCAGCCAGGACAGACAGGATCACCAACAATGCGCCGATGACCCAGATATCATGTCCAAAGGGCAGCACCAATCCGGCAACCAGCACGGTGCATCCGGAGAGAGTGTCCAGCCCTACCATGATGTTACGCCGGTTGGCTCGATCCGCCAGAATACCGCCAAAGGGGGACAACAGGATGGTAGGAAGCATGGCTACTGCCAGCAATGTCGCAAAAATGGACGCCGAGCCGGTCTGCTCCAGCACATACATAGAAAGTGCAAACTTTAGAGTGTAGTTGCCAATCAGGGAACTGACCTGCCCCAGAATCAGAAAAGTAAAATTGCGGGTGAATAGTTTGTCTCTCATTTTTCTGTCCTCCGGAAACAGATTGCAATCAACATATCGGCTGCCAGACCAACGACACTTAGCCCCGCACACCACGCCGCGGCAGTTCGGTTTCCACGATCCGCCAGACGCCCAGCAATCAGTAGTAATCCGACTTCAGCAGCCAGGGATGTCCCTCTGGATACACAGCGAAATAAGCGGCTGCGATTCCACACACGATTTACGGTTTTGTCCAGATGATCTGCAGCGGTCTCCACCCGTCGTTCAAAGTTTGCAGCTGCCCTTTCAACCTTTTGGTCAAATTCTCGTTCTGTCATGTCTCATACCTCCATGTTATTTACTTGTCTCAGTAGATTTTTGATTGCCAAAGTTGCAAGGATGCCCGTCACACCAAGAACGGCTCCCATCATTGGCAAGAATGCCAGTGCTGAACTGATTATCTGACACACAATGGTTGCCAGAATGACCGATGCCACAATGGTCACTGGAACCGACTTTTTGCGGAATCCAAACCACAGAGCAATCACCCCCATCAGCCCCGCCAGAACGGAACAGCAGAACAGGAAGCCCAGTGATTGCAGGACCACTTTGATTGTCAGATGGTCAGAACAGATGGGAAACAGTGATTCTGTTAGAAAGAACACAGCCTGGACCACCGCTCCGCACAGGAGCATCCCGTCAGCGGTATAGGCAAACACCAGCATCAGCTTTGCGCACAGCACCTTTTTCCGGCTGATTGGATAGCTCAACAGCAGAATTGCGCGTTTCCCGCTGTATTCCTCCACCACAAACCGGGAGGCCATGACTGCCGACAGAATCGAAAAAATTGCCATACAGACCAAACAGGTTATCCCCATCAGGAAGGGATACTGGGAGAACAATTCCGCATCCGGCTCGGTGGGGTCCATATAGGGGATGGCGGCCATCAGGTACTGGAAGCCCAGCATCGCTATTCCGCAAATCAGGACTGCGATATGGTAAGAGCGCAGGCTATTCCGTTTTAATTCCAATGCGATCAGTTTATGCATGGTCGCCACCTCCCTGGATCAGCGAAATCAAATAGTCCTCCAGATCGGAAGGATGCTGCTTACAGAGACCTGCCATCTCCGCTTCTTGTACGATTATTCCGCTTGCAATAACACCAACATGATCCGCAATCTGCTCGATCTCAGACAGAATGTGACTGGACATCAGAATGGTCATTCCTTCCTCCTGAACCAAGCGTCGAAACAAAATACGCATCTCCTTCATTCCCACAGGGTCCAGACCGTTAACCGGTTCATCCAGGATCAACACTTCGGGCCGATGGATGATGGCTCGCGCAATGGCCAAACGCTGCCGCATACCCAGGGAGAAGGCAGACACCGGCTGGCTCTCTGTACCGGGCAGTCCCACACGGCAGAGCGTTGGTTCCACATCGGTATCCTCGATTCCCATATAAGCCAGATGGAGGCGTAGATTATCCGCAGCCGACAGATGCTCATAAAATATCGGCGTTTCAATCAGACTTCCGGTGCGTCGAAGTATTGCCCCGTTATCCCGCACACTGTCCAGTCCCAGCACAATGGCGGTTCCAGCAGATGGTTTTAACAACCCCAGCAACAGTTTAAGCACCGTAGTCTTACCTGCTCCGTTGCGCCCCAGGAAACCATAAATGCTGCCCCGCTCCACGGAAAAGGTGCATTTCCGGATTACTTCTTTTCCCGAAAAGGTTTTTGTCAGGTTGTTTGCAGAGATTACAATTTGGCCCATGTTATACTCCTTTCATACCTTCGAGCGGTATGTATCCTAGTAAAAAATTTGCCGCAGTGATCGACTGCGGTATTTACAATATAATACCTTCTGAATGAATGTATATGCCCAAAATAAAATTGCCGCGAGGCAATTTTATTTCAGGTCGGGGATTTGCTCAAAGAACTCGTCCACTAGCCGCTGAATGGTATCGTCAAACAGAGGCACGCCCATCTTCTCCATCATTTCCCCGATAAAGGAGAATTTCCGCCGCATCTCCTCTTTGGTGGCCGGAAACACAGATGGCAGCAGCCACAGGCTGGTGAGCAGCGGTAGCAGCTCAGCAATCTCCTTGGCATACTCTGTGTGGATGGAACCGTCCCGGTTCCCCTCCTCAATGAGTTCCAGAAAATACGGGGTGAGAATCCGGCGGTTGGCATCGATCATTCCGACCAATACTCTGGGATTGTGATTCATCGGAATGGACTGTGCTGTCATATTGGTACGGGCTGTGTCTGCCTGATTCAGCCGGACTACTTCACGCAGCTTTTGGAGCCCGTTCAGATCGGTACGACCTTTCACTGCCTCGAAGGGGTTATTTTCAAAAAACATACGGTCACTCACCGCATCCATGATTTCCTCTTTGGACTTAAAGTGGTGGTACACCGCACCTTTCGTAAGGCCGCCCAGCTCGTTCACGATGTCCTGGATGGTAGTGTTCTCGTAGCCCTTTTCTAAAAAGAGGCGCTGAGCTACATCCAAAATCCGCTCCTCGGTGACTTCCGGGTATTTATTCCGTGCCATCCGCTGTGCCCCCCAAACATTCTCTAAGTATGTATTTATTATACGGATGATACTGCGCCCTGTCAAGATACATTCTTATAGTATCTAAGGCGCAGAATGGCCATTTGACGAGGGTGAAGGTATAGTAATAACGGAAGAAGGTATGGGGCAGAGAGATGACAGCAAGCACAGCAAGCACAGCAAGCACAGCAAGTGTGGCCTCACTTGCGAATTTTTGCTTTAGGGAACCCCTACCCCTAAACACAAAATTGCTTGTTGGGATAGTCCCAAACCCTTATTCAGAAAGAACGCCGTTGCCCTATGGAAAATTACAAACACCCATCATCCTACGCAGCCAGATAACAGCGGCGAAATGACTTCTGATGAGCAGATGATGGCCCATTCCAGACAAAGCGAATCGGCGCTTACCCATACAGAATCATGATAGATGGATACTTCTACGCCTGGGGAGGTATCCGCCGAAGATGGCCACGGAATCAGGATGCGACTCGCAAAAGAAATAATGGGCGGCAAGTACGAGTTTGTACTCACCACCCATATTGCCAAGAAGTATATTCACAACCATCTGATTTTCAATGCGGTTAGCTTCACCGACCACAAGCACTACCACTCCAACAAGCGCAGCTATCACGAGATATGTCGGTCCAGCGACTAGCTGTGCAGAGAACACGGCCTACTTGTCATCGTCCCAGGATGGGGCAAGACATAAGTTAACATTGAATATCGAACATCAGGACGCACAGAAAGGAACCAGCTACAAGGAAAGGCTGAAAGCTACCATTGGCCGACTGATTCCTGTGTCCCCCAACCGGGAATATTTGCTTGTTCGGTTGCAGCGAGAGGCTGTGAAATTAAGTGGGATAAGTATATCTCCATCAGTGTGCCGAACCAGTAGTGGTTCCCCCGGCTCAAAACTCTGAATGGCGGTTACGCATAAGAAGCCATTGCCCCCATCCGCACCTAGGAAACCTTCGGGATACGGAATGGTAGATGGTTCGCTGTTTCTGGGAAAACAGATCAACACATATAGCAAACTGAATTCCGTTTATGCCCGCTATAAGGCGTTAAGAAACGAGGAAAATTCCTGCGTAGATTTGATAGAGATTATTTCGAGGCGGTAGCCAAAAAATCAAAAAGTCAAGCTCGCTAAAGAGAGGATAAAATCTAAACTAGACGGACTCGCAACCCGCAAAGCTGCCATGTATAAATGGCCTTTGTTTTAAAAAAATCCATCTTTAAAATATAATTATTTTTTGCAACAGAATAGCAAATTGTTGCAAGATTTTGCTGTGATTACTATAATAATTCCATATAGAATCTATCCAAGGAGTGACTTGATCTCTATGGACAATACACTAATAAACCGTTTCAGAGAATGTGTCAACGAACATGATTTGGTTTTTAATCTATATCATCATTATAATGAGAAAAACAAATGGAATATCATATGTTCAGCAATGGATTGGATCACTGTTTCCATTGACGGAATTGACCCAGATTCTTTAATTCTTGAAAACAACAATCAGGCAAGTATTCGTTATATGTCCTTTATTATGTGTATTGATATTTTATGGGAATCTATTCAGCAATTACATCGAGTAATTTTTAATACACAATTGATTCCCTTCAAGTCTGAAAAATCAATTTTCAGGAAAAACATTACACAAAAAAGTGATAACGATTACTTCAAGACAATAAGAGCTTGCTTTGCCGCCCATCCAGTGAATTTAAATGACCACTTTACTGAATCGGGAATAAAGGAGCAGCGTTATGCTAGTTGGTCTGGCGGAGGGTTCGGACATGGCGATTTTTCTGTGATACTTTATAGCAACAAAATTGATGAGGACGATATATTTCTTGATGTTTACACTGAAGAGTTAATTCAATTTGCAGAACAACGCTATCAATATCTTAATGTGATAATGGATGAGCTAAATAGGCAAAAAGGAGAATATCTTAATAGTTGTCGAAATAGGAAAATCCAAACATCTGATTCTATCACTGAGCAAATCAGTATTCTCATTCGCGAATCAAAAGATCGGCTTAACAATGAATATTATAATTATGAGCTGCAAAAACTAAATATTATATTCAGCACTCCAGTTAGTTATTCTCAAAATATTGTAATTGTAAATCGATATAAAAAAGCACTCATGCAAAAAGTTAGCGAAATATTTCAGGCACTTCAAAATATGACTTTCGAGGAACTTCCAAGCGAAAAAGTGATTGATGACTCAGCTCCCAGTTCATGCCAGTATGCTTTCTCAAAACTATGTGATGTTGTGTATGGACGTGGCTACTCTGCTTTGATAAGTATTTCATCGCTTAAAAGCGCATTAGATTCAATTGTAAACCTTGATGAGACTAGTTCATATTATGAACTTTATGTAGTGGCGTTGTCAGGCTTTTTTATGCTTAATAATCAGTTATCTTAGAAAATTCAATCAAATTGCGAAATTAATATAAATACAATCTAGAGAACATAAGTAAACAATTATTCGATTATCCGGAAAGCCGCCACAAGCAGTTTCTTTGCCTATTTTAAACCCTGATTTCTTTCCCACGCTTCTTGGAATGGGGAGAAAAAACAATGTGGGCAACACGCCATCAACGCCCGAAAACGATAATGGTAATGTCCGACATAGCCCTTTATAAATTACACAGTTCGCTATAGTTGTACTATGTTCTCCAAAAATGGGTTCCCCATAGCTCTCTCACCCCGTATCTAGTCCTGTCCAGTCCAATTGGCAACCTTCGGGGTCTTGATAGGATAGGATTTGATTTCTTTTGTACTTGATGAATTAGTATTTCTTTTACCTTTATTTAATTGTAGCCGGTTTTCCAGACATGGGTTATCCATATCCGGGTTTTCCGTATCTGGACAGGCCGTATTTGGCTCGTCCTCACACGGCTGGCCTGTGTCTGGGGAATACGGTATCTCATAGATGAATATTTCACATTCACGATCTTACCTTTGCTGTCACGAAAGCAGTATCGAACGATAATAGCCGGCATATTCTAGGTTTTCTCCGCACAAAATGCCATCATAACAATGCCTCTTTTCGGAGGTTTAGAAAAGTGTTGTTTTTTAGGAAAAAGCCACTTCTGAGCCATTTTGATACGCTGGGTAATAAATCACCCGTGTCCCTTTTCTAACAGGCAACACAAAAAGAAAAAAGAGGCTTTTTCAACCCCAATCGGTACATTTATTTTGGACATTAAGAAAAGGGCGGCTGCTTCAAAACAGCCGCCCTAAAACAGGGGGATATACAAGATAGTTTTCTGTTCGGATGCCCACAAGTCCTTGATATTACTGGGGTTTTAAAAAGTTCTGTATCACCACTCATACCAAAGCAATATAATCCGAACCCGTTTCCGATAGGCGATGGGTTCGGATTATTGCTTTTCTTTGACCGATACGAAAGTGTCTATTTTCGCAATGGGGTGAAGCGCAAGCCAACTTCCAAACCAAGAGGGGCGCAGAAGAAAAAACCGGTTTTGTAAGAACAGAAGGTGACGGATGCTGTTTTCACGGTATGGCGTCACATAGCTTGGTGCATGCAAGCAGCGCTTTTCTTAATGTAAAGTGCCCGGGAACGCGACGATCATGTTTCCCGGGCACTGCGTTCTGTTTCACGCCCCGCTGCCGTGTTCGTCATTTCCCAACGTCAGATAGGCGATGAAGTCCGCGGGCAGGCCGGTCTCGGCGGACATGCGCTCGATCAGCGTTTCGTCCATGCCCGCGCGGATGATCTCCATCTGCTCCTCGGCGTTTTCCTCGCTGTCCGGGTCGAGGAAGAGCAACAGCACCCGCCGCGCCGCGCCCGCCGCGCCGCCTGCGTCCGGGGAGATGAGCATGTCCGCCCACAGGCAGTTGGCCATGGCCACGTAGTAGAGGCGGCGCACCGTGCCCTCGTCCACGGAAAATTCCTCGCAGAAGTGGGAAAAATCCGCGTCGGTGACGTCGCACAGGGCGGGAAGCGCCGCCGACATCACCCGCACGGTGAGGCTGTCCGTGGGCTGGAGCGCGGCGAACGAGCCCATCATCACCATTTGCAACACCTCGCAGCCCGTGCGA
>OHQG01001344.1_pt1 | contig 10095 bp, 7 predicted proteins | sample 1577871 | NCBI WGS metagenome assembly OHQG01 (sample SAMEA3879604, study PRJEB24766) | human gut metagenome | biome: human-associated habitat; feature: feces | place: USA | collected 1985/1987
ATAAGCAAAAAAGTGTCTACACTTTTTAAAGATGATTTGTAGACAGTGTAGACAAGTCTGAAAAATTAATACGAACATGTCGGTAAATTGGGTAAAAAAGTGTCTACACTTGTCTACACTTGGCTCTGGTACTGGGGTTACGGGGTACGACAAATGAAGCGAACATGTCAAAATATACGAACAGTTTGTGAACTTTTTGTGAAAAGTGTAAACCAAGTATCAATTTTTATCATTTTGATATCAAAAGTGTAAACTTGACTGACTCGAAAAAATTAGTACCTAGGTACTAAAAATGAAAATGGACATTTGTTTTTCAATTTTTATCATTTCTTTCACATTAGCCTATCTTTACGTCAAAATCCTTATTTGTTTTAAATGTATGAATATTCATTTTTAATGCATAAATATACATAGAGGTCTAAAAGGTATTTATAAAATAAGTAATAGTAATTGTTACTAAATGAGAATACACTAAAATAGATGACTAAAAAAGAGAGGTGACTAGCCTCTCTTTCTCAATTAGAACATATTCTTAATTTGAATATAATTCTAACTGTTAATAACTACTTATTTCTTTTGTGTCCATATCTGGATACAGGTCATCTAAGTTTCGGAATTCTCTAATCAGTTCCATCCTTGTTTTGTTTGCTGTTTTTTCCCAGTTTTTCTCTACATAATAGGTGCTGAGCCATGTACAGATATCCGTAAAGTGATGGCGATTGTCTGGGCACCAACCATCTGGAGGTGTAGTGTCAGTGGTTAGTAATCTATTCAATTCTATTGAACTGCCTTGTACATTCAACTCCGTAAACAGGGAGTTAAGAGCTCCCCTGACTTCATTGCCACACAATGTACTCATTGCCTTACGTAGTTTCCCATGGTTAAACGGGCCTAGATGTAAGTTCTTAGAATTGTACCGTGTATACGATATGGAGTATGCGACAGGCATCATTGATGATAGTCCGGGAATAAAGGTTTTAATAATGATTTTGTTAGCAAGATCGTCAGAGGTTTTATCTTCACTTTGTGTATTGTCGTCCCGCTGCGGTGAAGAAATTCTTTTATAGATTGAGTTAAACCGTAGATAACGGGTACTCAACCATGTAAGAACCGATCGTGATAACTCGTCTCTTCGTATCGTTGTCTTCATAGTATCATAGGTTTTAAACCAATGTTTTTCATCCTTGGTATCACGAGATACGTTAAGCGCGGTATACAAAGTCTCAACCATGGCTTCCTGATCTTCCTCTTTGAAATGTTTTTCACATAGAAATTCCCAAGCATCCATAAAAGCGCTGACATCATATTTATCAGCTATGTTCATCAGAGTCTTACATAGTAGTGCAAGTAACTCGACGGATACCTTTCCGGTGGTAATTATCGTACACATATCGAGAATAGAAGATGCGAGATTAAGCCAGTTGAGGGTATTAGAACCCAGTAGTTTCTTATAGTGATAGTCACTGAGACTGTAGTATTGATACTTGATATCCAAGCACATGGAGTTTACAGTGTTTCTTAAGTCGTCATCAATAGTCCAGCAATTACTAAATTTGTGCATACCGAATCCCTGGTATATACTTCTACATACAGTTCTTTCAATATTTCTTCTGGGGAGTGCCCTAGGCATAACTTTAAGACACAGGTTCTTATAATTAATAGGAAGTCCTGTTTCTTTCATAACGTGCATATATAGCAAGCGTGGATACACGGAGTCATACAGCATTTCTCGGTCGAATACCCGAGGTTCTTTAAATTCAATATTTGTTAAGATATCTTCAGCAATTAGAGGACAAGTCAAAGCATTGTTAATTTTATTATGCACTGATATATCGGCCATGAATTTAGATGTAGATATAACCAGTGCAGTGCCGGTACTGCTACTGTTTGCAAATGGACTTGCAACATCATCATACATACTCCACTGGGGAGAGCTTGTATATTTCATGGCACTCATGGGGCGTATATAAGGTGCAGGATCTATTCCTACATTCTGAACATGCAGATCATATACTTGATTTTTCAAATTAAATGATCCCCAGCTAGAATAATTATACATAATGTGTTTTACTATTTGTTTAGCTCTTATACTGGTACCGAGAATTAACTGCAGCATAATTGTTAAACGTTTCAAACCATCTTTTTGCATAATCATGCAGGGTATAAATCCTCTGTGCAAAAGGTTATCCGGATGGCAGCGAAATACAGTACCTACTTTGATTGGCAGTGACTGCTCGTTCATAGGGTACATACCTGTAAATCTGGATTTAAGTGCAGAATAGGGTTCATGGTTATGACTTATCAGACTTGTGGCTGGCGGCAGATTTACAGGTGACAGAGGGTTTGGCTGCCAGAACCCATAAGAGTCATTGTTTTTATTATATAATATTTTTCCATATATAGGCATTGTCACTCACCGTCCCTTCTGGTTACACGTTTCCACCCATTAAATACAAGTACATAGCTGGGTACACTGGCGGGTGTAGTTTGCGCTGTGATTCTATCCAGCATAAAATCTGTATTGGCAGGTCCGGCATCTGGGAGTTGGCTGCAGATCCGCCTACATGGATCAACTTTAAGAAAATCAGTAAGTTTGGAAACGCATGCGAGGAAGAACCAGCTTGAAGAGTATGTACTGAGTACCGTTAATCCAGTGGAGAAAACCTGTAAGAATTCTTTGGACGGCGCTATATATCCAAGCATAGCTATTGCATGTATTTCACGTGTAATTTTCTCAGATATTCCTTCATAATCGAAGATTTTAGGTTGAGTGTGGGGATCATAATGCATCAATCCATCGTATATAAAATTCACTTCCCATTCCTGCTTAGAAATTTCTGAACCTAGCTGGGAATAGATTTTACTTCCGCCAGTATTAAATACTGGAACAACGGGAACATTATTAGACATGGCATAAATGCACTCTTCTAGATTGAAGTATTTTTCCCAGATTTTAATAAATATGGTTATCCCGGCAAGTACACAGCGTGCGAGAGTCGTATGGTTCATATATTGCCCTATATTTTTGAGTATAGTTCCCATAAGTGCATATGAGCTGCCATATATATATTGTTCAGCACTTAATTCTTCAATTTTGGATTTTATTTCTTTACTGCAGAAGGGTCCAAATTCGTGTTCATAGGGATCAAACAGTAGTTCTTCAAGATAATTTACTATCATACTTATGATATATTGTTCAGGTGTTCCTTTGAACTGAAAGAATCCTGAAGGCGTAAAGAAGGGAATTGCAGCTTGCAGCGCATGTATTTCTGCCAGTGTACCATAATAATTAATGGCATAAACACTGTTACGCTTAGAGTCTCTGAGTCTTAAATATTCCTCATTGAATAAAAATGCATATCCCTGTCTGACCCATTTTTGCCGAACGAGAATTTTTTCTATAAATCCATGAGTGTTTTCTTTGGTTCCCAGTGGTGGCAGCTTGCATAAAGATGTAATAACCGGATTACTCAGATCCAATTTCCCTATACATGATCGGTTACTAAAATTACAAGATAGGAATATTGGCAACTCGTCATTGAATGTATTATCCGTATTTAGTATATTAGAATAACTTATTACTTGGGCGTACTTCAGAGGGTTAAAAATATAAGTATCTGGTGTTTCTGTGGGTGCCACTTAATAACTCACCTTCTTTTAAAAGGATACGGAGGCCAGACTAAGCTGGCCTCTTATATCTTCTGTGGATTATTTTAACTGCAGGTAATCAGAGGTTAAATATTCAGATGTGAATACATTGGTATTAACATTAAAATTAATTCCTGCAGTAGTAAGGATTGTTCTGTCGGTGTCTTTCATTGGCAGCATACCTCTGAGAATAGAAGTCAGATAATTATTCACCAATGTAGCGGCAGTTTGATTAGCTGTGATATTCTGTACATTCTGGGCAGCACGTTCAGCACAGCTCATCGCTTCTTCTGCCTTGTCCACCTCGAGATCAAGGAGTTCAGGGAACCTCTCATACGGAGTTGGTACAGACATGAAGAGTGATTTGAAATAGTTAGGATTCTCAGTGATTACATCCGGGATGGATTCCCATTTACGTACAGTTAAATTAGGAACTATTTCCAGTACCCGGTTGTTTTCATACAGAGACCTCATACCCGCATTTTTCTCTGAGGAACCATTATACTTAGCCATAGCAGTTAAGAGATTGGCCAGAGAATAGTCTTCAGGATCTCCCTGAGTCATGATATCGGAATAAGTTGCGGCAGGTTGATCTGGAAAGAACTGTGATATTCTTCCCCAATATACCTGGCCAGTATATTGAGAGTTACCTGAACTTATAAGATAGATATTAGACCCGATACACCGACGTAGACTTAGCAGCTCGCTATTCATAATTTTATACGCGTCTCCATTATTAACAAATGTAGCAAAGGCCGCTGGTAAATCGTCAAAGTGCAGTATGTTTTTCAGTCGGTTGCAGAAAACCGAATTACTTTGATAACAAGATTTACATGTTTTATATTGCTGCATATAATCATGGATTATTTTTCTAGGAGCATTTTTATCTACACAATCAATAAAGATGATCGTTGGATAGGTGGATGAATGGCACGGGATAACAGTTTCAAGCTGCAAGAGGTCGCGTATCTTTTTACAGTTATCGGCAACTTCTCTACTTGCATAGGGCTTAAATTCACAGCTATATTGAGTACCGCTCCATAGATCAGCTAGGCTACTTTTGGTATAGGCTGTAGGACCAGGGATATATCTTGGAATAGCATTAGCAGCAATAAGCTGGGATATATCAGTGAGATACTCTGGAATAGCAAAGATATGATCCATATTACAGCCATAGAACTCACCATATTTATTTATCAATACTTCTGCTTTATTTTCTCCAAGGTCATCTTCAGTACATAATTGCCGACCCATATTTTTGGCTTCAAATTCATCACCATCCATGAGCCAGTAGTAGATTCGATCCTGGAGCAGAGGGTGCATACTGCCTAATTGTCGAAGAAGATTAGATGCTACATATCCCCCGGTACCCCCTGCACCAATTTGAACGATATGGATAGTATCCATGCTTTTAAATACTTGAGATATTACATCTTGGGTAGAAGCTGCCTGGACAAGCGGATGGTTAAGTATATGCTCCAGAGAGCTTTCTGAGAATCCTTTAGGTATTGCTACCGGGAAAAGTTTAGTAAGGTCTAACATTAAATAATACCTCCCATATTATTATTTTAAGTCAATAGAGACCGATGTATTATATTGCCAGTCAACATTTTCAAAATCCAGGATCTCGAAGAATTCACTGATTGTTTCCTTAGTAAAACCGAGAGATGCCATAGATTCATCTGCATATTTTATCATTGCAGGCCAGCATTCTTTAGGTACACAGAGGATAGAGTAGAATGCACTGGTAGCTTCTGCTGTATATTCTTTATTTGCACAGAATGCTTTTGCAAATTCGGGAACAGTGAGATCAAAGAATTGAGCGAGGCGGATCTTTTCGTTATCGGTGAACAGCTCATACATAATGGCGCTAGCGGCAAAGAACTCAACGTCTTTGATATCTTGTATATTGGCGTCAATTTCAAGATCGTAGTATTCAGGCCTATTCATATTTTTAGTTATAGCATTAGTGATAAAGACACGAGATTCCACATGGGTTTTAAGCATAGTCTCAAACTCTTCCGTGTTAGAAAAGTCTTTGGGATCTATACTTGTTGGAATGTTTTCTCCTGGTCTTTCGATCTTTTCTTCCTTTTCCGCACTCTCGCTCGCTGTTATGTATTCCAGAAGCTTTCTTGCGGCGAGCTTTTTTCTGTCTGCGAACTTTTTTCCGGTCAAGTTTTCATCAGAATAGATCTCAGAGATATAGGCTTTATACCCCGCTATCTGTTCTTCTAACGGCCGAGGATCTTTAACCCAACCACTACCAGCAGCAGACCACATGTAACCATCAATAGAATAATACTTATTAGTTTTGCTGTCTCTATACGAGTTATCCCAGCGAAAAGAAGACAGATAGGACGCCGTGTTGGACCTGGGAGATACTGTAGATGAGGTGTTCCGGCGAGCTCTTCCCCAGTCATAATCGCCATACAGGTCGCCATATCTTTCGCTGTAATACTTGGCGTAATCGATATCCCCGGAATAACGACCAAAGGTATAGCCTGTGCTATGAGCAATTACAGGAGCAGTCAATTTAGTTTCGATCTCAGGATTTCCCTCGGAGAAGTTTTCTTTCTTGAAGATCTCGATTTCTTCTTCAGGAGTCATATCAAATACTGTATATGCAGGGAAATTGATATAAGTTTTATCTTCTTTTACTCTGCATTTATAGGTTGCGCTGTCTTGTCCAAATGTACCAATTACCATATAAAGTCCACATTCAGTTTCATTATTGTCGTCAGTACCGGACCAGAATGCAGCCATGGTATTATGAGAATGGAGTTCCATAATGAGATGGTTTTCTTTTCTGAGTTCGAGCAAGTTTTCATCAGCATCATACGCAACGTGAGCACTGGAAATACGTTGTTTCGGATAATAGATGAAGTATTCTCCGGTAGCATCTTTCCGATAGATCTGGGCTGCAGCTTCATCACCTGAGCGTTTAACGATTCGATAGAAGCTGCCGATTATTTCAATCAACAACTCTTTAGGGATTTTATTTTTGATTGAGTATCCTACCGTAGGAGTTAAAGTATCGAGCAAGGGACATTCGGTAACGATATCCGTGAATGTAAAAGTATTACCATTAAGTACTCTGGTTTTTCTGCAAGCAAGACCTTTACGGGTCATAAAATATACATCCGGTTTAGGATTTTCCAGTGCCATAGCTTCTTCCAGACTACCTACAACCTGGGCATTTGCTTGCATAAATGCTTTTACTGCCTGTTCTGCTATAGATTTGGCAATCTCGTCAGTTTTGGGGTCAGAGGTAGTAACCGAGGGAGCAAGCGGGGTTACTCTAGAAAAACCCCGTGTACCGCCATAAGTTACAACTCCTGCTTTAGATTCAGCAGGGAGTTCAGAGGTTTCGATTTTTGTTACAGTAGACATAGTGGGCACTTCCTTTCAATTACTTCCTTATTTGCTTTGTTATTATTATTTAATAGATATTTTTATTAGCTAAAGCACTGAGGGTACCTTGAAGATCCGCATAATAATACAAAACTTCTTTCGGGAATGAAGTTTTTCCTGCGATTGATTTTACTACTTTATATCCGTTTTGATATCCTTCAACTTTACTTGTACGTACAGAACTCAGATCGGTATTTCCTACACCATGGAAAATAGTAGTAGGAATAGAAGCAAGACTTTCGATCGTTGTATATGACTTTACAATATTACCAATACAGCATCTTCCATTTTCATACATATTACTGAACGGCCATCTATATAACTTTACTTTGGTCATATCCAATGGATAAGAATCGAGTGCATATTGGTAAAGGTTTACGAAATTAAAGCGATTATCTTTCTGTTTAGCTACCACAACAATAGAGCAACTTGGAGGATAGGGTACAGAAAACTTTTTAATACTGTCGCCTATATTTTCAATAAAGTCTGGGGGATTGCCATACTCTCTACATTCTTGGCTACCCCATCTTAACAGATGATCACCAACAAATTCTGGATTAATAAATGCCAGTACCATATACTCATTGGTTTCTTTTATTTGTCTGCAGCCATGGGGAACTATTACGTCTGTAGTTTGTGTAAATGAACCAAGCTGCCTGCACAGCTCTTCAGTTTTTACTGTTTTCGTTTTATTGGTTCCAAGTTGATCTTTATAAGTCAATACGGACGACGCCCCGTTAATTTTGATTGTAAATTCATTATCCATAAAGTTTCCTCCTTTATCCAGCAGTTAGATTTCAGACGCGGGGATGGAACACCATTCTACCCGAGGCATCTTGAGTAAAGTATCCACTATCAGTCTCCATCATAACTCTTTCTGGAGCTGGAACTGGGGTATCATCTGCGTCTTCATAATAATCATCGTCATCGTCATCATCGTCATCATCGTCATCATCGTCATTAGGTATCGGGACCCCCATGACTCTATCACGCGGTATCATATCCATCGTATCTTCATCTGTATTTTCCTGACTGGTATTTTCAGGGACCCACGCTGCTATTCCGGGTGCCAGTTCTTGCCAGATATACGTTTGGTTGCCACGTTGACTACGTGTCCCTATAATATTGCCCATAACGATACGGTCAGGAGTAGGCTGCATATCTGCTGGGTTACTTGCAGGATTGTTTACTGGTGCAGGAATAACAGTATTATTGGGTACACGATAGATTCCCGAGTTAATGAAGTTTGTATCTCTGATTGCCATAATCAAAGATTGGACGACTTCATCATTAAGAACCACGATTTCTTTGCTTTCTCCACGGGTATCTAATATCGTCATTTTAGTAACGATTGGCCGGGCAATGTTTCGAGGTATTTCATTGGGATTCTGTGAAGTAATTTGGAGATTATTATGTTCATTATCGCAGTCGATATGTAGAACTTCTCCTTGGTCGGTTACAACGACACTGGATCTGAGAATAGATTCCAATGCAGCGATTGTTGCAGTAGATTGTTGCATATATTGTTCTCTCCTTATAGTTTCTGCATTTTTGACATTCGCAGTAATAACACTCCATACTGGGGCTTTAAGTTCTGACAGGATCTTTGCAGATATTTCTTTCACCGTATTTAAATTATTTACAACAATGGGCAGGAAATTATACACCCCAGTACCAGGAGTAGTAAGACCATTCACATTTATATAAATATTGGGCTGCATAGTTTCAAACTCCATAATACTATCATTTCCAGTCAGAAAGATTTTTTCATAAAACTGTGCAAGTGATGGTGTAGTACGGATATCGAGATAGAACTCATTTAATTCTTTCCAGAGATCTGGATTTAAGATAGCTATTGCATTTAATACTCGTGCAACAACATTATGTGTATGTTTACTAAATTCTTTTACGTTTGGTTCATTATATGCATTTAGAGCACTGGAAGCTGATAATGTATTTTTATGTCCATAAGAATATCCGATATATAACAGAAGTCTTATGATATCATAAACATACGATGGCAACCGTAATATAATCAGCTCTGACATTGAATCTCCATCTTTAACAGAAGATGTTGATACTGCTGCGGTAGGGAAAATGGCAGCGAGAAGCATAGGTAATAGCTGTCTGTTAAAGCTTTGCGAATTTCCAGTATTAGTAATTATTAATTTCACAGTAGTTTCATCAATATCATATTCCGGGAGCAAACGTTTTAGATCTGTAAGACAGTTCCATCTGAGGGATATGTCTTTTAGTTCACTAGACTGTGAAATGTTGCTTTTATTTTCACGTATTTTCTTCCAGAGCATGTTTCCGAATACTTGTGCAACAGAATATCCACATTTACTCATACTATTATTACTCCTTTCTTTTTACTTGCCGGAATATTGGAAAATACTGTTCTTATCTTATCGGTTATATTAGCAATTGCTCTATTATTAGTTTCCGGCATGGATTTAACTAGACTTGTAAGTAAATCCATTGGAAATGGCGATGCGAATACTTCATTTAACTCTTTATCAGCAAGCAGGTTAGTTAGAATATCTTGAATTTCCGTGTCATTTAAAACCTCTGACAGCTTAGTTAAACTAGCGCATACCTCAGTCACGGGGAATTCCTCAGGTGAAGTTGTGGTCATAATATTCACCTCCTATTTTATAATTAAAGAAAAAGTAATAAAAAGATACCTCCCTCTGACATCAATTACTGGAACTTAATCCTATAATCAAATCAGAGGGAGGTAAACTTGGCGCTTAACATGTTAAGTTTTTTTTATAGTCCTTTAAACGAGGAGGACAAATAGAGAGGGTAATAAAAAAGGATTAAAAATTTTCATTGATAGTGTAAAAATTTTTAACAGTTTAGACAGTATTATTAGAGAGTAATATTATTACTCGAGAGCAAGGTATTACTCGAGAGCAAGGTATTACTCGAGAGCAAGGTATTACTCGAGAGCAAGGTATTACTCGAGAGCAAGGTATTACTCGAGAGCAAGGTATTACTCGAGAGCAAGGTATTACTCGAGAGCAAGGT
>OHQG01001346.1_pt1 | contig 10092 bp, 7 predicted proteins | sample 1577871 | NCBI WGS metagenome assembly OHQG01 (sample SAMEA3879604, study PRJEB24766) | human gut metagenome | biome: human-associated habitat; feature: feces | place: USA | collected 1985/1987
GGTTCTTTGCCGACTGTTATTCGGAGGGTTCAGAGGGTTTGGACATTTCGGTCCTTTCGGTCATCATCCCGGGGGCTTTTTCTTCGGTAACCGGGAAGAGCATAACCGCTTCCACGAGCAGATGAAAAATATGCCCTGGGAAGAACGCCGGGAACATATCCGCAGACATATGGCTGATTTCCGCAATGGCAGATTTAATACACAGGAGCCGTCTTCAGGTGATAATGCCCAATGAAAGAAATAGTTCAAAACCGCTCCGCTTCGGAGCAGAATACACGGGTTGCGGATATCTTCCGGAAATACCAGGCACAGCTGAAAGGTTTTATTTCCAGGCGTGTGTCCTCCAAAGAAGACAGTGAAGATATCCTGCAAAACATATTCTACCAGTTCATGAAATATGACCAGGAGGACAGTCCGATCGAACAGATCGCCGCCTGGTTATATTCTGTGGCCCGCAGCCAGATCATCGACCGCAGCCGCAAACACCGGGAAGAAGAAATGCCCTATCTCTCCGCCAACGAAGAAGACGGCACTTTCCTGAAAGAACTGGCGGAGCTCATGCCCGACGAAGACCAGTCGCCGGAAATGGATTATATCCGTTCTACCGTCTGGGAAGAGTTGGAACACGCATTATTGGAATTACCGGACGAGCAACGGGCCGTCTTTGAATTGACGGAACTGGAAGGCATTCCGTTCAAGGAGATTTCAGAATCGACCGGCATACCGGTCAATACATTGATTTCCAGGAAAAGATATGCAGTCTTGTTTCTCAGGAAAAGATTATATAATCTGTATGAAGATATTTTGTAAACAACTTGTTCCCTAAAAGTGCGTTTCCGAACTATATCCGTGCGGATATGCACAACGCCGAAGAGAATCTAAAATCCCAACACAATACAAATCAAGCACTTACAATATTGGCACAGCTTTTGTTCTTTCATTAGTAAATTAAAATTCTTATACTCATGATTAAGACAGTAGCATTAGAAAAAATCTTCCGTACAGAGGAAGTTGAAACTTGGGCCTTGAACAAGGTGAACATTGAAGTTAAAGAGGGAGAGTTTGTAGCGATAATGGGGCCTTCCGGTTGCGGTAAGTCTACGCTGCTGAATATCCTGGGATTACTGGACAACCCGACTTCCGGCGAATATTACCTGAACGGGATAGAGGTTTCCAAATATACGGAAGCACAACGTACAAAATTGCGTAAAGGGATTATCGGCTTCGTATTCCAGAGTTTCAACCTGATCGACGAATTAAACGTATATGAAAATATAGAACTTCCCCTGCTTTATATGGGTGTTTCGGCTTCCGAACGCAAACAGAAAGTGAAAGAAGCCATGGAACGTATGGCAATCGTCCATCGTGAAAAACATTTCCCTCAACAGTTATCCGGAGGTCAGCAACAACGCGTTGCCATAGCCCGTGCCGTAGTAGCCAACCCCAAACTAATCCTTGCCGATGAGCCAACCGGTAACCTGGACAGTAAAAACGGCCAGGAAGTAATGAACCTACTCAACGAACTAAATAAGGAAGGAACAACCATCGTCATGGTAACCCACAGCCAGCATGATGCCGGCTATGCTTCACGCATCATCAACCTGTTCGACGGACAGGTGGTAACGGAGACGGTAATCTAATTACAAATGTTACAAAAGTCAAAGAGTAGACTGCAACATGTTAATAGATGTTGCAGTCTACGAAATATTCGTACTTTCCAGTATATCAAATCCAAATAAACTTGTACATTGCCGACATTAACTACAAATCAAATTATCCATGAAAGCACTAGGTCTATTATTATTTGGAATCTTTTTAACCGTTTCTTCCGCTTATGGACAAAAAACATGTACAATCGAAGGTGATATCCAGAATATGCCAGACAGCATTACTCTCAGTTGTGCGGAAATGAAAGGAAATACAGCCAGAATGCAGGTCGATGACTTTTTTACAATGGCAAATGGTAAATTCAAAATTACCAGGGAGGTCGACACTATTACCAAAATGTTTCTCACTGTTAACCGCACCGGCTATCAGTTTTGGGTAAAACCAGGAGCTAACATTAAAATTACCGGAAAAGCTCCTTATGTACAAACCTGGAGGACAGAAAGCGATATTCCAATCCCGGAACAGATAGAATTAAACCGTTTCAGAGAAGCGACTCAAAAAGAGGCAATGCAAATTCATGATTTGACAGCCGAAGCCATGAAAATACTGGCTAATGCCGATGGCAAAAATCCGAATCCCCGGCAGCAGTTCGATTCATTGCGCCTAAAGATAAATAGTATCCATGATGAAGTCATCCTATACAAAGAATTACAACTAATGTTGAAAAATCCCATAACACTTGCAGGACTGGAAGAATTAAGAAATGCAGCCAAATGCTACAAAGAAGGGAAGTTTAACAAACTTGTTTCAATGTCGGACAACTCCATGAGCCTGGCAGGACTGAACAATTTAAAGGAGACCGAAAGGTCTAAAGTCCGGACTTTCATTATTACCATATATAGCAAACTGACTGATGAGCAAAAACAATCTCAATTGGGACAGGAAATAATATCCTTGTTATCTATTTCATCAACAGTAAAGACCGGAGACAAAATCTATGATGCCGAATTAAAAGATGTTGAAGGCAAAACCCACCACCTCTCCGATTACCGAGGAAGTTATATTCTTCTTGATTTCTGGAGCCGGGCTTGCGGTCCCTGTGTCGCAGCGTTACCTGAACTAGAAAAAATAGCAGAACAATACAAAGGAAAAGTGATCGTAATCAGTGTATCTGTAGATCCTGTTTCCGTCTGGAAAGAAGAAGTTGCTAAAAGTCCCGTTAGCAATTACTGGCTTCAATTGTCTGATGGATTAGGTTCGAGTGGCATAGCAGCACACTACGGACTAAAATCTCTTCCTACATTTGTTTATATATCGCCGGAAGGTCTTATCCTGAAAATCAAAGAAGGATATAGGGAAGACGCTCTTCTGGAAGAACTCAAGAGTTTTATAAAAGACTAACAATCTAAATTAATAAAGGTATGAAACACATTATCAGTTTACTCACTCTATTCCTCTGTTGCACAAGTTTGCACGCTCAGGATCGCGTAGTGGAGCAACCGGCTTTTGAAGTACGCAACACCAATACACTCGAATTTCAGAAAATTATTCTGAACGACACAGCCACCATCATGTATGTCGATGCTTATTACCGACCCAAATATTGGATCAAGATCGTTGATGAAACGACGTTGGAAGCCAATGGTAAAAGTTACCGGATCAAAGCCAGCGACGGTATTAAGCTTAATGAGGAATTTTGGATGCCGGAATCAGGTACGGCCTCTTTCCGTTTGATTTTCCCTCCCCTTCCGAAGGATACGAAAACAATCGATTTTATCGAAGGTAACGACAAAGGTGCTTTCAAGATCTGGGGCATACGATTGGATGGAAAGACACCTACAGTAGACTTTCCCAACGTAAAGAAACCGGAGAAAGCGCCTGTCCTGGAAAAGCCGGAACTGAAATCAGGTATTGCCACACTAAACGGTAAATTTATTGGCTACAAACCGGGGATGGATGAAGAACTGCCTATATGGGTATTCAATATTCTCACAGCCGGTGCAGACCAGAACACCATAAATGTTAAGCCCGATGGAAGTTTTAAACTGGAAATTCCATTGTTACATATTTCAAATGTGGTATTATCCGGAAACTCTGTTGTTCATACCCGTTTCTATATAAAACCGGGAGAAACAACTTCAATCGAAATTAATATGCCGGAAATTTGTCGTGCACAATCCAAGATACAATCTTCCAAGCCTTCATTAGGAAACAAGTTCTATTTCACCGGAGCATTGGCTGATATAAACAACGACCTCGCCAATAATCCGGTTGAAGAACCTTCATTCAGTGTCAGAAGTCAGGAAGAATATGATCAGATGATGAAAGACATCAGTACAATGACGGTTGATCAATATAAAACATATTGGACAGAAAAATATCAGAAAGCCGTCGATCAACTGAATCAACTGACAGGAATCAGCGATGCACATCGTCAATTGATTGCCATGAAACTAAAGCATGAACTGGCTGATCAATTGCTTGGTTACAGAGCAATTGAATATGCTTACCGGCAAACGAACAAAATCCCCAAAGATTCTGTTCTGGTCAACTATGTAAAGCCAATTGCTACCCAGGATTATTTCAATTTCTTGCCGGAACTGTTGTCCAATGATCCTTACTTTATTTATAATGGTAATGCGGCTTATTTGCTAAGAGGCCTTCAGTTTACCAACTTTACCGGAAAAGAGATCAAACTAGAGAAAGATGAAAAATTCCCAGACAATACAGCTGATATTGCCCGGATTATGGGAACCGATAAAGGATTTCTTTTCGATATGTTAGCCGCACAAAAACTGGCAGCTTCTATCAGCGAGTTCCGTCCTTTAGACGAACAAGAGTTGGCAAAGGCCAATACATTGAATCCGGCACTCAAAGAGGAACTTATCAAAATGAATGACAAACTGAAACTGACAATAGAGGAAAACAAAAAGAAATCCGGCTATACCGTCAACCGTGTGAACATTGCGGATATCCCTTCCGAAGAACTATTCAATGCAATTACAACACCTTACCGCGGCAAAGTTGTCTTCGTTGACTTTTGGGCAACCTGGTGCGGTCCCTGCCGGATGGCAATGAAAGAGACAGAACCGGTAAAGAAAGAATACGAAGGAAAAGACGTTGTATTCCTCTACCTGGCAGCCGAAAACTCTCCGAAAGGGACCTGGGAACAAATGATCCCGGATATCAAGGGTGAACACTACCGTGTTACTGCCGAACAATGGGAATACTGGGGAAAGAAATTCGGAATCAATGGTGTCCCTTCTTACATGGTAGTGGCAAAAGACGGTACTCCGGTTCACTTCCAGGTCGGTTTCATGGGAGTGGACAAGATGAAAGAGATGATCGATAAAGAACTGGCTAAATAAGAAAATCCGGAATATACTATTTATAAGGGCGGAGATCAGGTAATGGTCTCCGCTTTTTTTTGCGGTAAAATCAAAAAGTCGTAATATTGCATTCACAAACATAACATATATAATGGTCGGCATGAAATATTTCAAACAATGGGTACTTTTTATTTGTCTGAGTGTTTATTGCAGTGCTTCCGCACAGGAAGTAAAAAAAGCGATGACATTCGACGAAATGGTTAGCTGGAAACGTATTACGGAACAAAAAATCTCCCACGACGGGAAATGGGTAGCCTGTAAGATGGAACCCTGGCGGGGAGATGCCAGTATTTTCGTGTACAATGCCAAAGGAGAAATGACAACTTCTTTCCTTCCGGCTGCACAGGCTGAATTTTCTGCATCTTCCGATTACCTGTTGGTTACCAGGAAGCCGGAACTTGAAAAAGTAGAAGCCCTGAAACTGAAAAAGACCAAAAAAGAAGATATGCCGTTGGATGAACTCGTCATCTTCAATCTCTCAGACAAAAAAGAAACGATAGACTCCCTGAAATCATACAAACTTTCTGAGAGTGCAGACTGGATTGCCTATAAAAGAGAGAGTAAATCAGATACTGTACTCCATGTGCGTTCGCTGGACGGAGCAAAAGAGGTACGGTTTGCCGATGTCAAGGAGTTCGGGTTCGCTAAAAAAGAAAACATTCTATATTACACGACAGATTCCACCTTATCCACATTTACTCCGGAGAAAGGGCATACCGTTATTTTTGAAGGTAAAGGTGTAATTAAAAAAGCGACATTCAATAAAACCGGCGACAAAATAGCATTCCTGTATTGTCCGGATAAAGACTCAACCAATACGCAATTTTCACTTTATCTGGCAGAAAATAATACCCGGGCCCGCATCGTTGCTGATAAGGGACAAAACTTCATACCCAAAGGCTGGGTGATCAGCGAAAACGGTGACATCCGTTTTTCAGAGAACTCTGAACGTATTTTCTTCGGAACAGCACCGGCTCCCATGCAAAAAGATACTACCGTACTGGCAGAAAATCGTCCCGACGTACAAATCTGGAAATGGGATGAGGGTGTACAATATACTCAACAAGTATATAATAAAGAAAAAGACCTGAAAAAAACTTACACTGCCGTTTATAATATTTCCGGCAACACCCTCTTCCAACTGGCAGACAAGGAAATCCCTCATTTGATCACTGCCGATGAAGGTAATGCACCGATCGCCCTGTTATCGACAAACCAACCCTATGCAACGGAACAGATGTGGGAAGGCAGAAACCGTTATGATATCTATACAGTTAATCTTCAAACCGGAGAACGCCGGCAAATAAAAAAAGCAAGCAACAGCAATATGCAACTTGCCCCCAAAGGGACATATGCTTATTGGTATTGTGTGCAAGACAGTTCCTGGTATACCTATTCTCTGGCAAACGGAAAAGAATATCGTCTGATAACTCCCACTACTTTTGCCGCCTGGGATGAAGACAATGACGTCCCGGACTATCCCTCACCTCACGGTCTGGCCGGATGGACAGCTGATGACCGCAACCTCCTGATATACGACCGTTATGATATCTGGAAATTTGATCCTACAGCAGAAGTCGCTCCTGTAAACCTGACAGTAAACGGACGGAAAGAACAACTTTCATATCGATTGATCAGATTGGATAAAGAAGAAAAATTCATTGATATAACAAAGTTACAGTTATTACAAGTGTTCAATGAAAAGACAAAAGGTTCCGGATATTACAGTGCCCATCTCTCTGCCCCCAAAGCACCGAAAGCCCTGCTGGCCGGAAACTTCATGCTGAAAACACCCGTCAAAGCGAAATATTCGGATGCAGTGATCTATACCTCCGAAACATTTGAGCAATATCCGGATATAAGGCTTTCTGACCTTAGTTTCAAAAAGTCCATCCAGCTTACCCACGGAGAAGAACAACAAGCAAATCTGAATTGGGGAACTGCCGAACTCGTCTCCTGGATTTCTCTGGACGGAACACCATTGGAAGGAGTTGTCTATAAACCGGAGAACTTCGACCCGAACAAAAAATATCCGGTAATCGTAAACTTCTACGAACGTAATTCGGAAACGCTTTATGCTTACCATATGCCGGAACCGCATCGTTCCACGATTGATTACCATTTCTATACCAGTAATGGTTATATCATTTTCAATCCGGATGTACGTTATGTAGACGGTTATCCCGGAGAAAGCTGTTTCAACTGTGTCATGCCGGGTATTACCTCATTAATAGCCAAAGGATATGTAAATGAAAAAGCGATCGGTGCACAAGGTCATAGCTGGGGCGGATATCAGGTTGCTTATCTGGCTACCCGGACAAACCTGTTTGCCGCTATCGAATCGGGAGCTCCGGTCGTCAATATGTTCAGTGCCTACGGTGGAATCCGTTGGGGATCAGGGCTGAACCGTTCTTTCCAATATGAACACGGACAAAGCCGCATCGGCGGAACTTTATGGGACTCTCCATTGCAATATATGGAAAACTCTCCGTTGTTTACCATGGATAAAGTAGAAACTCCCATCCTGATCATGCATAACGACAACGATGGTCATGTACCCTGGTATCAGGGAATAGAATATTTTGTAGCACTCAAACGTTTACAGAAACCGGTGTGGCTACTCAATTATACCGGAGAAGTTCATTGGCCGATGCGTCTGGCAAACCGGATAGATTTCCAGAAACGTATGTATCAGTTCTTCCAGCATTACCTGAACAAGCAACCAATGCCCAAATGGATGGACGAAGGAGTTCCGGCAGTCGATCAGGAATTTGAATTGGGATACTAAAAGCATTACATTTGCTTCAAATAACCGGTATCTCCATGAAAAATACTTTTTGGCTACTAATTATACAATCTATACTACTTTTGTCGGCCTGTACGGGCGGACAAACAGAGTATTGGTTGGAACAGGCTGAAAATTATCTGGACAAAAAGCCGGACAGTACATTAATATTTCTGGAGAAGATAAAGAACCCTGACCAGCTGGCCGATTATCCTAAAGCGAAATACGATCTGTTTCAGACTATTGCTGGACTTCGCAAAGGTCAGGCCATACGGACAGACTCCCTGCTCACAAAAGCTATTGATATTTTCATTGCCAACAATGATTCAGCCAAAACCTCTAATGCTTGTTTCTGGAGTGGGTTTATCAATATGCAAACGGCGAACTATATGCGGGCTGACTCTTTCTTTACCCTGGGCATTCCGTTTGCGACAAATCCTGTAGTACGAACCAGATTATACGAATACAGCGGTTTTGCCCTTTTGTACAAAGGCAACGCAAAACAGGCATTGCAGCAGCATAGACTGTCATTACAAGACAGTGCCTTTATCCCTGCCGCTTACCAGGCAGAAGTATTAGCAGAAATCGGACAAGCATATCGATATTCAGAACAAACCGACAGTGCAATCATCTACTACCAAAAAGCTATCCGAAAATCACTGGAAATCGAATCAAGGGAACAAACAGCCTTTTTCTATCAAAAAATAAGCGAAATTGAAAAAGAAAAGGGAAATATTAGGAACGCAACGGAAGCATTGAAAGCAAGTCAGAGTTTATGTAACACCCGGACTAGTTATCCATACCATATGCTTACTCAAGCCCAAATATACATTGCATCCGGCGAAACCGATTCGGCAAGGGTTTACCTACAGAAAGCAATACAAAGCACAAACACCTATGTTGCAACCCGTGCCTATCAACTATTGGCCCGGCTATATGAAAAAAACAAAACAGACGAACAAATATACTACGCCTGGAAAAACTATGAAGGAAGTTTCAGCAACATATCCGGTGATGCCGAATCACAGATAATGACACAACGATATCAGGAAGAACTGCTCAAAAATGAAAACAACCAATTAAAACTCAAAAAGAAGCAACAAGATATCTACCTCCTTTCATTATGTCTGATATTGATTACAGCCTGTACCCTTTGGTATATTGTCTACAACCGTCTCCGGAAAAAGAAAATCATCGGCGAACAACAATTAAAAGAACAGGAACTAAAAAACCAGGTCGCCCAATTAGAGAAAGAGCGGGAATTGATATCCTTGCGTGAAAGAGCTACGGCTTTACGTGAACAGTTGTTCCGCCGTCTGTCTGCATCCCAAAAGATCCCTTCCCTTTCCGGAAAAGCAAAAGAAAACACAGATGATAACAAATCGAGGTTAACATCGGAAGAGATAGACGAATTGATCGAAACTGTGAATAATATCTGGTCCGGCTTTGCCGAACGACTAAAAAATACTTATCCGTTACTCCGTACAAAAGACATCGCCTTCTGTTGCCTGTTGAAAAGCGGGATCAGCACGAAAGACCTTGCCTCCATCTATTATATCACTCCTTCGGCCATCAGCCAAAAGAAAGCACGTATGAAACGGGAGAAGTTCGGAGTTGAAGATGATAACCTGTCTCTGGATGATCTTTTGAATGCGTTCTAAATGATCAAAAGAGGAAATGTCAATTCATTTTTACTACGATCAGATAGTAAACATCTATATATCTACCAGTTACACCTTTCAGTATTATCTAAAATGTCAACTGACTTTCTAGTCTGTTATCAACATTTAAGGATATATTTGCATCAAACATCATTCTAAAACAGCAACATTATGAAGAAGGTAGGAAATCTTATTACTGGTTTACTTTGCTTACTATTGATAGCCTCGTGTCAAAGTGGCAATAAATCATCATTCAATAACGGATTGGAAGACTCACCCGTTGTCGGTACTTTTGTACAGGTGGGGGATGACCAGGTTCTTTCGTGCGATCAGAAATTACTGACCGACTCCATACACCTTCTACTCACTTATCTTACGGAAAAACCGGAGATCATTCATCTGGACAACCGGGATGAAGCGCTGATCAGCGAAGGGCGTGTAATCGTTTCCGATAATTATTTATTAGCATGGAACAACAAACAAAATCCTTTCAAACTCTTCGACCGAAAAGGAAACTTCCTGACAACGATCGGATCATAGGGACAAGGCCCCAACGAATACCTGAATGTTTATGACGCTAATATAGACGAAGAAAACGACCGAATTTATATATTGCCCTGGCAAAGTGCCCAAATACTGGTCTATGACC
>OHQG01001352.1_pt1 | contig 10079 bp, 8 predicted proteins | sample 1577871 | NCBI WGS metagenome assembly OHQG01 (sample SAMEA3879604, study PRJEB24766) | human gut metagenome | biome: human-associated habitat; feature: feces | place: USA | collected 1985/1987
TGGGGAATAGTGGATAAAGCTGTTTTGGCTGAAATAATAGAGGCATACAGGGCAAATTTTACGCAAGTAGATCGGGAAGAACGATATAAATGGGAAGCGGTCGCCTGTTTCCAGAACAATTGGGACATGGACGCCCCGGACTTCGCTCTAATGCTCAAAAATGCCCTTGCAAAGGCCCAGAACCTTTTGCCGTCTTCAGGTTATTATGCAAAAAAGATGATAACGGCGTTAGCGGAAAGAGATCCGGGGATTGTGAGGAGTGCCTTTTCCAACCTCTTCGATGAAACAAAGCCGATATTTGAGAGAGTTAAAATTTTTAAAAAGACGGCAGAAGATATGTCCGCGAAATTATCTTTGAATAAACCGTCCATAAAGAACCATAATCAGGAGTTACACGCAATTAGCGTATATCTTTCATTTGCATATCCCGACAAGTATTACATCTATAAAAGAGGGCTCTTTGCAGAATTTGCCAAGCGGGTAGGCTACACAAATGTTCCGAAGCGCGGGGATGATAAAAACTTGCTCTGCTATTTTGCAATGTGCGACGAAATATTATCTTTTATTGCTGAAGATAAGGATTTACTGCAGCTAAGCCGTTCCCGGCTTGATGAGAACTGTTTTGCCGATGAGAATTACCACATGCTTGTGATGGACATTGTATATTTCGGCTGTAATTGTACTTTGAAGTCACACCTTTGGTGGCCCGCTGAAACGGAATATAATCCCGGCATATCAAAAGAGGAATGGCTTCGCTTGTTGAAAAACAGGGAAATTTTCACGCCGGATGCCCTTGCGGTGATGAGACGTATGAAAGATATCGGGGGAATGGCGACCTGTACGGAGCTAAGCAAAAAATATGGCGAGAGCCCAAACTTTTATAATGGCGTCTCCGTTCATCTAGCTAAGCGGGTTGTTGAGGTTATGGGCTGCCCTGTTATGGAAAAAGATAACTGGGGTTCTAAATGGTGGCCGATCCTTTTTGTCGGACGTTATGCAACAAAAGAGACGGCTGGAAGCTATGTATGGAAGCTTCGCCGTGAGTTGGATGAGGCGCTGGACCTTATCGACATGAGCGATATCCCTCTTTTTGTCCCTGAGAAACCGGCCTCAAAGCGACAATATTGGTGGCTCAACGCCAACCCTAAGATTTGGAGTTTTGGCCAAATCCGCGTCGGCGAAGAACAGGGTTACACAATATTTAACGCAAACGGCAACAAGCGAAGGATATTCCAGAATTTTCTTGACGCAAGAGTCGGCGACATTGTCATAGGTTACGAATCTACACCTGTGAAGCAGATAGTAGCCCTTTGTAAAATCTCAAGGGAGAGCGACGGGGAGTCTATTCTTTTTGAAAAGACGGAAAGCCTGATTTCTCCCGTGGATTACGATGTGCTGAAAAATATTGAGGGATTGCGGGAATCAGAGTACTTTGTCAACCCTCAGGGAAGCTTGTTCAAGCTTACAGAGCAGGAATACAACATTATAATGGATGAGATCCGGGATGCAAATCCGCAGGCATATAACGAAAGTAAGCCTGCATATTGCAAAGATGACTTTATTAATGACGTTTATATGGACGAAGCGCAATATGACTCTTTGGCGGCATTACTAGAACGCAAAAAGAATATTATTTTGCAGGGGCCTCCCGGGGTAGGGAAAACTTTTGCCGCTAAACGTTTAGCCTATTCAATTTTAGGTGAAATAGATGATGAAAAGATCGAATTTATACAATTTCATCAGAACTATTCATACGAAGATTTCATGATGGGGTACAAGCCGCAGGGCGATGCCTTTGAGCTTAAGTACGGTATATTCTATAAGTTCTGCCAGCGTGCGGAAAATAATCCCAACGAAAAGTTCTTTTTTATCATTGATGAGATCAACAGAGGCAACATGAGTAAAATTTTCGGAGAACTCCTAATGCTCATAGAGGAGGGATACCGGGGGAAAAGGATAACCCTTGCGTACAGCGGCATGCCGTTTACCGTGCCGGAGAACTTATATATTATCGGCATGATGAATACGGCGGACCGGAGCCTTGCTTTGATCGACTATGCCCTGCGCCGCAGATTCGGCTTTTTTGCTTTTTCTCCCGCGTTTGAGAACGCCGGATTCCGGAACTATCAGGAAAAGCTTGGCAGCGATATCTTTGACGCACTAATAGAAAAAATAAAAAGATTAAACAGGGCTATCGCGGAAGATCCCGTTCTTGGAGAGGGTTTTCAGATAGGCCATAGTTATTTTTGCGGGCTGTCGTGTTCGGAAGAAAGAATAGCGGAGATTATAGAATATGATATCTTGCCGACGATATCGGAATATTGGTTTGATAATACGGAAAAAGTCGAATATTGGAAAAGGGAATTGCACGGTATTTTAGATGATTGACAGTAAGGGCATAGTTATCAGAAATATCTATTATATGCTCGCCTATGCGTACCAAAATCTAAGGCAGAAAAATTATACGGATATTGCCGCTGAAGATTTTGAAAATATTCAAGACCTGTTCGCCGCCATTCTTGCGGAGGGGATATCATCCCAATTGAGATGTGGCCTTGCTTTGGAATATGTCCAACATTCGGAAGAGCTCACCTCTCTGCGTGGAAAGATGGATGGCAAGCTATCGTCTCAAAAAGAAGCGGGCGGGTAAATTGTTATGCGAATATGACGAGCTTTCGGAAAATAATCTTCTGAACCAAATCCTCAAGACGACGGCTTTTATCCTTATGCGTTCAAAAGAGGTGACACGAAAAAACAAGATTGCGCTAAAAAGAGCAATGCAGCTCTTTTCCGGCGTCGATACGTTGGAGATATCTGAAATCCGCTGGGGCAGACTGTGTTATCATAGAAACAATCAGACTTATCATATGCTGATGAATATATGTTATCTGCTGCTGAGAAATTTGCTTGCGTCTACCGAAAAGGGCGAAATACAGTTTGCGGAATTTATTGATACGCAGGCGATGCCGCGTCTGTATGAAAAATTTATCTTAGAATATTATAAAAGACATTTTCCAGAACTCCACGCGCACGCGTCACAGATATCGTGGGATACGGATGATGGATATATCGATTTTTTACCGACGATGCAAACAGACGTTTCTCTTTATTACGGCGATAAATGTCTAATTATTGACGCAAAATATTATAGAAATACGATGCAGCAAAATAGAAATTTTGACGCAAAGAGACTGCATTCCGACAATCTTTATCAGATTTTTTCTTATGTAAAAAACAAGGATACCTTGCATAAGGGCAACGTTATGGGCCTGCTCCTGTATGCGAAGACCGGCGAAGATATAGTATTAAAAAGAGAGTACAGTTTAAGTGGAAGTAAAATAATGATTCGGACACTGGACTTGACCGGTGAATTTTCCCTGATCCAAAGTCAACTGAATGAGATCGCAGCTTTACTGAAATTGTAGATCTTCACAAGAATTTTCAAGCTTGTGAGCAAAAGCCGGGAAATATGATATATTCATCCTGGCGCCGTTTTTTTGCGGCGTTCGGCAGCTTAAATCGTATAGATGCGGCGTGTGTTACGGCTTCGTCTTGGAGGTATTTGTATGGTTTTGAACAACTATTGGCGCGGGGCTGGGTTCGCGCTGTTTGCGGCGGCCTGCTGGGGGCTCATCAGCCCGATCGCGAAGGTGCTGGCGGCGGCGGGACTGGACCTTATGTCCGTCATGGTATTCCGTTCGCTTTTCACAATGACCTCTGTGGGCGTCGGACTGCTTGTGATGAGAAAGTTCGAGGTCTTCCGCGTTGACCGTGAAACGCTGCGCTTTTATTTTATCTCCGGCATGCTCTCCGTGGCATTCTCCGGCGGCGGCTTCCTCACCTCGCTTGAATACCTGACGGTCGCCGAGGCGCTCGTCATACACTATACCTTCCCGCTTGCGGCGATCATCGGTTCGCTCTTCATCACGCGTGAAAGGCCGACCGTTCTGCAGGTTGTCGCGGGGCTCCTGATTGTCGTGGGGGTCTATATCGGCATGGGCGGAAGCGTAGAGGCGATGCGGTCGATCTCGCTGCCGGGGCTTTTGTGGGGATTCCTTGCCGTATTCGGCATGGCGGGACAGGCACTTGTCACGCGTCGCTTCTCGCTCTCCCATAAGATGAACGAATTCGGCCTACTCTTCTACTCAAATGTTTTCGGGATAATAATGCTCTTTGTCTTCAAAAGCTTTTACTACGGCTGGGGCGATCTCTGCTGCCTCACGGCGCCGCTGTTTTCGATCATGACACTGCAGGCCTTCACTGGAAGTATGCTAGCCTACGGCGCGTTTTTCACGGCCGCAGTGGCAAGCCTCCTTTGTACCCTTGAGATCGTCGTCGCGGTCGGACTGACGGCTGTCTTCGTCGACCAGATACCGTCGGCGCACGAAATCACCGGCTGTCTGCTGATACTGGTCGCGATAGTCTGCACCTCGATACCGCCGAGAAAGCGTAGCTGACGACCCTTAGTTCCTATTTATCCTCAAGGCAGGCCTCCATGTAGCCGAGCCCGCAGCGCAGATGTTTCTCGACGGCTCGTCTCAGCGCTGAGCTGTCTTTGTCCTTGATGGCGGCGATTATCTCGTTATGTTCCTCGTAGAAGTTATTGAGGAATTCTTCGGATGATATCCAGATAAGCCTGGCATATCTAAGATTATTCCACGTCTGCTGCAATATTTCGATCATAATGTCATTATCGTAAAATTTGAAGATATACATATGAAAACGGTCGTTGGCCTCAAGCAGTTTTTCAAGGTCTGGCTTTCCATCGGAGCAAGGTTTGAATAATTCTTTCATTTCATTATTCAGCAGGACCATCTGCGGAATGTTGTCTGGTTTGATAAAAGGCAAAGCACGCTCTGCGAGCGTTATCTCAAGCAGTGATTTCAACTCCTGAAGCTTGCGGAATTCCTGTTTGGAGATTCTCGATATCTTCCAGCCAGTTCTGGGTATATATTGGACCAGCCCTTCTTGCTGAAGTTTTGAGAGAGCTTCGCGGACGGGGGTTGTGCTTACTCCCAGACTTTCTGAATATTGGTCGATGTTTATTCTTTCACCAGGTCGTATTTTGCATGATAAAATCTGTGCTTTTATACTTTCGTAAGCTAGCTCGCTCAGCGTCGGCACTTTTATTATGGGCTGCATTTTAAATCCTCCCGACAGAATTACGGTACGTTCATCTCTTTTTATCCATTATAGGATAATTAAAGATATAAATACAATACGGCAGGCTGAGTGAACTCCTTGAAAATAGGGAGATCGCATGGCCTGCCGTAATAAATATCCTGCCGGACAAAGCTTCCTTAGAATGGGCCGAGCTTGATGAACGTTGCTACCAGCAGTCCCGCAGCGCCTATCCCCATCAGCATCGCGTAGAGTGGCAGCACCCACTTAAAGTAGGTTGAGAAGGGTACTTTCGCGACGCCGATGTAGACAACCAAGGCTCCCATTGTCGGAATAACCATGTTTGTGAGTCCGTCACCAAGCTGGAAGGCCATGACCGCCGTCTGGCGCGTCAGGCCGACAACGTCCGCAAGCGGGGCCATTATCGGCATCGTAACTGCCGCCTGGCCTGAGCCAGAGGGGATGAAGAAATTGATGATCGCCTGTATAATGAGCATACCGAGCGCCGAGAGCGATGATGGAATCTGTTTTAGCGGGATAGATAGACCATAGATGACGGTGTCGAGGATATTGCCTTTCGTCAGCACTACGGAGACAGCGCGTGCGAAACCGATGCAGACGACGCCGACGAATACTCCAGCACAGGCTTTGCCCATGATGTCGCATATTCTTTCATTATTGAAACCGGCAACGACTCCCGCGATAATGCCAGAGATAAGCCAGAGCGCCCCAATCTCCGCGAAGCTCCACTTCCAAAGCATCGGCCCCACCATCTGCAGGCCGATTGTCGCAAGCAGCATGAACATCAAAAGCTTCTGACGTCCGGTCATCTTCTCCTTCTGCAGAGCCGCGATATCGATATTTGCCGCCGAAGGGTTAGTGAAACCGGTGACGCTCGCGGAGGGATCACCTTTTACCTTTGCCGCGTAACGCAGGACGAACCAAAAGGTGACTACCATCATTACCAGCCATATCACGACGCGGAAGGTCATAGCCGAATAGACGGGAAGCCCAGCGATGCCCTGCGCTACGGCGACGGTGTAGACATTTATCGGCCCGTAGGCAAAGGCTGCAAAGGTGGGTATCATCGCGATCGCGAGTCCCGTCATCACATCGCAGCCGCAGGCAAGCGCAAGCGCTATCGTCATCGGCACAAAGGGTATATGGAGCTCGAAGGCCCCCATCGCGCCGCGTACGGCGAAGAAGGCCATCAGCGCTCCCATAACAAGAAGATAATTGCCGCGGCAGACCTTGATTATCCATCCGACCATCTTATGCAGCGTGCCGCTCTCGGTGTAGACGTCGGTCGCCGCGATCGTAAACCAAATCATTGACATAATGGCCATTGAGGCTGTGAGGCCGTCGATGATACAGACGAACCAGTCGAAGGGAGCGACCGGCGAAGGTTCTACAAGGTGGAAGGTCGTGGGGTCGATGACCTGGCGTCCAGCCACCTCTACCCTGTCATATACTCCAGCGGGAACGATATATGTCATAATTCCAGCCAGTATGAGACAGAAGAGGATAATTGTCCACACATGGGGAACACGGAATCCCTTGGTTTTGATCTCAGTTGTTTGAGTGTTATCTTTCATTCTTGCAATCCCTCCATAAATAAAAATTCAAGTCAATCGGCGTCAAACAAGCAGGTTTTTGTGTACATGTCCTCCCTGCATTATCAGCAGCAGATTTTTCCGGTGGTCTTTGAAAAGATCGATATTATCAAGCGGATTGCCGTTGACCACAAGAATATCCGCAAGCTTGCCCTCCTCCAGGGTTCCTGTGACGTCTTCAACCCTAAGGATTTTGGCATTCGTCTTCGTAAAGGCGACGATCGCCCCCATCGCCCCCATTGCCTTAGCCTGATAGGCGATAGCTCCTGAAGCGTACTTTGTGTTTTCTCCGGTAAGATCAGTTCCACCTCCTATAGGAATACCGGCCTCCATTGCGTTGTGTATTGCCTCATATCCCCGTTCGCAGACAGAGACAAATTTATCGTATATAAATTTTGCGATAAGATCGCGGCTCTTCTCGATGACGATCTCATACGTTATCTGGGTTGGTACAACGAAGGCACCTTTTTGCGCTACGAGGGCCGCTGTCTCTTTTGTCATGAGGTTCGCATGCTTTATCGTGCGTATGCCGGCGTTCGCGCTGAGGACGATGCTTCTGTTTGAATAACTGTGAGATGCGACATAGCTGCCTACCGACTCGGCCACGTCCACAGCGGCTTTCAGCTCTTCAAGCGTATACTGCGAGGTCTCCGGACCCTGTGTAGGGCTTGCGCAGCCACCGCCGCACATTACTTTGATAAAATCAGCACCACGCCGAATATTCTCACGGGCGGTCTTCAGCATCTCCGGTACGCCGTCGGCGATGACGGAACGGAAACCCATGTACGGTTCAGAATAGGGACGTGTCTCCGAGGCTACGCGGTCGTCGCCGTGGCCGCCGGTCTGAGCGATCGCTGCGCCGCAGATCTTAAGGCGAGGCCCTACCGCAAGCCCCCGGTCCACCGCCTCGCGGAAGCCGACATCGGCTCCTCCCGTGTCGCGCGCATAGGTATACCCTTGGTCAAGCGCCTCGCGGAGATTCTTAAACATCCTTGCCGCCATGAGGCCTGGGGCGTTTTTGCGGGAGAGGTTTATCACCTCTATCTCAACGAGGCCGAGGTGCATGTGGGCGTCAATTAAGCCTGGCATGATGGTATTGCCATTGCAGTCAAAGGTCTCCTCCGCGTAAGGTGCGTTGATACGTTTACCTATCTCCTTAATGTGGTCGTTTTCCACAAGAAGCGAAATATTTTCTCTAATTTCACCGCCGTTGCCGTCGATCAGATTTGCGTTTTTGAAAAGCTTGTATGCCATGAATATCCCTCTTTATGCAGATTAATATTGTACAACATACACGATATATGGTACATGCTGTATTATATCCATAAAAAATGAGATAATCAATAGAGGTTGTTAAGAAAAAATAATAAATTGAAAATTAATTAAAAATGAGAGATTTTGGAAGTTGATAGGTAAAAATAGTTGTAAATCTAAGGATAAAGAGCGGTCATATTACAATATTTGACAAATCGCTGATAAAAACTAAAAAAACACCGACGCCCTGACGGCGAAACGGCGGCAGTTGTCCTTTATTTCTCCGCGCAGCGTCTGCCAGTAATCCTTCCGCCACTGGCGGTAGATTTCGTTGTAAAGGCCTGTCAGTTCGGGGCGCAGTGTGTTGACGATAGCGAGGATGCTCTCTCTGTTTTGATTGCGCAGGTTCAGAGTATCGAAGTTCATCTCCGACACATGGGGAGCGGCGGCCTCTATCAGCGCGGCGCAGTCCGTTATTCCGGGGAATATCGGGGCCGCCATCACGCTGGTGCCGATACCCGCTTCTTTCAGCGCGGCGAGCGCGGCGAACTTTTTTTGCGGGCTTGATGCGTGGGGCTCCATCTTGCGCCGGAATCCGTCGTCGAGCGAACTGAAGGAGACGATGACCTTTACGTGAGGAAATTCTTTGAAAAGGTCGATATCGCGTGTCACGAGCGCCGATTTGGTGATGATCGTGATATCGGGCTGCGCCGGCAGCAGTGAGCGGAGGATGGCGCGCGTCGCCTGCGCACGCTCCTCGTAGGGATTATAGGCGTCGGTCATCGAACTTAGTAGTATCTCTTTATGGAATATCTTAGCGGGGTCAAACGGCACGGCGGGGTGCTTCACGTCAAGGAACGTACCCCACGGTTCGGCACGTCCGCCGCGCTCCCGAGTGATGCCGGCGGCGTAGCAGTAGTGGCAGCCGTGCGGGCATCCGATATATGGGTTTATCACGAAATCCGCGCCGAGTTTTGTCGGCGACAGCAGGTTTTTTACTTTTACGTGCCTCACATTCACCATCATATCCACTCCACCCCCAGTCCCTGCATAACGTGCGGCTCTTTACCTCACGCTACCTCAGCCGCGGCGTGTACGGCCATTATAACGCCTGACCAAATATTATTATGGGAGGCTTATGAGGGTAAATCTGTGTTATTAGATGCCTCATAAATAACTATAAGGTCGATATTGAGTGTCACGTTGGTTTGTCAGCGCGCCGCCGCCATCGCACGCCTTTTATCTTTCCTCAGTTACCGTATATTGTTCTTTCTTCCGGCGGCAAGGTCTGTCAGACGTACCCCCAGCCAGCCGCTGAGGATGCCCAGCGCCGCGCCGCCGAGAACGTCGGTCGGGAAGTGTACGTAGAGATAGAGCCGGGAGAGGGCGATCAGCGCCGCCAGCAGCCCCGCTGGGAGCCACCATCGGCTGCGGCGGAAATAGAGGGCTGACGCGGCGGCGAAGGAGGCAGCCGTATGGCCGGAAGGAAACGAATAATCCGTCGGCCGCGCCACCAGCATCTGAATGCCGGTGTTGATGTCGCATGGACGAATCCGCGCCGCTAAGGGCTTTATCAGGCCGCTGCAGAGAAATATCTCGATCGCCAGCGCGGCGGCCACCGCGACGCCCAGCCGCCGTGTCCGGGGGAATAAAACCAGAAGCAGCGCCGCGGCGATCCAGATGAAGCCCTTATCCCCCAGACGGGAGATAAGCGGCATCAGGTAATCTCCTACCCCGGTACGCAGATGGCTTTGGATAAAATCTAAAACGGCAAAGTCAATTTTCAGCAAGACAACATCTCCTTGTCGCGGCGGTCCGGCAGTGCCGGATGCGCGTGCCTGTAAGACACAGACAGTATAAGGCATAAACCTCCCGCTGTAAGGAGCAGGCGGCCCTGATGTTTCTATTATTCGGCGGATATGTGGCGGATATTTTATATTGATGTACAATATAACTGCCGTCTTAGCAATGAATATGGAGGGGAGATTCCATGGAAAAAAAGACGATAAAGATATGTATGGCGGGGTTTGGCAACGTCGGGGTACGCTTCACGCGGCTGCTGCTGGAAAAGGAGCGCGAGCTGCGCGACGA
>OHQG01001357.1_pt1 | contig 10063 bp, 6 predicted proteins | sample 1577871 | NCBI WGS metagenome assembly OHQG01 (sample SAMEA3879604, study PRJEB24766) | human gut metagenome | biome: human-associated habitat; feature: feces | place: USA | collected 1985/1987
CCGTTCACGGGCTACCTGCATTCACTTAAACTATGGGACGAATATATTCCAATCAAGAAATAATACCATTAAACGAATAATAACCATGAGAAAAGTATTAGTTACCACCCTGCTGGTTGCCGCCACCATAGGCGGTCAGGCACAAGTGAAAAACCAATCACACGGGTATCCCATCGATCCCGTACCTTTCACCTCGGTGAAAGTAACCGACTCCTTCTGGGGACAACGCCTCAACGCGAGCCGAGAGGTAACCATCCCCCTGGCATTCAGCAAATGCGAGGAAACCGGAAGATATCAGAACTTTGTCAACGCAGCACATCCCAGCGATACGATTAAAGTAGGCGGACTGGCTTTTGACGATACGGACGTCTATAAAACCATCGAGGGCGCCAGCTACCTGTTACAGACTTATCCGGACAAGAAACTGGCTAAATACATTGACAGTGTACTGGTAATTGTAGCCGCAGCACAAGAACCGGACGGATACCTCTACACCAGTCGCACCATGAACCCGAAGCATCCGCACGAATGGGCGGGAAGCAAGCGCTGGGAAAAAGTAGAAGACCTGAGCCACGAGTTCTATAACCTGGGACACATGGTGGAAGGCGCCATCGCTCACTACCAGGCCACCGGAAAGAAGAACTTCCTCAATATCGCCATCCGATATGCCGACTGCGTATGCCGTGAAATCGGTACAGGCGAGGGACAGCAAATCCGCGTTCCCGGACATCAGATTGCCGAAATGGCACTTGCCAAACTTTATCTGGTCACCGGAGACAAGAAATACCTCGACCAGGCCAAGTTCTTCCTCGACCAGCGTGGATATACCAGCCGTACGGACGAATACAGCCAAGCACATAAACCGGTGGTTCAGCAGGATGAGGCTGTGGGGCACGCTGTTCGCGCCGCATATATGTATGCAGGTATGGCCGACGTAGCCGCCCTGACGGGAGACACCGCCTATATCCATGCCATCGACCGCATCTGGGACAATATCGTCGGTAAGAAGTATTACATCACCGGAGGTATCGGAGCCACGGCTGCCGGAGAGGCTTTCGGCAAGAACTACGAGTTGCCCAACATGTCAGCTTATTGCGAGACTTGCGCAGCTATCGGCAATGTATATGTCAACTACCGTCTGTTCTTGCTCCACGGCGAATCAAAGTATTATGATGTATTGGAACGTACCTTATATAACGGTTTGATTTCGGGCGTATCACTGGACGGTGGCGGTTTCTTCTACCCGAATCCATTGGAGAGCATGGGACAACATCAACGCCAGCCTTGGTTCGGCTGCGCTTGCTGCCCCTCTAATATCTGCCGTTTCATTCCGTCATTGCCGGGATATATCTATGCGGTGAAGGATAAAGATGTCTATGTTAACCTCTTCATGTCCAATACTTCGGACCTGAAAGTAGGCGGTAAGGCTGTTTCTATCGAACAAACTACGCAGTATCCCTGGAACGGAGACATCGCCATCGGCATTCAGAAGAACAATGCCGGACAGTTCACGATGAAAGTACGCATCCCGGGATGGGTACGGGGTCAGGTAGTTCCGAGCGACCTTTACACCTACAGCGACGGCAAGCGTCTGAAATATACGGTAGCCGTGAACGGAGAACCCGTACAAAGCGAACTGAAAGACGGCTACTTCTGCATCGACCGCCGTTGGAAGAAGGGTGACAAAGTGGAAATACACTTCGACATGGAACCACGCACCGTGAAAGCCAACAATAAAGTAGAAGCCGACCGTGGACGCATTGCCGTGGAACGCGGCCCGATTGTGTATTGCGCTGAATGGCCGGATAACAACTTCGATATTTTCAGTGTATTCATGAACCGCAACCCGAAGTTTGAAGTAGTGGAGAAGCCCGATTTACTGTATGGCATCAACCAACTGAAGACAGGGGCGCAGATTCTTGGATATGATGACCAGGGACGCCTGACTACCACTGACGTGGATTTGACCCTGATTCCTTATTATGCATGGGCACACCGTGGTTCGGGAGCCATGCTCGTATGGCTCCCGCAGGAATTAAGCGCATCCCGCCCCACCATGCCTGCCACGCTGGCTTCAGAAAGCAAGATTGATGCTTCACACAAAGTAAAATCTATCTCCGCCATCAACGACCGCCTGGTACCGAAAGATGAGAACGACCGCTCCATGCCTTACTATCACTGGTGGCCAAAACAGGGAAGCACCGAATGGATTTCATACGAATTCCCGGCAGAAGCAACCGTCAGCAGTGCTACCGTATATTGGTTTGACGATGCTCCCTGGGGTGGTTGCCGCGTACCGAAGAGCTGGAAGATTTATTATAAAGATGCACAAGGCGAATGGCAACCCGTTACCGGTGCCGACAAATACGGAGTTGAAAAAGGTACGGGAAATGTAGTTAACTTTGACCCGGTAAAGACAAAAGCCGTCAAACTGGAAATCAGACAGCCGGATAAATATTCATCAGGCTTATTTGAATGGGAAGTTAAGTAAAGATTAGGTATATGAAAATGGTTAGATTAGGTTTGTCAGTAGCCATGCTCCTTTGCGGGGGCATGGCTATTGCCCAAGGTACGGTAGAGGACTATAACTGTGCCTATTCATTGAGAGAGAAGTTCAGCGCAAACAAGGTATTCTACTCCAATGTCACGCCGGCGTGGATAGAGGGTACACATCAGTTCTGGTATGTGCGCAATACACCGGAAGGACGTATGTATGTGTCGGTGAATGCAGACAAGAAAGGGAGAAAAGAGTTGTTCGACCATAGCCGCCTGGCTGACGCACTAACCAAGGCATCCGGCAAAGAAGTGAAATCTTCCGCTATCAATCTGGAGCGACTGCATGTAAACAAAAGTCTGGACACACTCCGCTTTGTTTTCAATAACCAGCGATGGATGTATGCCACCCGGAAAAACCAGTTGGCAAACGAAGGCAGCCTCCCCGCTCCCCAAAAGCAGAAACACTGGATGGAACGGGATGATGAGAAGACTGCCAATCCTATTCCTTCGCCTGACGGCAAGTACACAGCATTCATCAAGAATCATAATGTATACGTGAAAGAAGTTGCCACAGGCAAAGAAAAACAGTTGAGTATAGACGGCACACTGAGCAATTATTATTCAGCCTATATCCGTTGGTCACCGGACAGCAAGAAGGTGGCTTCCTGCAAGATACGTCCGGTTGAGAAGCGTTATGTATATTACGTGGAGTCTTCGCCAACAGACCAACTGCAACCTAAGCTCCACAAACAGGAGTATGCCAAACCGGGAGATGAGCTTCCGTTTAAGGTGCCTTGCATCTACGAAGTGGAGACAGGACGCAGTATTATCCCTTCCACTGATTTGTTTGCCCAACAGTATGAGATATACGGCCCCGAATGGAACCCGGACAGCCGTGCCGTAACCTTCGAATACAATCAGCGCGGACATCAGGTGTACAGGGTATTGGAACTTTCGGCAGAGACCGGCAAGGTACGTCCAATGATAGAGGAAAGCAGTGATAAATACGTAAACTACACCCGCCATTTCCGCCATGACCTAAGGGACAACAAGCATATCATCTGGATGAGCGAACGCGACAACTGGAACCATCTGTATATGTACGACCGCACCACTGGGCAGCCCGTCCACCAAATCACCAAAGGCGAATGGTATGTGCGCGAAGTGCTTCGTGTAGATGAAGACAACCAGCAGATTTACTTCTCCGCAAATGGTGTACAACCCGGTGAAGACCCTTATCTCATCCGCTATTACCGCATCGGCTTCGACGGGAAAGGCCTGGTTTGCCTTACTCCGGAAGAAGGAATGCACCGTGCCTGGTTCTCGGGAGATATGAATTATCTGGTAGACGTTTACTCTATGGTAGACAAAGCTCCTGTAGCCGTGCTGCGCAGCGCCAAGGATGGCAAAGTAGTAATGCCATTGGAAACTGCCGACATCAGCCGCCTGATAGCCGAAGGCTGGAAAGCACCGGAAGTGTTTACCGCCAAAGGGCGTGACGGCAAAACGGATATGTGGGGACTGATTGTTCGTCCCACTAACTTCGACCCGAACCGGAAGTATCCGGTTATCGAATACATTTACCAAGGTCCCGGCGACCAGTATGTACCCAAGACTTTCATTCCGTACAACTGGTACATGACTTCCCTTGCCGAACTCGGCTTTATCGTTGTCATGGTGGATGGAATGGGAACTTCTTTCCGTTCACGCGAATTTGAAAATGTATGTTATAAGAATCTGAAAGATGCCGGTCTGCCCGACCACATCGCCTGGATTAAAGCTGCCGGAGAGAAGTATCCGTATATGGATATGGACCGCGTAGGCATCTACGGCTGTTCCGCCGGAGGTCAAGAGTCCACCACTGCCGTGCTGCTGCATCCCGAATTCTACAAAGCCGCTTATTCCGCCTGTGGCTGCCACGACAATCGCATGGATAAAATCTGGTGGAACGAACTCTGGCTGGGATATCCCGTGGGAGATCAATATAAGGAAGGATCGAATGTAGAGAATGCCCATTTGTTGAGCCGCCCCCTGATGCTGGTAGTCGGTGAACTGGACGACAACGTAGACCCTGCTTCAACCATGCAAGTAGTAAATGCTTTGATTAAAGCGAACAAGGATTTTGAACTGGTAGTCATCCCCGGCGCACACCACACGATGGGCGAAGACTTCGGGGAACATAAACGCTATGATTTCTTTGTACGCCATTTGATGGGAGAAAACCCGCCTAAGTGGGACGAGGTGAAGAAGTGATAGAGCGATGGAGTGATAAGGTGGTAAAGTGATAAGCACTCTATCACCTTATCACTCTCCCCTACCCCTTCAACCGTATCACGAACCTACTTCCCTTTCCCAATTCACTTTCCACCGTCAACGTTCCGCCATGAGCCTCCACAAAGTCCTTTGAGATGGACAAGCCCAGACCACTGCCTTGCACCTTCGTACCCGGCACACGGAAATAACGGTCGAAAATACTTTGATGATAGCGCGGGTCGATGCCCTTGCCAAAGTCCTGCACGTACATCTCAATGATTCCGTCTTCATGCTTGGCACCAATCACCACACGCCCGTTTTCTTTGGAGTAACGGATGGCGTTGCTCAGAAGATTCGTCAGCACCCAAGCTATCTTTTCACTGTCCACAAACAATTTCGGCATCTTCTCATCAGGATAGTCCACCTCTATCTGAATTCCGAATTTATCAGCCTGCACCTGATTGGCCTTGATGGCATACTCTATAAGCTCGATAGGCTTCGTAATCTTCGGCATCATCTGGAGCTTGCCGGCTTCCACTTGTGTCATATTCAGGAGTTCACCGGTGATACCCAGCAGACGGTCAGCATTCTCTTTAATACTTTTCGATAGTTGTTCCTGCTCGTCGTTCAAAGCTCCTACCCGTTTGTCTTCCAGCAATTGCAGACTCATAAGAATGGCAGAAATAGGCGTTTTCAGTTCATGGGAGATGGTGGAGATGAAGGTGGTCTTGGCAGAGTCCAGTTCCTTAAATTCGGTAATATTCTTCAGTAAAATGACATCACCCAGGTTCTGCGGCTCGTCCGTATCGGTCTCTGTATTCATAATTGTGATATAAGATGCCTGGAAATAACTCTCTTTGTTATCTGCATAAATCTTTAACGCTTCTTTCTTCTCACTGGGAGTGACAAGCTCGCGCACCAACCGGCGGAGAAGATCATTCTTCAACGAAAGCTCTTCGGCGGAACGGCGGATTACTTCATCCCGCTTCAGATTCAGTACAGTCAGGGCTTCCTTATTGATGAAGAGTATTTCATGCGCACGGTTCAGGCCGATGATAGGGTCATGAATACTGTTCACGATGGCTTCCAAAAACTTCTTGGCAGCAAGGATGTCATTCAGCGTACTGGTGCGATACTCAGTCAACCGTTCGGCCATGCGGTTAAAACCGTCGGCCACTGCGCTGAATTCCTCATGTCCACTCATATCGAGACGTTTCTCATAATTATGATTGGCTATCTCCAGAATGCCCTGTGTCAGTTCCCGAATGGGTTTACTGATGGAACGGGGCAACCAGACAAGCAGTACGATGCTGGCAAGAATACAAACACCTCCTATAACAGAAATCCACAGCAAGGCACGTTGCAAACCGGGTACAGCCGCAGGGCTATCCGGCTCGGTAGCCGTCAATATCTGAAGATTGACGACCGAGAGAGCAACCAGCAGGATAATCATACCGGAAAGGATGCCCACACTGAGTATTAGTTTAGTACGAATATTCATAACGCTCCTAAGAATTAAATTTTATGCAAGTATAATCAAATCTATGTTTGCTTGCGCCAATTCGCTCACAAATTTTCTGTATTTCAGCAGCATGAACAATGATTGGGGAAGACGGAAAGAGGGACTACCCATACAGACAGTCGTTATCTGCTTCTCCTTACAGGCTTGTATAATGGCGTCCAGCACATCACGGGACTGTATCTGAAGAACTTCACCATCCAGTTCAGTCACCAACTTAAAGTGATTCAGCAAATAGCGCTGCCGTGCCAGATCGATACGGTCGGCACTCTCAGCGGGCGTCTGCACGTATAGAGCGATGAAAGAAGTATTGTAGCGGGTGGCCAGCCGTGCCGCCTTACGGATGATGCGCCGCGGAGTCTTCTCATGACTACTGATGCAGGCAAGAAACCTCTCGTGTCGTACACCCACGCTCGAAACAACGACTTCGTTCTCCACCTTCTTCTCCACGCGCAAGGCTACTTCCTTCAGGGCCAGCTCACGCAACTGAAGGATATTCTCTGTTTTAAAGAAATTATTCAGTGCTGTCTGTATTTTCTCCGGACGATAAATCTTACCTGCCTTCAGACGGGCAATTAATTCTTCGGCAGTCAAGTCGATGTTCACCACTTCGTCCGCTTCTTGCAGGACACTGTCGGGAATGCGTTCCTTAACCTCGATACCGGAAATTCCCTGCACCTCTTCATTCACGCTCTCGATGTGCTGGATGTTGACAGCGGAAATCACGTTGATGCCTTCGTCCAAAAGATCCATCACGTCCTGCCAACGCTTTTCGTTGCGGCTGCCTTCTACGTTGGTATGCGCCAGTTCGTCCACTATGACTATTTCGGGATGGATGCGGATGATTCCTTCCAAATCCATTTCTTCCAGTTCCTTTCCTTTGTAAAATATACGGCGTCGGGGAATGATGGGCAGACCAGCCAGCTGTGCTTCGGTTCCGGCACGTCCGTGGGTTTCGATGTAGCCGATTTGTACATCTACCCCATTATCCAGCAGGTCGTGAGCCTCCTGAAGCATACGGTACGACTTACCCACACCGGCTATCATGCCGATGTAAATCTTGAACTTGCCCCGACGGGATTTCTTTATCAGGTCGAGGAAATGTTGCACGTTCTCTTCTCTGTCCATACCTTTGAGTGGTTGTTGTTATGGGGTAACCGGGATTAGTAAGTAGATCGGCATACTATCAATACGGATGACACGTATCATCAATACGGATGATAACTATCATCAATACGGATGATGACTACCATCAATGCGGATGATGGATACTATCAATAGTATTGATGATAGACTAAGCCATAGGGACAACATGCCTCTGTTATTCACATTAAGGCCTTAAGGTTATACCAAAGACCAAATGGGTATCTTCCAGACAAGGATTCCAGATAGCCTGTGCAAATATAGGCAATGAGAATGAATCCGTTATCTTAATGGCGGTAGTAGCCTTCAGAGCCACGTTGGTAACTGCAAAACCGGAATTACCATACCCTACGGTATATGTTTCATAGGGCACAAATCCCAGCGTTGCGTTCAAATCCACCGATTTCACACTGAACGGACAGTTCAGCTCAACATAAGATGAATAGTTCTGCCCTCCCTCAGCGTTCTTGTCGGCACCGGCAAACATGGTGTACCAGGCTATGGACAAGGGCAGTCTCTCACAAGGCAAGGCATAGGCCAGTCCGCCTTCAAAATAATGGGCAGTTTTATGGCTCTCGAAGTTGAAGTACTTACCTGCACCCTGTCCTGCCCACCAAAGACTTGCCACAGACAGCGTGAGTCCCGATTCACCGAAGGTATAAGCTGCCGTCAGGTCTATTTCCTTGCTGGCCAGACCTTCGGTAGATTTATTGCCGTCGAAGTCTGTAGAACCCCATGCGGTCAGAGAGAAGTCTCCGATACCGAAACCCAGTGTGGGCTGGAAACTCGCACCTGTCTGATAGACTCCACGCCAAATGTATGAGCTTACCAAATCACCTTGCACTGTAAATTCCTGTGCTTTTGTACTTGTTATCCAAAAAATACTTGCGGCTGCAACAGCCACTGTTGCAAAAATCTTTTTTCCTCTTAATTTCATAATTCTTTTAATTTAAAAAAAGAGAGGCGCGTCTCCATCCACCCTGTTTTCAGACATCACCATGGCAAAATATGAACGGAGCCTGCCCACCTCTCCTCTACCAACCTAAAGTTATGTTCTAATCACTCATTTTCCCGCTTCTTCAAGCGCGATATTTAATTTCAACACATTTACTCTTTCCGTACCGAAAAGGTCGAGAAAAGGCTTTTGTATCGTCTTGTCCACAATACTTCTCACCTGAGCCTCATCCATGCCGCGTGCCTGTGCCACACGTTTCACCTGCACGTAAGCGCTGGCGGGGGTAATATCCGGGTCGAGACCGGAACCGCTGGCTGTCACCATTTCGGCAGGAACATCCTTGCGTTGCAAATAGGGATGATGAAGCAGGAATGTATCGATACGAGCTTCTACCTCCGCCAGATATTCTTCGTTTGTGGGTCCCTTGTTGCTACCGGAAGAACTGGAAGCATCGTAGCCGTCTCCGGCATTGGAAGGACGTCCCCAAAAGTAGATATCCTTAGTAAACATCTGGCCTACATTGGCAGCCCCCACTACCTTGCCGTCCAATACGGCAACCTCTGCATTACCCTTGTTGGGTCCTGCCACCTGGGCGAATATCCACAGGATGAGGATGTAGAACAAGGAAAAGAATATGCAAAATGCAAGTGTTATTTTGAGGGATTTGAATAAAGTTTTCATTTTCTTCTTTTTTTAATTACTTAGAAAAACAAACTGACAATCATATCTATCAACTTAATACCTACGAACGGAGCAATGACACCACCCAAACCATATATGAGCAGGTTGCGACGGAGCAATGCACTGGCACCAATCGGTTTATATTGTACACCACGCAGTGCCAACGGAATCAGGATAGGAATGATGATGGCGTTGAAGATGATAGCCGAAAGGATAGCCGACTCCGGGCTATGCAGCCCCATGATATTCAATGGAGCCAACTGCGGTATGGCAACCATAAACAGAGCCGGAATAATGGCAAAGTATTTAGCCACATCATTTGCAATTGAGAAGGTGGTCAGCGTACCGCGCGTCATCAACAGTTGTTTACCAATCTCTACAATTTCAATCAGCTTGGTCGGGTCGTTATCCAGGTCCACCATATTACCGGCTTCCTTGGCTGCCTGCGTACCGCTGTTCATGGCAACACCCACGTTTGCCTGTGCCAGCGCCGGAGCATCGTTCGTACCGTCACCCATCATGGCCACCAGTTTACCGGACTGTTGTTCTTTCTTGATGTACTCCATCTTATCTTCGGGTTTAGCCTCGGCAATGAAGTCATCCACACCGGCTTTTTCGGCAATATACTTAGCTGTCAGCAGATTATCACCGGTCACCATTACTGTCTTCACACCCATCTTGCGCAATCGCTCGAAACGTTCCTGAATGCCCGGCTTGATGATATCCTGCAACTCAATAACGCCGGCCACCTTCCGGTCGACACACACCACCAGTGGAGTACCGCCATTACTTGAGATTGCAGCAATTGTATCTTCCACTTCCTTCGGGAAATGATTACCGGCACTCTCCACAATCTTACGGATAGCATCGAAAGCACCTTTACGTATCTGAGTACCATTTTGCAAATCCACGCCTGAACACTTTGTTTCGGCAGTGAACTTAATCATCCGGGCACCCGTAGTATTCAGGTCACGCATGCGGCGACCTGTTTCCCGTCCCAGTTCTATAATTGATTT
>OHQG01001360.1_pt1 | contig 10040 bp, 14 predicted proteins | sample 1577871 | NCBI WGS metagenome assembly OHQG01 (sample SAMEA3879604, study PRJEB24766) | human gut metagenome | biome: human-associated habitat; feature: feces | place: USA | collected 1985/1987
ACTATTAAAATACAAAAACGCTAATATTTCTAATACAAGAAGGATAAATATACCTACTGGAAGAGTATTTGCGAAATCTTATATCTGCTTAATTGTATTTGATTTCATCAGGAAGATGTTTAACTCAATCGAAAATATGGAATATTCAATATATAAATTGAATAGATATGACTTTTGCTCCGATGAATGCAAAGAAATAGTTTCTTCTTTCTTATTTTTATCTGAATATGAGAGAAACAATTTTAAACCTGGTGAATATGAGTTATCAAATCACCTATTAGACGATACAAATACAGATATTTGTAATTGTAACAAAATCAAATATCACCTTTTGTCATCGAATAGTTATGGAATAGTAGAGATAGAAGACAATTGCTTAGAACATTTAGACACAGCAAAAATAATCCAATCTGCATTTGAAAACTACTCAAAATATTTTGTATAAAGCCGGCCTAATCCCTCGGCTTTATCCTTTTCATCATCTCGTTAAACACCCCATCCAGCATACGCCAATCAGGGTCCCAATTGTATAGAAAGACTATATCCCTGCAATTATTCGAAATCACTGACGGAGAAACATTTAAAAGCCTAGCTAGCTCCTCTCTAAGACCTGAAAGCATCTTTCCTTCGGCCAATGTTGCCGGAGAGTAAAGAAAGAGTACAATAAACAGGAATTTCTTTCTTTGAGTGACACTTTCTACTCTGCCAGGGCAATCCCGATTAGAAATGATTTCTGAAAACCACATGTATAATGTAGGAATCATATCAAGATTTGTAAGTACCGGTTTGGATAATTCCTTTTCTCTTGCTAACAAATGAAGTTTCTGTTCTCTGATAGACTTTATTTCTGCAATTTCACTAAACATAGCACGATTAATTTAAAAGTAAGTAGTATATTTGTACTATAATCGTGTGGAGGGGTGACGGTCTGGTAGTGCGGGCGTTGCCTCTCGTGTTTTTAGAATGGTAGGTCTTCTTTGGGAGGCTCAGGTTGTGCCGATTGACTGGTAGTATTCTGGCGTTGATTATCCTCCCGTTTACTGCCGAAAGAGAAGAACTCAACCTTATCCGCGTGGATTTCGGTAACATACCGCTTTTCTCCCTGCTTGGTTTCATACTGCCGGTACCGAATTTTGCCTTCAATGTAAAGGGAAGATCCCTTCTTAACCCATTTCTCTACGAACTTGGCCTGTTCTCCTTTACAGACTACATTATGCCACTCGGTTTGTTCTGGCACCTGAGTACCGTTTGACAGTGTATATCCTCTTTCTGTTGTTGCTAAAGAGAAAGAAGCTACACAAATACCACTATCGAAATAGCGGACCTCCGGATCTTTACCAGAATTTCCTACTAAGATTACTTTATTCAAACTCATTGTTAATTAAATAAATTCATTATTTTTGTTGCGAGTCGTTAGCCCAGTTGGTTCAGAGCGCTGCCTTGACAGGGCAGAGGTCGCCGGTTCGAACCCGGCACGGTTCACATTTTGTTGCTACAAAACGAGTTGGGGATATCTCGGGCCGGCAAGTTTCGTACTGCTGGCTTTTTTATTTCACATTTTATGAATAATTCATATCTTTCGTGATTTGAAATATCCATTAATCTATTTAGTCCTTAGGATTGTTATATATTTGCATCAAGTTTAATTTCAATAAATTTTTATGAAAACAAAATATCTACTGGCTAGTTTCATTGTCGCTATGGGAATTAGTTTCTCATCTTGTGCTACTCGTATTCACGTGAACCATAAACCAAACAAGGTAAAAACGATTCCTCCGGGACAAGCAAAAAAGATCACTGGTGAAAAATCAGCTAAGCGACACGCTCCAGGACATAACAAATAATCTTAAAGTAGAGCTATCTGAAAACAACAGATAGCTCCTTATTTTTTAGTTGTTAGTTATAATCATCTTATTCGGAATCCGCCTGATTGTTCGCAAAAATCAATCAAACCCTCTACTTTGTTTATAAATTCCTCACCTGGAGGAGCAGCCCTTTTATTGACAGACAAAAGAATCTCTTTCTCTTCTTCTGTTTTTTTCTCCCATTCTTCTCGGATAGCTCTTTTTACAGAAACATACCCTCTGAATAATTTAGCCATCGCCTTGGCTTCTGATGGAGTGACTTTAAACCCATCGTTAGAAACTGGCGAACCCGGTCCGCGAGAACCGTTGTACACATAAAAGCCAGGGTTGGCTGTATTATCTCCATAGCCAAAAAGATAGCAGGCTCCTGTCTCATTCAATATCATCGGCCATGTAAATGCCATTCCTCTTGGGGAACCAGCATCTTTATTTTTAGGTATTAAATCGTATCCCATAAGTTCAATTATTTTTAATTGTGATTTTTCGATTTCTCATATCCGTTATTAACTCCCAGCGCTGGAGGTAACGATCCACCGTAAGTAGTGGGGTCAAAACTACTTTTATAGGCTCACGGAGCCACCCTATTAAGTTTTCAGCAGGTGGTGTAATCCACTCGCCATTTATTTTTACTTGCTTCATGATTTTTTAATTTAAAACTATGCGACTTGTTTCAATTGATATATTTTACTAGCAATTGCCTCACATAACACCCGGGCCATGTTTACTTCGACCGCATTCCCAATATATTTCTTCTGTTCGGCCTGTGTACCAATTAGTTTATATCCTTCCGGAAATCCCATAATACGAAGTAATTCCGGTATCTTCAACATCCGCATCAGAACATCAATAATCTGATACATCGCCATAAACTCCTTTATTTTCTTCATCATAGGACTGTCCGTTTCGTATATTTCAATGAATATGTTTCCTACTTCATCCACTTTGACGAAATCCGGCACCTTATCAAGATTAAATACAGTCTTAGGGCTAACCACATGGGGCGGTCGTTTATCCATTCGGGCAATCAATGTAAAACAAGGGTCATTTACCGAACAACCAGGAGATGCAAATTGAGGGTTCATAAGGTAGTGCCATTTTCGATTAGCGGTAATTACCGGTGCAGGTTCCTCTATCTGGCTACCGACATTTCCGAAATTCGTGTTCATCACCCACGGACGGCAGCTAACCAGATTATACTTCGGGTTGGCTGTAATCGCTCCGAGCGGTTGGTCAGTACTGGCCGGCTTGCTCTGTCCGAACTGCTGGTCTACAAATTGACAGGTAACAAGACGTTGCTTTGGATTCGCCAATATCGCCGGTGCCGGGTTGTTTACATCCGAATGCTGGCCGCCGCTAGAATAATAGTTCATAAAGAACGGACTTACAAGTGAAAGCCTGTCTTTTGTGAGAAGTGTCGGGCATGGGGCTTGTATGTCTTTCCCTGCATCGTTGAAATTATACGAACAAAGGAAACGAGGGTTTACAAAGTTGAACCTGTCCTTTGTCGGTACCGTCGGGCAAGGTTTATCTATCCGGCTTACATTGTCTCCATTTCCGTAATAGGCAGCCAAGAACTTTGAGCTTATCAGAGATATACCATCTTTTGTGCGTATTACAGGAGAAGGGGATTCTATGTTGGTAATCATTCTTTCTGGATCACCAGAATAGTACTTAGTCAAGAAATTAGCCGAAACCAACGAGTGATGATCTATGGTTGTTATTACTCCAGCCGGCTTTTCAATTGAGTTATTTTTATTTTCCGGGTTCCCGCTGTAAAACTTTGAGAGAAAATGTGTTTGAACAACCCCTAGTCTCCCCTGACAACTCACCGTCGGGCATGGTTCATCAACGCTAGGTGGCACATGCTTTCCGGTCTGGCCGTTAACAGAATTATATTTCAGCAGCCATTTGTCTTTACCTCCTGCAACAAACTTAATCAGACCGGCATAAATGCGTTCAAGAGTCTTTTCCGATAGGGGTTTCTTACGGGTGAAGATACTTGTACCTTCATCCTTCAAATCCAACACATCCTTAACAGCTTTCCACTTATGCAGTTGTTTGAACAAGTCTGGAGAACCATCTTTGCAATGTGTAGGTTCCGGCCATACAATAGGGATATCCCTCTTTGCAAACTGTCCGAAAAAGCGTTTCCGAGATGTGTACGCCCCGAAGTCGGCGGCATTCAATATCCGATGGTCAAACTTATAGCCGTATTTCTTGACAGCATTCACCCAGCGTAGATAAAGACGGCCCTTGTCCTTTGAGATGGGCTTCCCGTTTTCATCTAGGTCACCCCAACACATGAACTCTTCAACGTTTTCGATCTGAATCAGATCCGGATTGATATCATCTATGTACCGGAAGAGATGCTCCGCCAGTGTACGACTGTCGGCATTGCGTGCTTGGCCTCCCTTAGCTTTACTAAAGTTTGTACATTCCAGACTGGCCCATAGAACAATTTTTGCATTCGGATTCCGAAACCGGATTTTCTTTACAAGGTTCACGATCGGTTGTAAGTCCAATGTTCGCATGTCTTCTGTGAAGTGAAGCGCATACGGGTGGTTTGCCATGTGACTGGCAATAGCATTCTTGTCGTGGTTCACACAAGCGATAATTTTGGCAACCTTTTTCTCTTTTATGGCTGCCAGTTCTACTCCCGAACTTGTTCCGCCAGCACCACAAAAGAGGTCGATGTAGTAGATGTCTATATCATCCATCTTGTTTAACTCTACTAAATGCTGTAAAAGGATGATTGTTTCAAAAAGAGATTTAATATGTGTCATAGTTCATATTCTTTTTATTATTTAATATCAACCGGTACTTTCATACCTGATAAATCTTCTACGTATTCAATGCTGAATCCTCTACCGGCGGTCAGGATGATATACGCCATTGCCAAGATTCCCGCTTTAACGAAACTATCTGCATGAACAAGTAACTTTTTATCGTTGTCATAAAACTTCACGAAATAGGTTTTATCTCCATTCCTGATAATATACCTTAGATAGGATTCCTTGTCATGTCGAGCATAATCTACAGCTTTGCCAGTTTCCATCTTTGCTTTAATATGATCCGGCAATGCTTCCTGCGCTACCGGATCGAAAGTGATACATTTCGTTTTATCCATAATGTTCAGCTCTTTTTAGGGTTGATAGGAACCGACACTAATTCATTCAAAAACACATGATACACTTCATGTCCGTTATTAATTTGGAATGTACCTATATATTTCAGATAGCTAGGAAATGGATTTGTGATACTTCCACCTGTCCCGTAAATTTCGATCTTTACCCCAATTGGAGGCAAATTGGGATTGACCATGGCCCAGATGCAAGGTTGGTTGAATTGTGTCTGGACACATAATATTTGAGAGCCTATCGGCATTTCTATCGTTTGTTTATCCTCTTGTGCAAGAGGATATTTATAAATTTTTTCCATGATTCATCACTTTTTAGTTTTTGCTATCAATTCATTGTATTCTTTCACCCATTCAATATCAATAGGTAAATTAGCATTGTAATAATTAGCAATTGCCTCTTTTAAGCCTTTGAGTCTTTCCAATGCAACTATTTTGTAATAAATATCTTTTGGCATTATACCCAAAGGAGGCTGTTTTATTTGTTCTTTCATGCTATATTTTTTTATTATTTTCTTAAACTCTCCCCTACGAACTTTACGCGGGTCGTTGTCGCTTTTATCCTGTCAAGAACACGATCACCATAGCGCTCCCTTAAATCTCTTTCATTGAGATTGGTTGAGACAATCACTAGCTTTCCATGTTTCTCGGCCGCATCCATCACCTCGGCAAAGGCCATCCGACGTTCTCCGTACTTAATGCTGACTTCCTCGGTGCCAATATCGTCCAGGCTGATGATATGCTTCGATAGGACTAAATCTATATCTTTGTTCATATCCTGGATATCAAACACAGAGACAACCCTGCTGGCATATTTGAGTAAGATAGCAGGCAAAGCATACCGGCAAAGAATCGATTTTCCACGTCCACAAGTTCCATAAAGGAAAAGTCCCCGACCACCGTTATCATTTAGCCAGCTTGCAACCTTTTCGTATTCAGGAAGCCATACAGCTTCTTTTTTCTCGAGCGATACAAAGTATCTAATTGCAGAAAAAAGTAACCTACGCGAATCAGGAACATTCAAATAGACCTTATCAGAGGGCAATTTCATTCCATGAACCTTCATTTCCTGAAATATGGCATCAAAAGTCTGTGTATTCTTTATTGTTGTCATGATTGGTGAAGTTTGATTTCTTTGGTTCTTTAGGTACTTTCTCCCGGTTCGCCCAGGTTGAAAGCCGTCTAGCTAGCTCCCAGGTCTTTTCAGTTTCAAGTCTCATTTTAGTTTCTGACTTATTCAGTTCAGACCAGTAGTCGAAGAAAGCACGTATCATTTCTTTGCCGTATCGAACAACATAGGGAACCAGTGAATTATAAAAATCCTCTTTACGTTTGAGAGTAGCGGCTTTAGCCGCGGCAAGCTTTTTCGCTTGTTCGGCTTTCTTTGCCTCTACGCTAGTAGAGGTTTCTTTAAAAGAATTAATATATTCTTCTTCTTTATTTAAGTTTGTGTCACCCGTGTGTCGGGGTTGTGTCGATAACTGTGTCGTTAGCTGTGTCACTATATCCGTTAACCTCTTGATTTCTTGATTTATATCTGTGTCGCTCACAGTGTCGTTTACTGTGTCAGAGCCGTTGTAATCATTATATTTACATAGGGTTATTACATTCATACCCTGACTATTATCAGTAGTAATCATTTTTTCTTTTGTCAATTTGGAAAGAAATGTTCTAACTGTTCTTTCACTCCAAGACCATTTTTTTGAAAGGAAGCGTATAGATGCAGGATATTGCCCTCTTCCATATGTTATTTCTCTACCTCCGATACATTCAGTCGTGTCGGTTGCCTCAAATCGTGCCGATTGAATCAAATCAAGCCACGCTTCGCACTCCGAAAATGTCCGGGCCGCTTCCCAAATCCTATTAGAGAAAAACTTACGAGAGAGCATAATGAATCCTTTTTCCATATCACTCTTTTATATAAATGGCCTTTGAATTTAGCGTCTTAGTAATCCCAATCTTACCAGCAGAAAAGAGTTCATTGAGTTCTTTCCTGGCCTCGGCATGGATTGTATTCATCAACTCCACTTCCGGTACATGATCCGGTGTTATCTTTTCAGATCGTCTCTTTTCCTGAAGACGATCAATTATGCTTAATATATCCATACTAGAAATATACGTTAGTTAATTGCCTACCATTAGAAGTCACTTGCCAAAGCCCCCGACCGGTCGGATCAACGAGCTTTAGGTCTTTCACTTCTCCAAATCGTTTGATATTACCACATAAATCCACAATCCAGCCACATTCTTTATCCGGATGGGGACGAATTGCCCGGCCAACTATCTGATACCACTGTGCCAGTGACATCGTCGGTCGTGCCATGACGACCGTATCAAGTTCTGGATAATCAAAACCGGTGGTTAATACTCCGACATTAGCGACAACCGGTATCTGGCCAGACTTGAACGCATCCAATATCTGTTCGCGTTCTTTCTTTGAGGTTTCACCGGAAACTATCGCACACCCGGGTATTGACCAGGTTAATTGTTCTGCTTCTTTCAGAAATCGGGTAAAAACAAGAATACCTTTCCGCTTACCACCTTGTTTTGGATTCATCAGTCGTTGGACTATATGAACAACATAGCCATAGAAATCTATTCGTTCATACTCTCTTTGAACTGATTTATCCGTATAATCGGCACCGGTGGTATTTACTTTTAAGTTAAGCTCGTCCCATCCTACTGGATTCATCGGATAATAGTTCAGCTTTGCCAGATATCCCATATCCAAAAGAGTAGACACCTGCACGTGATAAATGACTTCCTTGAATATAGCTGGCCGGGTACGCGTGAGAAACTTTAGCATAGATCCGAAACCCTGTGAAGTACTTAGCCTATAAGGAGTAGCCGTTAAGCCTAAAACCTTACATCTGAGAAGTTCTAAGAAAGTCTTATACATTCCTTCTTTTGGATTTACCAAATGGCACTCGTCAATAATGATATTTTGGAAATGAGAAAACAGATCCGGGTGATTTATTACACTGCCAATAGTTGCAAATGTGATCCGAGATATTTCCTTTCGTCCAAAAGAAGCCGAATAGATCGAGCAGTCCAGAATACCATACGAGCATAGCTTTTTAAAGTTTTGTTCGAGTATCTCTTTCGAGGGTTGAAACACTAAGGTATGCCCGTCTAGCCGACTTGCGATATCAGCAATAACCAAACTCTTTCCGGCACCGGTAGGTAACACCATGATAGCGTTCTTTACAGTTTTAGATTGAAAGTAGGTTACAGCAGCGTCAGAGGCTTTTTGTTGGTAATCACGTAATACAAAGCTCATACCCCTTTCTCCTTTCGTAGTTTTATATTCAGCGCTTTGTAATACTTGATCAGTTGTTCATATTCAAAATCGGTCATTTTTGATGATCTAGAAGCCTTACCTTTAAGCAGAATAAACTTCTGTTGGCCGATCTTTTCTATCAGATTTTCACGATAGCCTTCCAAGTGATCCGCTTTAAATCGATTGCAGTTGTGCATAGCATAGCCATTAGCAATAAAGGTATGCGTATCTGTTTCCAATACGATAATTTCATGTTTTCCGAGATAAGTAATATTCTTTACTTTGGTGTCGTACTGCGACTTTAACTTTCCAAGTTTCGCTATATCAACTTTGGTAATCTTATTAGGGCGTGTTCGCATAAGAAACTGCAATTTTTCAACATTTGTTCCCGTTATCAAAAACTGCCAAGTTGTGCAAGTACTGCCGAAACCTGTTTTCTTATCCATTGTTTGCCTGCAAGTCTTATGGTTCCCAGTGAACCTTTCAAGTAGTCCTTTTATTCGATTGCAAATATCAATGTATTTATCACATTGCGCTATTCCTACACGAAATCCGTAACGATGTACGCCGTCTCTCTCGTTAATGTTCTGTTGGCATATATGGCCGTCAGCGTCAAGCATCCCCGCAATCCATCCGCTATCGTAAGAAAGTTCTTGTTCAACTACTTGAAATAATTTGCATACAACAGATGTAACATTGCCTGTATGAGGGCCACTTTTACGCTTTCCTTCCAAGTTCTTACCGTTTATCCAAAGGTCTTTCGTTTCAATCCACTTGTACGCCGTCAAACCTCGTTCCCTTGCAAGCCACTTATGATTTGCAGTCGTTTTAATCTTATCGCCGTTTTCTAGCTCAACCTCATAAACCTCTTGAATGTCTCTTTGAACGCTTGTTACGGTTGCAACCTTGTAACGCCTAAAGTTTCCGTGTGTTCGTTCTTCATCAAAGGCAAATAGCTTATCACCATTTTCGATTTCTCCAAGTAGTTTCCACGTTAAATCTTGCATCAACACCTTGTGGTCTGGAGTTAAGCAATGCCTACATTCGGCATGACAATTATTTTCATCAAATCTGGTAGATAAATGAGTCCGGCTAAAATAATGACCGCAATCGGCTTGCTCAAACGGCTTTATCTGACCGCAAGAGATACATTTAAAATATCCGTTTGGCATAGCATCACGAAGCCGGATGAACAAGGAAAACTCTTTATCGAGTTTTGCTTTCAGATCCGGCTTCTTCTTTACTGTTACCCCTGCTTTATCAAACAAGGGTAAAGGCTTGTCTTTCTTTTTAGCCTTAGTTCGTTTTATGTAGTACATAATCAGTCTAAATTATAATTATCAAAATCATCCGGTTCATAATCCGGTTCCCGCCCAAAGTCCATTACCATCGTCGATTTCGCTTTTGATTTATCAAACATAGGCCTATCCAGATAAGAGCCATGATACCGAGAATGGCAGCGACTATTGATAAAGCCTCTGACCAACTGTTTAAAGATTCTATATTCATGGTGATAAAATTTTGTTCTGTAAAAAACCCCGGAGCAAATTCCCCGGGGCACTAACATCATTGCCAACGTACCGATGGCTGCGTACCGATAAAATTTGCTCTGTAGAGCTAAAGCCACTTTTGCATCACTTCGCTTGGGTTTGTGGACGGTACCGGTATCGAACCGATCTCTTTACATCGTGCGCACTCTGTAACGTTTCATCCCAGAACACTGACCGCCCGTATGCCGGGACTTTCACCCGGCTATTCG
>OHQG01001371.1_pt1 | contig 9971 bp, 7 predicted proteins | sample 1577871 | NCBI WGS metagenome assembly OHQG01 (sample SAMEA3879604, study PRJEB24766) | human gut metagenome | biome: human-associated habitat; feature: feces | place: USA | collected 1985/1987
CGAAGGGGTTCCGGCGACTTTTTGGTACCTTTTTCTTCGCAGAAAAAGGTACCCGTGCCGGGGCGCGGAACGCCCTGCAGAGCGGCGAAAAAACCATTATCCCACCGCCATGCCCGGCGGCGGATTGGAAAGGAGGCCCCCATGCTTCTCCACCTGGGCAGCAGCACCTCCGTCCCTGCGGAGGACATTATCGGCATTTTTGATCTGGACAATGCCAGCACCTCCCGGTTCACCCGGGACTTCCTCCGGGCCGCGGAGGAGGAGGGCATGGTGCTTTCCGTGGGGGAGGAACTGCCCAAATCTCTGGTGGTCTGCTGTCCCCGGGGCAGCTGGCAGCGGGTCTATATCTCCCCTCTGGCGCCGGCCACCCTGCTGGGGCGGCTGGAGGCCGCCCGGTTCTGAGGGCCGGGCACCAAAATTTCTGCGGGACTGCCGGTTTTACCGACTGGCGGCGGCAGGCGCGTTCCAGGTTTTTTGGGCCGCGTCTGCCACTGCCAATCAGAAACCGCGCCGCACCATATGGAGGAATCACAACCTATGAGCGATATCAATGAAATGAACGTCACCCAGGTGGAGCACGAGTACGGCGGCTCCGAGATCCAGGTGCTGGAGGGGCTGGAGGCGGTGCGCAAGCGCCCCGGCATGTATATCGGTTCCACCAGCGAGTCCGGGCTTCACCACCTGGTCTATGAAATCGTCGACAACGCCATCGACGAGTCCCTGGCGGGCTACTGCGACGCCATTACCGTCACCATCAATCCCGACGATACCATCACTGTCACCGACAATGGCCGGGGCATCCCCGTGGATATCCAGCCCCAGACGGGCCTGCCCGCCCTGGAGGTGGTTTTTACCGTACTCCACGCCGGCGGCAAATTCGGCGGCGGCGGCTATAAGGTGTCCGGCGGCCTCCACGGCGTGGGCGCCAGCGTGGTCAACGCCCTCAGCGAGTGGCTGACGGTGCAGGTACACAAGGGTGGGAAAATCTATGAGATGCGGTTTTCCCGGGGGGACATTACCCAGAAGATCCGGGTGGTGGGGGAGACGGACCACACCGGCACCACCGTCACCTTTAAGCCGGATCAGGAGATCTTTGACGTCACCACCTTCAGCTACGACACCATTCACACCCGCATGCGCCAGCAGGCCTTTCTGAACGCCGGCGTGAAGATTGTTACCCAGGACCTCCGGGAGGGCCAGGAGAGCCGGGATGAGATGCGCTACGAGGGCGGCATCCGGGAGTATGTCCAGTGGCTGAACCGGAGCAAGACACCCATCCATGAGGATGTGATCTACATCAGCGGCACCCGGGGGGACTCCACCGCCGAGATTGCCATTCAGTACAACGACAATTACACCGAGACCATTGTCTCCTTCGCCAACGACGTCCACACCCCGGAGGGGGGCATGCACGAGGAGGGCTTTAAGCGGGCGCTGACCACGGTCCTCAACGCCTACGGCAAGAAAACCGGCATCATTAAGGGGGACGACAAGGTCTCCGGAGAGGACTGCCGGGAGGGCATTACCGCCGTCATCTCCGTGAAGCTGACGGATGCGCAGTTTGAGGGCCAGACCAAGGCAAAGCTGGGCAACAGTGAGATCCGCACGCTGGTGGCCGGCATTGTGGCGGCCCAGCTGGACGAGTACCTGGAGGAGAACCCCCGGGTGGGGCGGATGCTGCTGGACAAGGCCATGATGGCCAACCGCGCCCGGGAGGCCGCCCGGAAGGCCCGGGAATCCATCCGCCGTAAGACCGCCCTGGGAGGCGCCGCCATGCCGGATAAGCTGCGGGACTGCAACGAGAACAACCCGGAGCTGACGGAGATCTATATCGTCGAGGGCGACAGTGCCGGCGGCTCCGCCACCCAGGGCCGGGACTCCCGGTTTCAGGCCATCCTGCCCCTATGGGGCAAGATGCTGAACGTGGAGAAGGCCCGGGCCGACAAGGTGTACGGCAATGACAAGCTGCAGCCGGTGATTACGGCCCTGGGGGCCGGCATCGGGGAGGAGTTCGACGTACAGAAGCTGCGCTACCACAAGATCATCATCATGGCCGATGCGGATGTGGACGGCAGTCATATCCGCACGCTGCTGCTGACCTTCTTCTTCCGCTTCATGCGCCCCCTCATTGAGGAGGGCTACGTATACGCCGCCGTGCCGCCCCTCTTTAAGCTGACCCGGGGCAAGACGGTGCGCCTGGCTTTCTCTGAGGAGGAGCGGGAAAAAATTGCCGCGGAACTGCGGGGGGACAACCCCAACGCCAAAATTGATATTAGCCGCTTTAAGGGCCTGGGCGAAATGAACCCCCACGAGCTGTGGGAGACCACCATGGATCCCACCACCCGCACCCTCAAGCGCATCGAACTGGACGACGCGGTGCAGGCCGACGAGACCTTTACGGTACTGATGGGGGAAAAGGTGGAGCCCCGGAAGGAATTTATTGAGAAAAATGCCCGCTACGCGGTCAATCTGGACTATTAAGGAGGGAAGGATCCCACTATGAGCAGAAAACCCCAATATGATCCCGAGGAGATCCGGTATCCCAATCAGAAAATTGTCACTTCTCCGCTGGTACCGGAGATGGAGCAATCCTACATCGAGTACGCTATGAGCGTGATCGTGGGCCGGGCCCTGCCGGACGTGCGGGACGGGCTGAAGCCCGTCCACCGCCGCATCCTCTACGCCATGTACGAGGACAATCTGACCAGCGACAAGCCCTTTAAGAAATCCGCCACCTGCGTGGGCGACGTGCTAGGCCGCTACCACCCCCACGGCGATGCCAGCGTCTACGACGCCCTGGTCCGCCTAGCCCAGGATTTCTCCATGCGCTATATGCTGGTAGACGGCCACGGCAACTTCGGCTCCGTGGATGGGGACCCACCGGCGGCCTACCGGTATACCGAGGCCCGGCTCTCCAGGATCTCCGACGAGATGCTCCGGGACATCGACAAGGACACCATCGACTGGGACCCCAACTTCGACGAGACCCGGAAGGAGCCCAAGGTGCTCCCCTCCCGGTTCCCCAACCTGCTGGTCAACGGCTCCAGCGGCATCGCCGTGGGCATGGCCACCAACATCCCGCCCCACAACCTGCGGGAGGTGGTGGGCGCGTGTGTGTGCGTGCTGGACAATCCCCAGGCGGATTTAAACGACCTGATGGAGCACATCAAGGGGCCTGACTTTCCCACCAGGGGCATCATCATGGGCCGGGCCGGGATCCGCCAGGCCTACGCCACCGGCCGGGGCCACATCAAGGTCCGGGCCCGGACAGAGATGGAGGAATTTGGTCAGAACCGCACCCGCATCATCGTCACCGAGATCCCCTACCAGGTCAATAAGCGGATGCTCATTAAGAACATGGCGGACCAGGTGGAGGAGAAGCGGCTGGAGGGCATATCCGACATCCGGGACGAGAGCGACCGCAACGGTATGCGGATCGTCATCGAGCTGAAGCGGGACGCCAACGCCCAGGTGGTTTTGAACCGCCTCTTTTCCCAGACCCAGCTGCAGACCACCTTTGCCATCAATATGCTGGCCCTGGTGGATAACCAGACCCAGCCCAAGATTCTCTCCCTGCGGCACATCATCGACGAGTACCTATCCTTTCAGGAGGAGGTGATCCTCCGCAGGACCCGGTTTGATCTGAAGAAGGCCCAGGAGCGGGCCCACCTGCTGGAGGGCCTGCTGATCGCCCAGGACAACATTGACGAGGTCATCCGCATCATCCGCACCAGCTACGACAGGGCCAAGGAAAACCTGATGGACCGGTTCGGGCTGGACGAGATGCAGGCCCAGGCCATTCTGGACATGCAGCTGAAGCGGCTCCAGGGCCTGGAGCGGGAGAAGCTGGAGGCGGAGTACAGGGAGCTGGAGGACCGCATCGCCTATTTTATGAAGCTTTTAAGCGACGAGTCCATGCTCCGCCAGGTGCTCAAGGAGGAGCTGCAGGCCATTGCCGACAAGTACGGCGACCACCGGGTGACGGAGATCAGTTTTGCCGAGGACGACCTGGATGTGGAGGACCTGATCGAGGAGGAGCAGTGCGTCTACACCCTCACCGACAGCGGCTACATCAAGCGCACCAGCGCCAGCGAGTACCGCTCTCAGAAGAAGGGCGGCATGGGCAATAAGTCCATGTCCACCAAGGAGGAGGACAATGTGAACACCGTGTTCACCGCCTCCACCCACGACTATATCCTCTTCTTCACCAACACCGGCCGGGTGTACCGGAAGAAGGGCTACCAGATCCCGGAGTCCGGCAAAACCGCCCGGGGCACCAACATTGTCAACGTGCTGCCGGTGGACCCCGGAGAGAGCGTCAGCGCCATGATTTCCACCCGGGATGTGGAGCGGGAGGAGAACCGGTTCCTCTTCATGGTGACGCGAAACGGCACTGTGAAGCGGCTGCCGGTGGCGGCCCTGCGGAACATCCGCTCCAGCGGCATCCGGGCCTTGAACCTGGACGAGGGGGACGAGCTCATCAACGTCCGGGAGACCGACGGAAACCAGTATCTCCTCATCGCCACCCACGACGGCATGGCCATCCGCTTCCATGAGAGGGACGTGCGCACCATGGGCCGGGAGGCCGTGGGCGTCCGGGGCATCCGGCTGGATGAGGGGGACTATGTAGTGGGCGCCGCCCGGGCCACCGAGGGGAAAAATGTCCTGACCATCACAGAGAAGGGCTTCGGCAAGCAGACCCCCGTGGAGGACTACCGGATCACCGGCCGGGGCGGTAAGGGTATCCGCAACTATATGCTCACGGAGAAGACCGGCAAGGTGGTGGGCATCAAGGTGGTGGACGGCAGCGAGGATTTGCTGGCTGTCACCGCCGCCGGGATTCTGATCCGCACCGCCGTAAGCGAGATCAAGACCTCCGGCCGGTCCACCCAAGGCGTGTACGTCATGCGCTTTAAGGAGGAGGGGGATCAGGTGATCTCCATCGCCCTGGCGGAGAAGGAGCCGGAGGAGGAAACGGAAGTTCCAGAGGAGTAAAAAAAGAGGGCGTTGCAAAACTTTTACCATTCTGCAACGCTCCCTCTTTTACCCCGGAAGTTCCTGGTAGCTGGCGCAGGCAGGCGTCTGCCGCTCCCGTTTTTTTAGCCGGGGAAACACGCAGTGTCCATAAGCCAGAGGGTAGTAGCGCTTTCCTCTCTTAATATAGTGCAGGCGAAAGTGCGTGCAGGTTAGGCAGGTTTTTTCTGTCATGGAGGCACCTCTCTGTCTGGCAGGAAATAAAAAGTTTGACGGAATTGAGAAAACACAGGATGAAACAAGTGACCATTTACACCGACGGGGCCTGCTCCGGGAACCCCGGCCCCGGGGGCTGGGGGGCGATCCTCCAGTATGGGGAGCACACCAAGGAGATCAGCGGCGGCGAAAAGAATACCACCAACAACCGGATGGAACTGACCGGGGTGATAAAAGCCCTCCAGCTGCTCAGGGAGCCCTGCCAGGTGGAGTTGTACTCCGACAGCAAGTATGTCATCGACGCCCTGGAGAAGGGCTGGGCAAAGGGCTGGCGGGCCAGGGGCTGGGTGAAGGGGGACAAAAAGCCCGCCTTGAACCCGGATCTCTGGGCGCAGCTGCTGGAGTTGTGCGACTATCACACGGTCCGCACCCACTGGGTGAAGGGGCACAGTGTCAATCCGTACAACAACCGCTGTGACGAGTTGGCGGTCAGCCAGTGGCAAAAGCTGAAATAAACGATTTATTTCCTTGTGATAGAATCAGTGTACAACAGGTTTGCCGGGAAATGGAATTTTGACGCAATTTTGACGCAGAAAAATTTTTGTTGGGCCGCCCTCGAGTGATTTTCTGCCGCCGCCTTGGGGCGGGGCGCGGAACCTCCCCGTCCCCTCGGAAGGGAAAAATCCCCTGGGCGGGGAGCCCCCCCCTTCCCGCCGCAAGGGAAGTTCATAATTTATTTACACCCAAGACATGATTTCTTCTTAAAGTTCCAGTATCATACAATCAGCAAAGGGGTAAAACCCAATGCGATTTCTCCCTCCTAAAACACACACAACACACACAAGAAAACCCTGCCTTTGGCGGGGTTTTCTTGTGTTGCGGAGTTTTTGCGGGGTTTTCCCTTGACAGGTGGGAAAAAAGATGGTAGAGTGAATAACCGATAGCAAAAGGCTGCGAGAAGGAACAGTAGCGGCGACCAGATCAAAGAGAGGGGACGGGCGGTGTGAGTCCCTGTGACGGTCCCGGCGAAGGCGCCTTGGAGCCGCGGGGTGGAAATGCCCCGCCGGTAGTCCCCGTTACGGACGGAGAGTGTGCCCCTGCGGGGGCAAATTCAGGTGGAACCGCGGACTGGTATCGTTCGCCCTGAGGCCCGGTGGGCTTCAGGGCGTTTTTGTTTTCTGATGAACCATACAAAGGAGAATTGCTATGAAAAACACGGAAAAAACCATGGAAAAAGTCGTTGCCCTGTGCAAGGGCCGGGGCTTCATCTTCGCCGGCAGCGAGATCTACGGCGGCCTGGCCAACAGCTGGGACTACGGCCCCCTGGGCGTGGAGCTGAAGAACAACGTCAAGCGCGCCTGGTGGAAGAAGTTTGTCCAGGAGAACCCCTACAACGTGGGGCTGGACGCCGCCATTCTGATGAACCCCCAGACCTGGGTGGCCTCCGGCCATCTGGGCGGCTTCAGCGACCCCCTCATGGACTGCAAGGAGTGCAAGGAGCGGTTCCGGGCGGACAAGCTGATTGAGGACTTCTGCGGTGAGCAGGGCATCGAGCTGCCCAAGCCCATCGACGCCTTCTCCCAGGAGGAGATGAAGGCCTTTATTGAGGACCGCAACATCCCCTGCCCCACCTGCGGCAAGCACAATTTTACCGATATCCGCCAGTTCAACCTGATGTTCAAGACCTTTCAGGGCGTCACCGAGGATGCCAAGAACACGGTCTATCTGCGGCCTGAGACTGCCCAGGGCATTTTCGTCAACTTCCAGAACGTCCAGCGCACCACCCGCCGGAAGCTGCCCTTCGGCGTGTGCCAGATCGGCAAGAGCTTCCGCAATGAGATCACCCCCGGCAACTTTACCTTCCGCACCCGGGAGTTTGAGCAGATGGAACTGGAGTTTTTCTGCAAGCCCGGCACCGACATGGAGTGGTTCCAGTATTGGCGCAGCTTCTGTCGGGACTGGCTTTTGAACCTGGGTATGAAGGATGAGAACCTGCGCCTCCGGGATCACGACCCCGAGGAGCTGTGCTTCTACTCCAAGGGCACCACCGACTTCGAGTTCATGTTCCCCTTTGGCTGGGGAGAGTTGTGGGGCGTGGCGGACCGTACGGACTACGACCTGACCCAGCACCAGACCGTCTCCGGCAAAGATATGACCTACTTCGATCAGGAGACGGGCGAGCACTATATCCCCTACGTGGTGGAGCCCTCTCTGGGCGCCGACCGGGTGGTACTGGCCTTCCTGTGCGAGGCCTATGATGAGGAGGTGGTGGACGAGAGCAAGAACGACGTCCGCACCGTGATGCGCTTCCACCCCGCTCTGGCTCCCTTTAAGGCCGCTGTGCTGCCCCTGAGCAAGAAGCTGGCCGACAAGGGCCGGGAGATCCAGATGGAACTGAGCAAGTACTTCATGGTGGACTACGACGACGCCGGCTCCATCGGCAAGCGCTACCGCCGCCAGGACGAGATCGGCACCCCCTTCTGCATCACGGTGGACTTCGCCACCGTGGGTACCGAGACCGAGGAGGCCGACAACTGCGTTACCATCCGGGAGCGGGACACCATGGAGCAGGTGCGCCTGCCCATCAGCGAACTGAAGGGCTGGCTGGAGGAGCGGCTGGCATACTAAAAAAGCTGCAAAAGAGAGGGAGCGCCGGCGCTCCCTCTCTTTTTTATCCACATAAAGGGGCGCCTGTGGGCCAGAGCCCCCCGCAAATGGGTTCCGCAAGAAGAATCACCAGGAAAAAATAAGGGAATGTTAAGCTCTATGTCTTGCTCCGCTTTACAAAAGCGGCTATAATGCGGTCAGGCGCTATTTTTTCGGAGGGTTTTCCACAGGTATTTTTCCATCTGTGTAAAATTCTGGAAAAGCGGCGCCCCTGCAGGCGGGGCCGCCGCCTGTGTAGGTTATGACGAGGTGATGGCGTGGGACATTTTTTGGATTCTGTTTTTCTGCTGCGTCAGAGATGGGAGACGGACTGGCCGGCGTGGAAGAAGGCGGCCTATACCGCCTGGCGGGCCCTGCTGCTGCTCTGCGCCGGCGCATGCCTGGGCTTTCTGTTGCTGGTGTTTGCCTACGGCAAGTACTCCTGGGGCGTATTTCAGGGGTACCTGGCCTCCGCCCCGCTCCTGCTGCTGAATATCCTGCCGGTGGTGTGGCTGATTTTTCTTGCCTACGCCCTGTTTGGCCGGGGCTGGCTGGCGTTTCTGACGGGGGGCGGCGTGGCCCTGGGGCTCAGCCTGGGCCACTACTACAAGCTGTGCTTCCGGGACGACCCCCTGTACTTTGAGGATATGCTGATCCTCCGGGAGGCCAAGGCTATGACCGGCAGCTACGCCCTCTTTGTGGATAAGCGGGTGGCGGTGGCGGCGGCCTGCTTTTTGGCGGGGATTTTGCTGCTGGCGGTGCTGGCCCGGGGAGCGGTGCGAAGCTGGAAGGTCCGCCTGGGCCTGCTGGCGGCGGTTTTGGCGGTGGGCGCCGCCCTGGCGCCGGCGTATTTGGATGAGGACCGGTACGCAGCTGTGGAAAACTATGCGTACCTCAACCGGTGGAGCCCCACCCAAAACTATATTGCCCATGGGTTTTTCTACCCCTTTGTCCACAGTGTGTCCGACTTTGTGGAAACGCCGCCGGACGGATACAGCCAGCGGAAGGCGGAGTCGCTGCTGGCGGCCTATGAGGACGCGGACATCCCCCCGGAGCGGCAGGTGAATGTATTCGCCATTATGCGGGAGGCCTATGTGGATTTTTCCCGGTACGGCATTGAAGGCCTGGACTGCTCCGGCTACAGCCTCTACCACCAGCTGGAGGCGGAGAGTTACGCGGGGGACCTGCTGACCAACATTTTTGCCGGCGGCACCATTGACAGCGAGCGGTGCTTTCTCACCGGCAACTATCAGGTCCGCAATTTCCGCTCCAACGCCAACTCCTATCTCTGGTACCTGCGAGACCAGGGCTATACGGTGGAGGGAAGTCACCCCTACTACCAGTGGTTCTATAACCGGCAGAATGTGAACGCCTACCTGGGCTTTGAGCGCTACCGGTTCCTGGAGGGGGATTTTGACAAGCTGACCAGCGCCTACTACCCGGAGGACAGCATCCTCTATCCCGAGGTATACGCCGACTACCTGGCGAACAAGGACACCGGAAAGCCCTATTTCTCCTTTGTCCTCAATGTCCAGAGCCACGGCCCCTATTCCACCACAGAGTACGGCGGGGCGGTGGAGTACCTCACCGGGAACTACTCCGACGCCTGCAAAAACGCCATGAACAACTATATGCACGCCATCATGGAGGGGGACCGGGAGCTGATGAAGCTGGTGGAGGCCCTGCGGGAGGATGAGGAGCCCGTGGTGCTGGTGCTGTTCAGCGACCATCTGCCCTGGATGGGGGACGGAAACGTATACTATCAGGAGATGGGGCTGGACATCGACCCCGCCACGGAGAAGGGGTTCCGCACCCACTATACCACCCGGTACCTGATTTGGGCCAACGAGGCGGCCAGGGAGGCGCTGGGCAGCGATTTCACCGGAGAGGGCCCCACCGTGTCGCCCTGTTACCTGATGAATCTGCTCTTTGACCAGTGCTCCTGGGAGGGACCCGCCTTTATGCAGGCCATGGGGGATATGATGGAGGTGTTCCCGGTGGTGACGACCCACGGGTGCTACGTGGTGGACGGCAGGTTTACCGACGAGATTCCGGCGGAGCGGCGGCAGCTGTTCCAGGAATTTTTGTACCTCCAGCACTACTGGAGAAATGAGTTCATCAATTAAATAAGACGC
>OHQG01001372.1_pt1 | contig 9969 bp, 10 predicted proteins | sample 1577871 | NCBI WGS metagenome assembly OHQG01 (sample SAMEA3879604, study PRJEB24766) | human gut metagenome | biome: human-associated habitat; feature: feces | place: USA | collected 1985/1987
TGAACCCTCATCGTTTCAATTTCATATTCCTGCGATTCCGGATTACAGCACCACCGGCATCTGAGCACACAGCCTTTCAAAAAGACAATCGTTCGAATTCCCGGACCATCATGGATAGAATATCTCTGAATATCAAATATTCTTCCTCTTTTTTCCAAATAATCCATATTATCTCCTAAAATCCCTGCTCCGTCCTGCGGATAATATCATCCTGAAGGGAACGGGAAAGAGTGGTAAACAACGCACTGTAGCCAGCCACACGGACTACAAGGTGTTTGTATTTTTCCGGATACTTCTGTGCATCAAGAAGTGTATCTCTGTCCACTACATTAAACTGCATATGCATTCCCTTCTGGTCAAAATAAGAACGGATAAGCGCCACAAACTTTTCAAGCCCCTCTCTGCCGGACAGAGCAGACGGATGAAACTTCTGGTTAAATAAAGTTCCGTTCGATACAATAAAATGATCCAGTCTGGAAACGGATGTAGCCGCTGCTGTAGGGCCGTTTACATCTTTTCCAGCGGATGGAGAAACTCCATCTGCCACCGGTGTGTGGGCATATCTTCCATCCGGAGTTGCACCGGTCTGTCCACCCAGAGGTACATTAGCAGAAACAGGATAAAGTCCCGCCTGGAACTGTCCCCCTCTTGGGTTTTTATAATTCTGAAGAGGTTTTGTATAAGTATAGGCCACATCCCTCGCAAAGTAGTCCACTTCCGGAATGTCATTTCCAAACTTCGGCACTTCTTCTATCATGTTATGGATTTCTTCATAACGTTTCATTTTTTCTTCGCCGGGCTGTGCATTCATCACCGCTTGTAAAATAGAAGAAACTGTATTTTCATCTATTTTCTGTCCGGCATCCTTCATTTTTCTCAAAACTGCTTCTGCCGTATCGCTTACCGACTGCTGATCCAGTCCTTTTCCAAAGTTCCATGCAAGAGCTTCTTTCATCTCTTCCATAGTCACCTTCTTCTCTTCGTATACAAGCTTCCTTACCGCAAAAAGAGAATCTGCCATATTTGCAATTCCAAATCCCTGGGGACCTGTGAAATTATAAACAGCTCCACCTTCCTGAACAGACTTTCCGCGTTTCAGACAATCATCCACCATACAGGACAAAAATGGAAGCGGACATCTTTTTGCATGCGCCACATCAATGGCATTATCTGCATTTACAAGAAGAGAGATACCATATTCCATCTGTTTTTTATAAGCATTATAGAATTCCTCAAAAGAAGACATTTCTGTCACTTCCCCTGTAGGAACTCCCACCATTTCTCCTTTGTCTTCCCCATTTGCGAATACGAGCTCTAAAGGTCTGCACATATTGAAGAACGCAGCATCATGCCATCCTTCTGTTTTTCCTGCTTTCTGCGGTTCCACACAACCGATAATGTTATACTCTCTGGCATCTTCCAGGCTTAAACCTCTGTTCTGAAGGGAAGGAATAATCACTTCATCATTATAATAAGCCGGAAGACCAATTCCCGTTCTCGTCAGTTCCGCCGCCTTAATAAGAAACTCATGAGGAGAGCCATTCCATACTCTTACCGAGAGAGACGGCTGAGGAAGTCTTACATGCATAGAAGCCTGAATACACATAAAAGAAAGGTCATTTGTCACATCTTCTCCTTCCTTATTCTGGCCTCCTGCGATCAGATTCTGGAAAAGACTGTATCCTGCGAAACCTTCTGCTGATACTGCATCTCTGCATTTATTCAGATCATTTAGTTTTACCCAGATACAGTCCATAAGTTCCTGCGCAAACTCTCTTGAAATATTTCCATTTTCCATATCCTTTTTATAATAAGGATACATATATTGATCGAAACGTCCCGGAGAAATAGAATGTCCGCTGGATTCCAACTGGATCAGCTGCTGAACAAACCAGAAGGACTGGCATGCTTCATAGAAATTCTGTGCTCCTTTGGCAGGAACACGGCTGCAGTTTTCGGCAATCCTAAGAAGCTCTTCTTTTCTCGCCGCATCTGTGCACTGCTCTGCCATCTCCTGTGCGAGAGCACTGTATCTCCGGGCATATTCTATGACAGCCTGACAACTTAAAATCACTGCCTGCAGGAAATGAGAACGTTCCGCATAATCCCCGTCTCCTACATTGCATTCAGAAAGCTCCTGCTCCGCCTTTTTTATGATTCCCTCATAACCGACAGCAAGAACCTCTTCATATTTTACGGTTACATGTCCTACACCATTATAGAAATAATTTCCCGGTGTAAAAATATTATGTTCAATTGCACGTACTGCTTCCGGAGCCATATAAGAAAGCGCCAGCTCACTTGTTGTTTTTCCTTTCCAGTACTTATGCACTTCGCGAAGCTCCTCTTTTGTCTCCTCTGCAATATAAAAAGGATCTGCGCTTCTTGTTTCCACTGTATCCAGCTCATCTTCCAGCCACTGATAAGAAAACTCCGGATATGTCTGGCATCCTCTTGGCGCCAGTGTAGAACTTCCCACAATCAGTTCGTCATCCCGGATAATAATCGGAATATGACGAAGAATATGGGCAAACGCTTTCGCCCTCCTTGTGATAATGGGTTCGTTTTCTGTTGCTTTGTAGGATTCTGTAAGAAGTTTTGCTCTTGCAGATTCAATCACAGGCATATGCTCATATAAATGATCTACAAGTCTTTGAATCCTCTCTGTTTTTGGAATATCAGATGTTTGAAATTTTTCCATGCTGCTCCTTTCTCATGACCAATGCGTATTGAAAAGCAACTCTTCTCCGCGCTTATCAGGCAGCTTTCCTCTTTATTCCGGTTCATGTCATATAATTTTATTATACCCTTTTCTTTTTTTGATGTCAACAAAATCCAACACTTCTCCTTCTGCATTTGTGTGGTTTTTTCCGGATTATTTGTGTGGTTTTTGTTTGTTTTTTCAGAAAACGTGTTTTTTCGTGTTGACAATATTTTTTCACTCTGTCATACTGAATATAACCAAATTCACCAAAGGAGGACATGAGCTTATGTATCTTTCCGATATGCACACTCATTCCATCGCAAGCGGTCACGGAACGATTTGCACTATATCAGATATGGCAAAATCCGCCGAACAAAAAGGACTGAAACTTCTCGGAATCACTGACCACGGTCCCGCAACCCTCTGCGCCGGCACTCCATCCTATTTCAGAAGTCTCACCTTTTCTCCAAAAAAGCGCTTTCATGTGGAAATTTTATACGGTGTAGAATTAAATATACTTGACACAGAAGGAACCATAGACCTGGATGAAGAGCTTCTTTCCCATCTTGATTATGCAATTGCAAGTATGCATGCTCAAAATTACAGAACCGGTACAAAGGAAGAAAACACAAATGCGTATATAAACGCCATGAAACACCCCTGCGTAAAAATCCTGGGACACTGCGACAATCCGCACTTCCCTGCCGATTATGAAGCTCTTGCCATTGCCGCAAAAAAAAGCGGAACTGCTTTTGAAATTAACGAAGCTTCTCTCGCCCCATATGGATACCGGGGAGATACCAGAAAGAACAACAGAGAAATTCTTTACTGGGCTCGAAAGTATGAAGTGCCTGTCCTTTTATCAAGCGACAGCCACGGAGCCGCACATGTCGGAGACTTTACTTACGCAGAAGAATTTATTCATAACGAATTATTTCCGGAAGAACTGATTCTCAACAATCAGCTCCCCAAATTAAAAGTATTTTTGCAGACACGATAAGGAGATATTGCCATGAATCAGACAGAACATTCCATTTCTTCTGAGGAATCCCCTCTGGGAACTGCCCCTATTGGACAGCTTTTAAAAAAATTTGCTATTCCCAGCATTATCAGCATGCTGGTGGGTGCTCTTTATAATATCGTAGATCGTATATTTATCGGACAAGGAGTGGGTGCGCTAGCTATCTCCGGATTGACTTTGACTTTCCCGATACTACTCTTTATGCAGGCATTTGGAATGTTGATCGGCGCGGGAGCCGCTACAAGGGTCTCCATTCATCTAGGCCGTAAGGCGAATGATCTGGCAGATAACGTATTAGGAAACGCTTTCACTTTGACATTCATTATCGGAGCCTTGACGATTATCCCCAGTATGATTTTCTTGGATGATTTGTTAACGTGGTTCGGAGGAAGCGAGCAGACGATACCTTATGCGAAAGACTATTTATATATCGCTATCCCGGGTAATTTGCTGGCTACATTAAGTTTTAGCTTTAATGCCGTGATGCGTGCTTCCGGATATCCGAAAAAGGCGATGTTCACGATGATGATCGGTGCCGTATTGAACGTGATCCTAGACCCGATCTTTATCTTCTGGCTGGATATGGGGATACAGGGTGCCGCTATCGCTACGGTGATCTCCATGGCTGCCGGTGCCGCTTTCGTGATGAGTCATTTTATCAGCAAGGATAGTATCGTACGTTTCCATACGAAATATTTCCGGTTGAAAGGTTCCATTATTTGGAATATATTTACGATCGGCATGTCTCCATTTTCCATGCAGCTGGCGGGCAGTGTGGTTGTGGTGATCATGAACCATGCGTTGAAAGAGAATGGAGGCGATTTGGCGATTGGAGCCAGCGGTATTATTTCCAGTATCGCCATGCTGCTGGTTATGTTGATTATCGGTATCGCCCAAGGGATGCAACCGATTGTCGGGTTTAATCATGGCGCTGGGCATCATGACCGGGTATTGGCTACCTTGCGGTTGTCTATTATAGTATCGACCTTGATTACAGGGGTAGGATGTATCGTCAGTTTATTATTCCCGAGACTGATCGTTAGCGTATTCTCGACGGATGCCGAATTGGTGTCGATTACGGATAATGGATTACGTCTGACGATGCTGGTCTTTTTCGTTGTCGGTTCCCAGATTACGATCAGCCAGTTTTTTCAAAGTATCGGTGTCGCATGGAAAGCGATGTTTCTGAGTCTAAGTCGGCAGGTTTTATTCCTGATACCGGCTATCCTGCTATTTCCTCCGATCTGGGGATTGGATGGCGTTTGGCTAGCGCAACCTTTCTCCGATTTCATCGCGGCGGTAACCGCATGGGGCTTTTTATGGTATCATGTTAAAAACGTGAAAAATAAGGGTTAAAGATGAACTTATGTCGATGTTAATTGTATTTTTATTGTATGTATAAAAGTACTTTTATAGACAAACCTTTAAAAATGAGTTAATATGAAGAAGATTGTATTATTGCTCGCCGTTTTATTATTTGGTGCAGGGTCGATGATGGCACAGCAGGACAAGTCAGCAGAGAAAGCTGCGAAGCAGGCCGAGAAAGAAGCAAAGAAAGCAGAGAAGGCCGCGAAGAAAGCTGCGGAGGAAGCCGAGGCTAACGCATTGTTTGAACAAGCGGTGCAAGCTTTGAAGAATAAGGATTTCGTATTGGAAGCGGATCGTATAGAGTTTAAGCGCGGTAGTTTTGTTTATGTTACTCCGAACACGAACTTCGTTTCGGTGAAGGGTGAGAAGGCTACCATTCAGTTAGCGTTTAATACTCCGGCGGCCGGTCCTAACGGAATAGGAGGTATAACGGTTGATGGAACAACTTCCGGTGTACAGATGAAGACTGACAAAAAAGGAAACGTTATGTACGAGATGAATGTGCAGGGTGTAGCGGTATCCGCTAGGGTTACGTTCCGTATGGCGAAAGGTACGAATAAATGTACTGCCACGGTATCGCCTAACTTTAATAGCAACCGTATATCCTTTACGGGAAATCTCTATCCTTCGAGCGAGTCGAATGTGTTCAAGGGACGTTCTATTTAATGTAGATAAATGTTCATTATAGATAAGAGCGGGCTTTCATCAAGAAGGCTCGCTTTTATTTTTGGTAAACTTTCCGTAAGTTCGCGAAATAAAAATTTAACATCTTATAATCATGCAACTATCCATAGATCAAAAAGACATCGATAAATTCCTGATGATAGGCGATAAAGTATTGATTAAGCCTAAGAATCCACAGAGCCAGACGAAGACCGGATTGTATCTGCCTCCCTCGGTTCAACAAGGGGAGAAGATACAAGCGGGTTATATCATAAAGACGGGGCCCGGATATCCGTTGCCTTCTCAATCTGAGGAGCATGAGGTCTGGGAGAAAAAGAAAGGGGAGGAGGTGCAATACTTGCCGCTTCAAGCCCGTGAAGGTGATTTGGCTGTCTATTTGCAGAATGCCGCTTACGAGATCAATTTTAATGACGAGAAGTTCTTGATTGTCCCTCATTCCGCTATTTTGATGTTAGTGCGTGATGAAGGTTTGTTTGAATAAAGCCTTTTGTTAAGGAAAATAGGGCTATATTCACTTTTTTATCTTATTTTTGCCAGCAAAACAAGACAAACTATCAACAGTAGCGATTATAATGAATAAGATTGTAAGTAAAGAACATTTCTCAGCCAACGTGGTGAAGCTGGAAGTCGAGGCTCCTTTGATCGCCCGCTCCCGCAAGGCCGGTCACTTCGTGATCGTGAAGGTTGGCGAAAAAGGCGAACGTATACCTCTTACCATTGCCGGGGCGGATACCGAGAAAGGTACCATCACCTTGGTGATCCAAGCGGTAGGCGGCTCATCCCGTAAAATCTGTGAATTGAATGAGGGTGACTATATCACGGATGTGGTGGGTCCGTTAGGGCAGGCTACCCATATCGAGAAGGTTGGAACGGTTGTTTGTGCCGGTGGTGGCGTAGGTGTCGCTCCGTTGTTGCCGATCGTGGAGGCTTTCCATAAGGCAGGAAATCGTGTGATCGTCATATTGGCGGCCCGTACCAAGGACTTGGTGATCCTTGAGGAGCAGATGCGCCAAAACTCGGATGAGGTAATTATCATGACCGATGACGGATCGTATGGTATGAAAGGCTTGGTGACGAATGGCGTGGAGAGCGTGATCAACCGGGAGAGGGTGGATTTATGCGTTACGATCGGTCCGGCTATTATGATGAAATTCGTTTCCGCTCTTACAAAGAAATACGAGATTCCTACCGTAGCTTCCTTGAATACGATCATGGTGGACGGAACGGGTATGTGTGGTGCTTGCCGTATTACGGTAGGCGGGAAGACCAAGTTCGTTTGTGTGGACGGACCGGAGTTCGATGCTCATCAAGTGGATTTTGATGAGATGATCATGCGCCTCGGCGCTTATAAGGATATAGAGAAGAAATAACGAAACCACGTAATTGAATCATGACAACAGAAGAATTAATCGCTGCTCGTCGTGCCGAACCTTGGCGGGAGGCGCTTCGCAAAAGCAAGAAAAATAAAGAACGTGCGGATATCCCCCGTGTGAAGATGAACGAGTTGGACCCGGAATACCGGAGTCGTACCCGTTTGGAGGAAGTTAACTTAGGCTTGACAAAAGAACAGGCTATGCAAGAGGCCGAGCGCTGTCTGGATTGTCCGAATCCTACTTGTATGCAGGGATGTCCGGTAAATATCAATATACCTACTTTTATCAAGAATATCGAGCGTGGGGAATTCTTGGAGGCCGCTAAGACCTTGAAAGAGACAAGTGCCCTGCCCGCTGTTTGCGGTCGTGTCTGTCCGCAGGAGAAACAATGTGAGAGCAAGTGTATCCATTTGAAAATGGGTAAGGAAGCGGTTGCCATTGGCTACTTGGAACGTTTCGCCGCTGATTACGAACGTGAGAGCGGTAATATCTCGGTTCCGGAGATTGCGGAGAAGAACGGTATCAAGATTGCCGTGGTAGGTTCCGGTCCTGCCGGATTGTCTTTTGCCGGAGATATGGCGAAGCGTGGATATGATGTGACTGTGTTCGAGGCATTGCATGAGATCGGTGGTGTATTGAAATATGGTATCCCGGAGTTCCGCCTACCGAATAAGATCGTGGACGTGGAGATTGATGGCCTTCGTAAGATGGGCGTACAGTTTGAGAAAGATTGTATCGTGGGTAAGACGATCAGTTATGATGATTTGCATGTGGATGGCTTTAAGGGCGTGTTCGTGGCAAGTGGCGCCGGTCTGCCTAACTTTATGAATATACCGGGCGAAAACCTGATTGGTGTCATGTCGTCCAACGAATACCTGACACGTGTCAACCTGATGGATGCCGCCAATCCGGAGAGCGATACGCCGGTATTGCAAGGCAAGAAAGTGGCCGTAATCGGTGGTGGTAACACGGCGATGGACTCTGTACGTACAGCCCGCCGCCTGGGAGCCGAACGTGCTATGATTGTTTACCGTCGTAGCGAAGAGGAAATGCCTGCCCGTGTGGAAGAAGTAAAACATGCCAAGGAAGAAGGTGTGGAATTTATGACGCTGCATAATCCTATCGAATATATCGGCGATGAAAGAGGCCGTGTCAAACAGATGCGTTTGCAGAAGATGGAGCTGGGCGAACCGGATGCTTCCGGACGTCGCCGTCCGGTGGCTATCGAAGGAGCCATCGATACCATTGATGTGGACGAGGTAATCGTCAGCGTCGGTGTTTCTCCTAACCCGCTTATCCCGCGTGCCTTCAGCGGCCTGGAAGTAAGCAAATGGGGAACAATCGTAGTCGATCAGGATACCATGCGTTCCGCTTTGCCGGATGTATATGCCGGAGGCGACATCGTTCGTGGTGGTGCAACCGTAATCCTGGCCATGGGCGACGGTCGTAAGGCTGCTGCCGCGATGGATGCCGGCTTACAAGGAAAATAATCCGTATCTGATAAAGATAAGGCCCGGTCTGATTGCAGGCCGGGCTTTTTTATTGTTTGTGAAAAAAACGTCAAAATAACTGTTATAAGCCGAATTTTAAGCGCTTACATCCGAAATGTTATTGGAATGCTAAATTAATTCTTATATTTGCGTCTAATCGATTATTCAGAAAAGACATATAGGAGAGGTAAAGAAGATATTTATACGATAGTTATAAATATTGGTGTGTCTATGAAGGGAGGGCTGTGGCAGAAATGCTATGGCCCTTTTTGTTAAATTGTAAGTATGATATTGTTTGCAACTAATTAATAGTTACATTTGCAAAAAGATTAACCAAATGGGGACTAAAGAAAAACTTATAGAACGTTTTAAGGCTTTACCGTCAGATTTCACATTTGATGAATTAGAAAAGCTTTTAAAATGTTTTGGCTATGAAAAATCGAATAAAGGCAAAACGTCTGGTTCGAGGGTGGTTTATAAGAATAAGGATAAACGTCCGATCATGCTGCATAAGCCGCATCCGGGCAATATCATTAAGACATACGCCATGAAGCAGGTATTAAATGATTTGATTGATGCAGGATTTATTAAATGAAGGAGGCTACGATGAATACATTAACTTATAAAGATTATATCGGCTCTGTTAATTTCAGCGAGAAAGATAATGTCTTCTTTGGAAAGGTAGAAGGCATTAATGCACTTGTGAATTTCGAGGGAGAAAGCGTGAGTGAATTACGGAAGGCTTTTCAAGAGGCTGTAGATGATTATCTGGCATATTGCGAAGAGGAAGGCATTGAGCCTCATAAAAGCTATTCAGGTTCTTTGAATGTGCGTATTTCGCCCGAAATTCATAATAAAATAGCTATGCTGGCTAAACAAGCAGGGATTTCTATAAATGCATTTATAAAAGAAGCATTGGAAAAACAAGTAGCATCTTCGTTCTGACACACGGCCTCGCATTTAGAGCGGGGCTTTTTTTATTATCTCTATTTACAAAATAAAAAGCCCCGATATTGCAAGCAATACCGAGGCCTTTTGGAAGCGAGCGGAAGACGGGACTCGAACCCGCGACCCTAACCTTGGCAAGGTTATGCTCTACCAACTGAGCTACTTCCGCATTGTTTTCGTTTGCGTGTGCAAAGGTAGACGAAATTTTTGTATTTGCAAACATTTGACTAAAAAAATCTCTTTAGAGGATGATTTTTTTAATACCGGATTAATAATTTGTTCCCCTGCTGAGTGACATCGAATCTCGTTAATGCAAATTCTGACGGGCCATCTGACGGAGTTCCAGTACCATACGCTATTTCGTATTTGGTTCCGCACTTG
>OHQG01001373.1_pt1 | contig 9967 bp, 4 predicted proteins | sample 1577871 | NCBI WGS metagenome assembly OHQG01 (sample SAMEA3879604, study PRJEB24766) | human gut metagenome | biome: human-associated habitat; feature: feces | place: USA | collected 1985/1987
TGATTAATAAAGTGTGTAGCCCATTGAAGCCCAAACCAAAAATTTGTTCGGAAAAGCACTAAGAAAAACGTTTTATATAAAGCTGGCTCGCTTGTTGTGTCATGCTCATAGTTTTCAGCTTGTTGACTCAACCCATAAAGATATGTCATATCTTTTTTATCACGTTGAAACATAGCCCATAATTCTTTTTCTTTCGCTTCAGGGTCATAAGTCCAAAACATTTCAGCTAGATTGCACAATTCATTTGGTACATATTTTGCTAAAGCAACATGCTTAAATTTTAAAGCATATTCTATTATATCCCTGCCGATCGATACTTTGTTATTTTCACCTGACTGATACAATTTGGATATGTTATTCCAAAAAGCCTTTATCCATTCGCTTGTAAACTCTGCCATCGTATAAATCGGCAGGACTAAATTATTTATCTTATCATCAAGTTTATAAATGTCGGTTTTCGACGTTATGGGAAAGTTGGATTCTATGATATAACTGAGAATATTCAAACAATCAATAGCAATATCCTTATCTAATGGTTTGCATTTAGAGTAATCACAACAAAGTTTAGAAATTGCCAGCCAAGATGAAGTATTTTCAATATACCATTTCTCAGAGGCAATTAAATGAATTAAACAAGCTCGTCCAATTCCGTTAGCATTTAAAATAAGTACATATTTAGAGACCGAAAGACTATTTATTTCAAACCCGTATAGATTCGTAAGCCGTATAAAGTCATTCAAAAGATTATTTCTAATCAGGTCTTTGCCGTATTCGGTAAAAAACGGTTTGCTGTGCCGCGACTTAATCAAGCCAATTTGTGTCTGTACCTTCCAATCATTTGGAATTGTATTTGAAAAAACCAAATCATATAAAAATTTTTCACGATTTGATTTTGCCAACAATTTGTTTTCAATCCATATTTGATAACGTCTGTAAACACAAAAATTCAATGCGCTTATTTGCTCAAAAAAATAATTATAATCTCCTTTGCATTTATCAAAAGTATTATCGAAAAAGCGTTCAAAGCAAATATCTTCAAACATATCGTACTTTAACCTAACTGTATTTAAATTTTTAATCAGGATTCCATCAGATATTAACTCATCTATATCTCTTTTATCATAATTGTCTGCCGATACTCCGACAGATAAATTTCTTGCTCTTGAAAATACTATATTGCTTATTAAATCGCTATATCTTTTCTCCTTCTTACAAATAATATTTTCCCAAATATATTCTCTAAATTGATTTTCATCCTCAATTTTTTTCAAATCTGAAATATGTGCAACTATTAAATTTATATACAGCGGTGAACTTAAAAAATCTTTATAAGCCCCTATGGTTGCCATTTCAGCAATAATAGAGTATTTTTGTGCTATACTTGCTTTTTGTTCGCTAGTTAATTCTCCCAGTTCGTAAACGTGAATATTATAGTTTCCCTCCAACTTAATAAAAGCATTCCTATCGCTTGTTCTACAAGATGTAATAATTCTTACATTTGGATACTCTTTTGCGCAATCATATAAGACATTAAGTAAGTCCAACTTAGTCTTACAATCGGCAATGAATTCAAGCGCATCAATAAAAAACGTGACCGATTTATCATTTAGGCACGCTAAGGTCTCTCTAATATTAAATCCCCAAATATTATTGATATCGCTTTCTTCTAAAAATCTTTCTGCTCGCGCATAAACTACATATTGTTCATTTTCTATCAACATCTTGCATAAAACAGTTTTTCCACTGCCGGCAGCCCCTTGAACAGAAATATTTTTATAGTTGTCTGCTCTGATTTTTTGAATGATATCAGTTCTATTTATCACATATTCGTTATTTATTTTGCAATCTATGCCCTCTAAGCAAACCTTACTATTTTTTAATGCATCTTTCCATTTTAAGAGGTTGTTTTGAACAGTCTGTTCCTCTTTTTGTAAAAGTTCATATAATTTGCATTGAAAATCCAAATCATTTTTTGCTCTATTAAGTATATCGGCACTTGTAATTAGGTCATCTTTTTTACTAAACGGAATATTACCTACTTGCTTTTCGCCAATGAGATCTTCTACCCTGGAGACACTTTCATTGTTTAATACAAAAAATTTAATACTCTTTATACCCTTCAGATTTGGATCATTCGAATTCTTGATTTTTTCAAGAGTATACTTGATTTTGCTCGGAATATCTTTTACTGTACTGACTTGCACATAAAAAGTCTTATCCTCTGAAATCAGATCTACCGCTGGATAATTAGATTTCTCTATATTCAAATTTTTAAGTTGTTGCCCAAAATACAGTGAACCAACTTCTATGGCAAATAATTCAAAAAGCTTTGCCGCATCAAATAGCCCCTCACTGTTAAGCAACTTGATTTTGCTTTCATAAGCGCTTATATAATCCGATATATAGTTTATTCTGATTTCGGAACTGTACATTTACCCACCTCTTTTAGTAAAAAACTTTTATTTTCAAAATCACAATCTAAAAGCACATCAAGTCTAAATATACTCTATCGGCAAAACCACTAAGTCGTCTGCAAGATATAGTTTACTGTCATACAAACAAACGATCGCACCCATTCCTCTTTTCTTTTCCACATCCTTATCCAATACGTCAAACGCCGACGCCATCGCTTTATTGGGATTGGCACTCTTTTTAATTTCTATGGGATACAATACACCGTTTTCCTCTATAATTAAATCGATTTCGCTTTCTTCCGTGATCAATTCCCCGTTTTCTTTTGTACGCTTTTTATCTTTACCGCGGTAATAAAACACATTAAACGAATAGTCACTTCCTTCGTTGCTGAAAGACTTCAATATCTCAGAAATTACAAACGTCTCAAACATATTTCCTGCAATCGCACTTTGTTCCAAAGCTTCCGCACTGTTCCATTTGGACAGATAACAGGCAAGTCCGGTATCCCTGAAATACAGTTTCGGCGTTTTTATTGCCCTTGTTAAGTGGCTCGAATAATACGGCTGTAATATAAACAGGATCCCCGTTCTTTCCAGCACGGATATCCAATTCTTTATCGTTGCCTGCGTTACGCCGACCTCCTGCGCCACCGCTGCATAATTCAACATCTGCGCAGTCCTCGCCGCAACGGCAGAAAGAAATTTTGTAAACGCGATCGTATCTTTTATTTCGATTTCCTCTTTGATATCTCGCTCCAGATACGTTCTAACATAGGATGAATAAAAATCCAGCCACTCCCGCTCCGTAACGTTTATTTCGGGATACATACCGCGATGTATCGTCCGCCAAAGGTCATTATACGGTTTTAAGTGATGTTCTCTTTCCGAAATATACTCTTCCGTGGGAACAAAATGCTTGTTGAATTTTATGCCACCGAGTTCACGCAACGATAATCCCTGCAATTCCAAAATGGATATTCTGCCTGCCAGCGATTCCTGAACTTTTGACATCAAACTCATTTGCTGAGAACCTGTCAAATAATAATTCTCGTACATATCGGGCTTGTCGCATTCCATCTTGATATACGGAAATATTTCCGACGCATATTGCACTTCGTCTATTATAGACGGCTTGGGAAGATTCTTTATAAAAAGTTTCGGATCTTCGATCGCCGTGCTAAGCAAGAGCTTATCGTCAAAAGTTACGTATCTAACATTCGGAAATAACGTTTTAAGCAATGTTGACTTACCAATCTGCCTTGCCCCTGTAACAAGAATACATCTGCTATTCTTTGCCCGCTTCAATAACACCGACTCTATGTTTCTGTTGATATACATAATACCACCTTACGACTAATCTATAATTCAATTATATTTTAGACGCAAATTTCACATTTGTCAAGTGTTTCAACGGATTATCCTAATCTGATGGTAAAAATCAAGTGTTCAACTTATATGGAAACACACTTTCTTACGCCTGTTTCAAAGCATTTTTGACATACGAAAAGGGCTTATCCGATAATGGGATAAGCCCTTAAAGCACAATAAATTGCCCTGCAATCACACAAAACCGTTATATACGTTTACCTCGGACGTTTAATGTTTGCCTGCGCTGCCGCGAGTCTTGCGATGGGGACGCGGAAGGGAGAGCAGGAAACGTAATCCAGACCGACGTTGTGGCAGAATTCGATGGTCGAGGGGTCGCCGCCGTGTTCGCCGCAGATGCCGAGGTGGATGTCGGGACGGGTTGCTCTGCCGAGCTCTGCCGCCATCTTGACGAGTTTGCCCACGCCGACCTGGTCGAGTTTGGCGAAGGGGTCGGACTCGTAAATCTTCTTGTCGTAGTACGCGCCGAGGAACTTGCCTGCGTCGTCACGGCTGAAACCGAAGGTCATCTGCGTGAGGTCGTTGGTGCCGAAGGAGAAGAATTCCGCTTCGGTGGCAATCGCATCGGCGGTGAGTGCCGCACGCGGGATTTCAATCATGGTGCCGACTTTGTAGGTCATTTCGATGCCTGCCGCCTTGATGCACTCGTCAGCGGTCTTGGTGACGACGGACTTGACATATGCCAGCTCTTTGACTTCGCCGACCAGAGGAATCATAATTTCGGGCACGACTTTCCAGTCTGCGTGTCTGCCCTGAACCGCGATTGCCGCCTGGATGACCGCCTTGGTCTGCATAACCGCGATTTCGGGATAGGTGACTGCGAGTCTGCATCCGCGGTGACCCATCATGGGGTTGAACTCGTGGAGGCCGGCGATGATGTTCTTGATCTCGGCAACGGTCTTACCCATGTCGCTGGCCAGCTTCTCAATGTCGGCCTCCTCGGTGGGAACAAACTCGTGCAGAGGGGGATCCAGGAAACGGATGGTGACGGGAGTGCCTTCGAGTGCTTCATAGAGCGCTTCGAAGTCGCCCTGCTGCATAGGCAGGAGTTTGGCAAGAGCTTTTTCTCTCTTTTCGACGGTGTCGGAAACTATCATTTCGCGCATCGCCATAATTCTGTCCGCTTCGAAGAACATATGCTCCGTACGGCAGAGACCGATACCTTCCGCACCGAAGGAACGTGCCTGACGTGCATCCTTGGGGGTGTCGGCGTTGGTCCTGACTTGCAGCGCGCGGTATTTGTCCGCCCACGCCATCAGTCTGCCGAAGTCGCCCGTGACGGACGCGTCGACGGTGGGGATAGCCTCGCCGTAGATGTTGCCGGTGGAGCCGTCGATGGAGATCCAGTCGCCCTCCCGATAGGTCTTACCGGCCAGCGTAAAGCACTTGTTGTCATAGTCCACCACGATCTCGCCGCAGCCGGACACGCAGCAGGTGCCCATGCCCCGGGCCACCACGGCGGCGTGGCTGGTCATGCCGCCCCGGACGGTGAGGATGCCCCGGGCAAAGTGCATGCCCTCGATATCCTCAGGGCTGGTCTCCAGACGGACCAGAATCACCTTGTGGCCCTTGTCCACCCACTCCACCACGTCGTCCGCGGTGAATACGATCTGGCCGGCGGCGGCCCCGGGGGAGGCGGCCAGGCCGTGGCCAATGGGGGCCACCCGCTCCAATTCCTCCTTGGGGAAGGTGGGGTGCAGCAGGGCGTCCAGGCTCTTGGGGTCGATCATGCAGACGGCCTCTTCCTCGGTGATCATGCCGTCGTCCACCAGATCGCAGGCAATTTTCAGCGCGGCGGCGGCGGTGCGCTTGCCGTTGCGGGTCTGGAGCATGTAAAGCTTCTTATTCTCAATGGTAAACTCCATGTCCTGCATGTCGCGGTAGTGGTACTCCAGTTTGCTGGAGATGTCCACAAACTGCTCATAGGCCTCGGGCATGATCTCGGCCAGCTGGTCGATGGTCTGGGGGGTGCGCACGCCGGCCACCACGTCCTCGCCCTGGGCGTTCATCAGGAACTCACCAAACAGCTTCTTTTCACCGGTGGCGGGGTTGCGGGTGAAGGCAACGCCGGTGCCGGAGGTATCGCCCATGTTGCCGAAAACCATCATCTGCACGTTGACGGCGGTGCCCCAGGAGGAGGGGATGTCGTTCATGCGGCGGTAGTAGATGGCCCGGGGGTTGTCCCAGCTGCGGAACACGGCCCGCACGGCGCCCATCAGCTGCTCGCGGGGATCCTGGGGAAAGTCCTCGCCGATCTTCTCCTTGTACTCGGCCTTGAACATGTCCGCCAGTTCCTTCAGATCCTTTGCGGTCAATTCCGTATCCAGGGTGACGCCCCGCTTGGTCTTCATTTCGTCGATGAGCTGCTCAAAGTGCTTTTTGCCCACCTCCATGACCACGTCGGAGTACATCTGGATAAAGCGGCGGTAGGAGTCATAGGCAAAGCGGGGGTTCTTGGTCTTTCTGGCAAAAGCCTCCACCACCCGGTCGTTGAGGCCCAGGTTCAAAATGGTGTCCATCATGCCGGGCATGGAGGCCCGGGCGCCGGAGCGGACGGACACCAGCAGGGGGTTGTTGAGATCCCCGAACTTCTTGCCGCTCATGTCCTCCAGCTTGGCCAGATACTCCATGATCTCGTCCTGGATCTCCTCATTGATGCTGCGGCCGTCCTTGTAGTACTGGGTACAGGCCTCGGTGGTGATGGTGAAGCCCTGGGGCACAGGCATGCCCAGGTTGGTCATCTCCGCCAGGTTGGCGCCCTTGCCGCCCAGCAGTTCCCGCATAGAGCCGTTGCCCTCGGAGAACAGATACACGAACTTTTTGCTCACTTGTTTATTTCCTCCTGTCAATCTATCGTTCTCTTCTTTCAGTCAGTTGTGAGGACTACATTATAAAAGGTACTTTTCCACTTTGCAAGGGTATTTCGCGATTTTTTTGTTTTATTTTTCCTGTTTTTTTCGTGATTTTTAAAATTTTTATTTATTATCTCCTCCTTATTGCATTTTGAACGCCGAGTGTGATAAAATGATTTTGATTTTGCACCTGGTTTTTTCGTATTTCGGGGAAAAACAGGGGAGAAAGGAGCGGCTGCCCTTGGCGGACAATCTGACCATTCCCCAGGCCCCCCGGCTGGCCCAGCGTATCCGCCGGGCGGCGGAGCGGGGAGCCCTGGGCCAGGCGGTGATCCTCAGCGGCCAGGGGGATCTGCTTCAGGCCGCCCGGTTCGTGGCCGCAGCCATGGAGTGCCAGGGGGAGGGCCCCCCCTGCGGATACTGCGGGCCCTGCCGGAAAGTGCTGCGGGACATCCACCCGGACGTGATCACCGTCACGGACCCGGAGCACAAAAACATCTCCATGGATGTGCTGCGCTCTGTCCGCTCCGACGCCTATATCCTGCCCAACGAGGGGAAGCGGAAAATCTACCTCTTTCCCGACTGCGCCCTGCTGGACCCCAAGGTTCAGAACGTGCTGCTGAAGGTGCTGGAGGAGGGACCGCCCCACGCGGCGTTCCTCTTCTGCGCCCAAAACAGCGCCGCCCTGCTGCCCACCATCCGCTCCCGGTCCGTGGAGTGGAAGCTGGACGGTGGCGAGGAGCGGGCCCCGGCAGACGCGGACGCCGAACAGCTGTGCCGGCTGCTTTGCGCCGGCAAGCGGGCGGATCTGGTGGCGTTCTGCGCCCAGCTGGAGAATGGGAAAATCAAACGGGAGGAACTGCAGGGCCTTCTCTCCGACACCCGGGATCTTCTCTCCGGGGCTCTGGCCGCCTGCTACGGCGCGGGAGCGGGAGAGGAGCTGTCCCTCCGGCTGGCGGAGGCCATGGGCCCCCGAAGGCTCAGCGCCGTCATTGAAATCGTGGAAACATTCACCCGGCAGTGTGGGTACAACATCGGCGTGGGGCACCTGACAGGCGCCCTGGCGGTGGCGCTTACCGAATAGGGTCAGCGCCGGTTCGGCGGGGAACGCCCCCCACCCAAACATCGCTCGCACCCCTTCACCGCCGCCAGAGGGCGGCGCAGCCCTGTCAAAAAGCGGCTTTGCCTCTTTTTGACGGTCATACCCCGCCCGCCGCGGGCAAAAAGGAGGAATCCCCTTGACAGAAGTCGTCAGCGTCCGCTTTCGCAGCGGAACAAAAAATTACTATTTCGACCCCAGAGGCCTTCAGATTGAGCCGGATCAGTATGTAATCGTGGAGACCGCCCAGGGCGTGGAGTACGCCCGGTGCGCCGAGGGCAACCACGCCGTCAGCGATGAGAGCGTGGTGCAGCCCCTGCGCCCGGTGCTGCGCGTCGCCACGGAAAACGACCACAAAACCGCCGCCTACAACCGCAAGCGGGAGCAGGAGGCCTTCTCCATCTGCGAGAAGAAGATTGCCGCCCACAAGCTGGAGATGAAGCTGGTGAGCGTGGAGTGCAACTTTGAGGGCAACAAAATTATCTTTTTCTTTACCGCCGAGGGGCGGGTGGACTTCCGGGAACTGGTGAAGGATCTGGCCAGCGTGTTCCGGGCCCGGATCGAACTGCGGCAGATCGGCGTGCGGGACGAGGCCAAAATGCTGGGGGGCCTGGGCATCTGCGGCCGCCCCCTGTGCTGCAACCAGTTCATGGAGGACTTTGTGCCCGTGTCCATCAAGATGGCCAAGACCCAGAACCTGAGCCTGAATCCCACAAAAATTTCCGGCACCTGCGGCCGGTTGATGTGCTGCCTGAAGTACGAGCAGAACGCCTACGAGGACGCCGCCAAGCGGATGCCCAAGAGCGACAGCTTTGTGGACACCCCCGACGGCATTGGGAACGTCAGCGGCGTGGACATGCTGCGGGAGACGGTCCAGGTCCGCCTGGACGGCTCCACTGAGCCCCCCAAACGCTACAAGGTCAGTGAAATCCGGGTGCTGCGCAACGGCAAGGGAAGCCGGGAGGGAATCGAGATCCCCAAGGAGCGGCCCGCCCGCTATGTCCCGCCGGAGACGGAGGAGGAGAAGGGAAGCCGCTCCCGCCGCCGGAGAAGCGGCCGCGGCAAGCCCAGGGCCGCCGGAGAGGCCCAGGCGCCGGCCAGGGCGGAGAAAAAGCCGGAGGAGAAGGCCGCCAGGCCCGCCAAAAGGAGCCTCCGGAACCGGGCCGGGGAGAAGAGCCCCCAGGGGGAGATGCCGGAGAAGCTGCCCGTACTCCACAGCGGCGACACCACCGCAGGCCCCGGAGCAAGGGGTCCGGCGGCGGCACACCCCCGGCAGAGGCCTGATCTTCACAGCCGCAGGGCAGCGTGAAAAGCTGTCCTGCGGCTGCAGTGCAGAGGATGCGTGTCCGCCCCAGGCGGATTAACCGCCCGGGGACCCGGTATGCGGGCCCCCGGGCCCTTTTTTATGGAGCAGGGGATCCCTCCGCACCCCCCATCCATTCGGCAAAGCCCCTCACCGGACGACGCCTGCCGGATGTCGGGCCGGCGTGGGAGAGTTCCGGCAAACATGGAAAACTTTCTATTGACAAAAGTTTAACAATCGCATATACTGTCCTTAGGCCAGTTGTTAAACAATTAACAATATGACGATTTTATGAACAGGAGGCACGTTCATGACTGCTGTATCCAATGTCCCCTCTGTGGTTGACAGCCCCGAGGCCCTGGCGGCCAAGCTGGACGCCATGCGTCAGGCCCAGCGCCGCTTCGCCGGCTTCTCCCAGGAGCAGGTGGACCGGATTTTCTTTCAGGCGGCCCGGGCCGCCAACATGCAGCGCATTCCCCTGGCCAAGCTGGCTGTGGAGGAGACGGGCATGGGCGTGGTGGAGGACAAGGTCATCAAGAACCACTACGCCGCCGAATACATCTACAACGCCTACAAGGACATGAAAACCTGCGGCGTCATTGAGGAGGACCGGGCCTACGGCATCCGGCGCATCGCCGAGCCGGTGGGACTTATCGCCGCGGTGATTCCCACCACCAATCCCACCTCCACCGCGATTTTCAAGGCCCTCATCGCCCTGAAAACCCGCAACGCCATTATTTTCTCCCCCCATCCCCGGGCCAAGGCCTGCACCATTGCCGCCGCCAAGGTGGTGCTGGACGCCGCCGTGGCCGCCGGGGCGCCGGAGGGGATCATCGGCTGGATCGACAAGCCCTCCCTGGAACTGACGGGCCAGGTCATGGGGGCCGCGGATCTGATCCTGGCCACCGGCGGG
>OHQG01001377.1_pt1 | contig 9950 bp, 5 predicted proteins | sample 1577871 | NCBI WGS metagenome assembly OHQG01 (sample SAMEA3879604, study PRJEB24766) | human gut metagenome | biome: human-associated habitat; feature: feces | place: USA | collected 1985/1987
CGCGTCGCTTTTTCCAATTTTTGTGGTGCGCTGCCTGCGCATGAAGTTTTATGCCGGTAAGGAGGTGAACGCATTGGCAGACTATTTCTCCCTGTTCTACGTGCTGGTCATCAGCAGCATCTACCTCATCCAGCTTATCAGCGCCGCCATCGGGCTGCGCAAATACAGCCGCTCTCTGAAGTACACCGACTACCAGCGGTTCCGGGAGTCCCACAACATGGTGCCGATCAGCGTGCTGGTGCCCGCCTGCAACGAGGCGGCCACCATCGCCGACAACACCCGGAACCTGCTGAGCCTGGACTTCCCCCAGTACGAGGTCATCGTCATCAACGACGGCTCCCGGGACGAGACCATGGAAATCCTGAAGGAGTCCTTCAAGCTGGTGCCCATCCACATCCCCTTTAAGCGCTCCCTCCCTACAAAGGAGATCCGCACGGTCTACCGCTCGGCCATGTATCCGAACCTGGTGGTGCTGGACAAGGAGAACGGAGGCAAGGCCGACGCCCTGAACGCCGGCATGAACGCCTCCATGTACCCCGTGTTCATCTCCATCGACGCGGATTCCATTCTGGAGAAATCCTCCCTGATCAAGATTGTCTACGCCTTCATGAGCGACCCCGCCTGCGTGGCGGTGGGCGGTATCGTCCGCATCGGCAGCGGCTGCAAAATCGTGGACGGTGAACTGCGGGAGGTGGATCTGGCCGACAAGCCCCTGCTCCTGCTCCAGACCAACGAGTACCTGCGGGCCTTTCTCACCGGGCGCATCGGCTTCAATCAGATGGGGATGCTGCTGATTATCTCCGGTGCCTTCGGGGCCTTCAACAAAAGGGCAGTGATCGACGTGGGGGCTACACCACCGGCCGCATCGGCATGGTGTGCCTGCCCTACTTCTGGATCTTTGAGTTCTTCGGCCCCATCTTCGAGGTCCTGGGCTATGTGGCGGTCCCCCTCTCCGTCCTCTTCGGGATCGTAAATCTGCGCTTTATGGTCAGCTTTTACCTGGTGGCCGTGCTCTACGGCACGATTCTGTCCGTGGGCTCCCTGCTGCTGGAGGTGAACACCTTCCGCAAGTATCCCAAGATCGATCAGATGATGAAGCTGTTCCTCTTCGCCGTCATCGACAACCTGGGCTACCGGCAGCTGAACACCCTCTACAAGGTGGAGGCCATGTCCGGCTTTCGCAGGAACCGCTCCAGCTGGGGCGCCATCCAGCGCCGGGCCTTCCGGGATGACGGGAAGTCCGGGGAAAAAGCGGCCCCGGAAAAATGAGCCCCTGGCAGCGCCCCGCCGGCCCTCACCGGCGGCAGGCGCTGCCTTTTTCCGCCCCGGCGCCCCCGGGACAACGGGCCAGTGTCCATTGTGCTCGAGAAAGGAGTCCCTTCCCCGCGGGGAGACGGCGCCTGCGCCCCGGTCTTGTTTTTTTCCAAAAAAGATGCTAATATAGTATATTGAATTTGTATCCTCTTTTGCAAAGGAGAATCACCTTGGACAGAACACAAGTTGTGATCCCCGCCGAGGCTATGGCACGGCAGCGGGACTTTACCCGGCGGCTTTCCGCCCTCCACGGCCAGGCCGCCCGGGCCCCCCTGGCTCTGGTGGAGACCTACGGCTGCCAGCAGAACGTGGCCGACAGCCAGCGGCTCATGGGGATGCTGCGGGACATGGGCTGCGGCTTTACCGACGATCCCATGGCGGCGGATGTAATCGTGGTGAACACCTGCGCCATTCGGGAAAACGCGGAGAAAAAGGTCTTTGGCGTCATTGGCCAGCTGGTCCATGCCAAGGAGAAAAATCCAGACCTCATCATCTGCCTGTGCGGCTGCATGGCCCAGCAGGCCGCCGTGGCGGAAAAGGTGCGCTCCTCCTACCGCCACGTGGATCTGGTGTTCGGCCCTCAGGCCCTGTGGAAATTCCCGGAGCTTCTCCACCAGGTCTACACCCAGCGCCGCCGGGTGTTTTCCATCGACGACGAGCACGGCTCCATCGCCGAGGGGATGCCCGTGGTGCGGGAGAGCGGGGTGAAGGCATGGGTATCCATCATGTACGGCTGCAACAACTTCTGCTCCTACTGCATCGTCCCCTACGTCCGGGGCCGGGAGCGCTCCCGGCGCTTTGACGACGTCGTGGCAGAGGCGCGCAGCCTCGTCGAGGCCGGGTATAAGGACATCACCCTCCTCGGCCAGAACGTCAACAGCTACGGCAAGGACCTCGACGAGGGCCGCGACTTCGCGGACCTCATACGAGAGATAAACGCCATCCCCGGCGACTTCCTCATCCGCTTCATGACCAGCCACCCGCGCGACGCGACGGAAAAGCTCTTCCGCACGATGGCCGAGTGCGAAAAGTGCGCAAAGCACATACACCTGCCCGTCCAGTCCGGCAGCAGCCGGGTGCTCCGAGCCATGAACCGCCACTACGACAGGGAGAAATACCTCGCGCTCGTGGACAAGGCGCGCTCTTACATGCCCGAGCTCGTCCTGACGACGGACATCATCGTCGGCTTCCCCGGCGAGACGGCGGAGGACTTTGCCGAGACGCTCTCGCTGGTGGAGCGCGTGCGCTACGACGCGATGTTCACCTTCATCTTCTCCCCGCGCGAGGGCACGCCCGCGGCGGCGATGCCCGACCCCGTGCCGCGCGAGGAAAAGCAGCGCTGGTTCGACACGCTCGTCGAGACCGCGAACCGCATCTCCGCAGAGAAGCACGCGGAGTACGCGGGCCGCAGGCTCCGCGTCCTCGTGGACGGCGAGACGGGCCGGGGCGAATATAACCTCTCCGCCCGCACGAACGGCGGCAGGCTCGTCCACCTGAAGGGGGAGCCGGAGCTCGTCGGCCGTTTCATCGAGGCCGAGATAACGGACTGGAACACCTGGGCGCTCTACGGCGTCCCGGCGCTCTGAGAGGGGGCGCGGCATGGCCGGGAAGGAAAAAGAAAAGACCCCGATGCGCCGGCAGTATGAGGAGATAAAGAGCCGCTACCCCGACTGCATGCTCCTCTTCCGCCTGGGCGACTTCTACGAGATGTTCGACGAGGACGCGCAGACCGCCTCCGACGAGCTGGAGCTCACCCTCACCACCCGGGACAGGAACAAGCCCCCCGAGGAACAGGTGCCCATGTGCGGCGTGCCTTACCACGCCGCCAACAGCTATATAAAAAGGCTCATCGACCGGGGCCACAAGGTCGCCGTCTGCGACCAGCTGGAGGACCCCGCGCTCACGAAGGGCCTCGTGAAGCGGGACGTCATCCGCGTCATCACCCCCGGCACGCTGACGGACGAGGGCATGCTCGACTTCGAGCGGCCCAACTACATCTGCGCCCTCTGGCTGGAGGGCGGGCGCGGGGGCGCGGCCTTCTGCGAGGTCTCGACGGGCGAATTCTGCGCCGCGGACTTCCCCGAGGCCGCCGAGGAGCACATCATAAACGAGCTGGGCAGCTTTGCGCCCAACGAGGCCATACTCTCCGCCGGCGCGCAGGAGAGCCGGCGGGTGACGGACTTCCTCGCCTCCAAGCTCTCCTGCATGAGCCAGCGCGAGGACGGGCTTTTCGAGCCCGGCGCGGCCGAGGCGCTGCTGCTGCGCCGCTTCGGCTGCGCCGACGTGCGGGAGCTTGGCCTCGACGGCTGCGAGGGCGCCGTGCGCGCCGCGGGCGCGCTGCTCGCCTACATCTCCGACGCCCAGCGCTGCGACATGAAGCACATCAGCCGCCTCGACGTCATCGAGGGCAGCAGCTGCATGGAGCTCGACTACGTCACCCGCCGGAGCCTTGAGCTCACCGAGACCATGCGCTACGGCGACAAAAACGGCAGCCTGCTGGGCATGCTGGACTTCACCAAGACCCCCATGGGCGGGCGGATGCTCCGCTCCTGGGTGGAGCGGCCCCTGCTCTCCCTGCCCGAGATCGTCCGCCGCCACGCCGCCGTGCAGGAGCTCTTCTCCGACAACCTCCGCCGCGCGGAGCTCATCCGCGCCATGAGCGGCATGGGCGACATGCAGCGCATCCTCGCCCGCGTCTCGAACTCCACCGCCGGGGCCAGGGACCTCAACGTACTCATGCGCGCCTGCGAGCGCGTGCCGGATATCCTCGGGCTGCTCGACGGCTTCAGCTCCGCCCTGCTGCGCCGCGCCGCCGGCATGGACAGCCTCGCGGACGTGTGCAGCGACATAAAAAACGCCCTGCTCGACAAGCCCAACATCTCCCTCACCGAGGGCAACCTCCTGCGCGAGGGCTACGCGCCGAAGGTGGACCACCTGCGCGAGATACGCGACAGGGGCTCCGAATACCTCGCCAAGCTGGAGGCCGCCGAGCGTGAGCGCACGGGCATAAAGCGCCTCAAAATAGGCTACAACCGCGTCTTCGGCTACTACTTCGACGTGCCGCGCGCCGCCGCGGCCTCCCTGCCCGAGGACTTCATCCGCAAGCAGACCCTCGTCTCCAGCGAGCGCTTCGTCACCACCCAGCTCAAGGAGCTCGAAACCGAGATAACCACCGCCAGCGAGCAGATATGCCGCCTCGAATACGCCTACTTCTGCGACCTGCGCCAGTCCGTGGGCGAGAGGGCGGCCCGCATCCAGGACACGGCCGAGAAGCTCGCCCTCGTGGACACGCTCTGCTCCCTCGCGGAGGCCGCCGTGCGCCGCAATTACTGCCGCCCCGAGATGGACCTCTCCGGGGCCGTCGACATCCGCGACGGGCGGCACCCCGTCGTCGAGCAGACGCAGAAGGACACCCTCTTCGTCCCGAACGACGCCAGGCTCGACCGCGCGGACGAGCGCGTCCTCATCATCACCGGCCCCAACATGGCCGGCAAGAGCACCTACATGCGCCAGACCGCCCTCATCGTGCTCATGGCGCAGATGGGCTCCTTCGTCCCGGCGCGCAGCGCGACGATAGGCATCGTGGACAGGGTCTTCACCCGCATCGGCGCCTCGGACGACCTCTCGGCCGGGCAGAGCACCTTCATGGTCGAGATGAGCGAGGTCGCCGGCATCCTGCGCCACGCCACGAGCCGCAGCCTCATCCTCCTGGACGAGATAGGCCGCGGCACCTCCACCTACGACGGCATGGCCATAGCCCGCGCCGTCCTCGAATACTGCGCGGACAAGCGCCGCCTGGGCGCCAAGACCCTCTTCTCCACCCACTACCACGAGCTGACCGACCTGGAGGGCAGCGTCCCCGGCGTGCGCAACTACTACATCACCGCGCGCAAGCAGGGCGGCAGCCTCATCTTCCTGCGCAAGGTCGTGCGCGGCGCGGCGGACGACAGCTACGGCATCGAGGTCGCCAAGCTCGCCGGCGTGCCGGACAGCGTCATCGAGCGGGCGAAAAAATGCCTCGCCCAGCTGCTGGCGGGGGGCGCGAGCCTCGCCGCCCCGGCCCCGGCCCCGGCCCGGGAGGAGGCCCAGCTCAGCCTGGGCGACGCCGCCGGGCAGGAGGCGCTCGACCGCCTGCGCGCCGCAAGCCTCGACACCATGTCCCCCATCGAGGCCATGAACCTTTTGTATGAGCTCAAGAGAAAGCTGGAGGGCTGATGGAAAACCGACCCCTGAACACACCTGGATTCACCGACCGCATGACCCGCGGCGAGCTCATCGCCGCCGCCATATACCTGCCTGTCCACGTCGTGGGCATACCTTTCGGCATAAGCTGGCTGGCCGGGGCCCTGCCCTGGCTGTACACGCTGTCCAATACCCAGCTGAACGTCATCTGCTACGGCCTGGGCCTGGCCTTCGTGCTCATCGGGCTGCGCGGCTGGCTGCGCCGGAGCTTTGACGCCGCGCTCGACGCCAAGGGCCGCTTCCTGCTCGGCATCGTCGGCGGCTACGCCGTCAACATCGCGCTCAGCTTTGTCATCAGCGCGCTCATCCTGCTGCTGGGCATCGAGCTCGGCTCCTCGCCCAACAACGAGGCCGTCATGGCCGAGTCCGCCACGCAGATGGGGCGCATCGCCGTCGTCACCGTCGTCATGGCCCCCATGGTGGAGGAGCCGCTCTTCCGCGGGCTGCTCTTCGGCTGCATACGCCCGCGCAGCCGCGTGCTGGCCTACGCCGTCTCCGCCCTCGCCTTCGCGCTCTATCACGTCTGGCAGTACATCTATGTCAGCGGCGACTTCTCCCTGCTCGTCTACTGCCTGAGCTACCTGCCCGCCTCCTTCGCCCTCGCCTGGGCCTATGAGCGCGGCGGAGGCATCTGGTCCTCCATAGCCCTGCACGCCGTCATGAACGCCCTGAGCGTCTATGTCCTCAGCGGCGCGGGCTATTGAGGAAAAAGAATTTCTTTTTATTTACACAAAGTTTGTTGTATCTTCCCCCGGCCGGTGCTAACATGGACTTATATGTTAAGGAGGTAATCGCAATGGGTGACTTTTCACGCGAATACCTGGAGCTTCTGGCCGAAAAATACCCCAACGAGGCGGCCGTCTGCTCCGAGATCATAAACCTCAGCGCCATACTCACCCTGCCGAAGGGCACGGAGCACTTCATAAGCGATTTGCACGGGGAATACGGCGCGGTGCGCCACATCCTGAACAACTGCTCCGGCGTTATCCTGGAGAAGGTCCGCCGGCTCTTCGAGGCCGAGCAGGGGGAGGCCAAGTGCCGCGCGCTCTGCTCCGTCATATACTACCCCCGGGCGGAGCTGGCCTGCCTGCGGGAGCGGGGCGAGCTCGACAACGCCCGCCTGCGTGAGATACTCGAACAGCTCTGCCTGCTGGCCGAGACGCTCTCGGGCAAGTACACCCGCGGCTATGTGCGCCGCCAGATGCCTGCCGACTGGGAGTTCGTCCTCGACGAGCTGCTCCACATCCAGCGCGACGAGGACGCCAACCAGCACCGCTACCACGACGCCATCCTCGACAGCGTCATCGCCACGGGCGCGGCCGACAGCGTCGTCTCCGCCCTGGCCGAGCTCATAAAGCGCCTGGCCGTGGACAGGCTCCACGTCGTGGGCGACATCTTCGACCGCGGGCCGGAGCCGGCGCGCATCGTGGACATGCTCATGCAGCACCCCAACATCGACATCCAGTGGGGCAACCACGACATCCTCTGGCTCGGCGCGGCCGCGGGCAGCGCGGCCTGCATCTTCACCGTCCTGCGCATCAGCTCCGACTACGGCAACACCATGACGCTGGAGCGGCGCTACGGCGTCTCGCTGCGGCCCCTGGCCCAGTTCTGCGAGCGCGTCTACGGCGCCTCGGACAAGAAGGCCATGCACCAGGCGCTCTCTGTCCTCGGCTTCAAGCTTGAGGGCCGCATCATCATGCGCCACCCGGGCTATGAGATGAACGACCGGCTGATGCTCTACCGCATAAACTACGAGGACTGGACCGTCGAGCTCGACTCCGGCGTCTATCCCCTCAACACCCACGACTTCCCCACCGTGGACCCGGCGGACCCCTACAGGCTCACGGACGAGGAGCAGGAGCTCGTGGACGAGTACGTCTCCGCCTTCAAGGAGAGCCAGCCCCTGCGCCGGCACCTCGACTTCATCTACCAGAAGGGCAGCACCTACCTGTGCTGCAACGGCAACCTGCTCTACCACGGCTGCATCCCCATGACGCCGGAGGGCCGCTTCGCCAGCGTGCGCCACGGCGGACGCTGGTACTCCGGCCGGGCGCTCATGGACTACGCCGACGCCGTCGTGAAGAGCGCCTGGGCCCGCGGGGACGAGTCCGCGCTCGACATGATGTGGTACCTCTGGTGCGGCAACAACAGCCCCTTCTCGGGCAGGGTGTTCCACACCTTCGAGCGCGCCTGCGTGGACGACAAGAGCACCTGGACAGAGCCCAAGAACCCCTATTTCGACCACTGGGAGGACGAGGACGCCGTGCGGATGATCCTCTCCGAGTTCGGCCTCGACCCCGAGTCGGGCCACATCATAAACGGCCACACGCCGGTGAAGGCCACGAAGGGCGAGAGCCCCGTGAAGGCCGGCGGGAGGCTCTTCATCATCGACGGCGGCTTCTGCAAGGCCTATCAGAAGACCACGGGCATCGCGGGCTACACGCTCATCTACAGCTCCCACGGCGTGCGGCTCAAGAGCCACCGGCCCTTCGAGGGCGTGGCCAAGGTGCTCAGCGAGAACGCGGACATGGAGTCTGATTCCGTGCCGGTGGAGTATTTCCCGACGCGGCGTTATATAGCGGACACGGACGAGGGCGAGCGGCTGCGCCGCAGGATAGACGCGCTGGGCGCGCTGCTCGCGGCCTATCGGACGGGCGAGCTGCAACAGAAATAGAGCGGAGGGGGACGAGGATATGAGCGGAGCATATGCCGCGCAGGAGGCGGCGGAGGTGTTCTGCCCGAACTGCGGCGCGGCCGTGGGCGAGGGGGACAACTGCTGCTGGCGCTGCGGCGAGCGGCTGCCGAAGGGGCGCAGCTGGTGCCCGGACTGCGGGCGCCGCTTTGCCGGGGGCGAGACGCGCTGCCCGAACTGCGGGGCGGAGACCCTGCCCGGGGACCCGCCGGGCGCGGCGCGCCCGGAGCCGGAGCCGGAGCCCGAACCCGAACCGGAGCCGGAGCGCAGGGAGCGCCGTGAGCGCCCGCGCGAGCGCGGCGCAAGCTACGACTATGACGAGCGCCGCGGCAGCTACAACTACGACGAGCGCCGCCGCTATGAGGAGCGGCGCGGTTACGACAGGGGCTACGACCGCGGCTATGACATGGGCTACGACCGGGGCTACGACGCGGCGCGCCGGGGCGCGCGCTCGGAGCGCGAGTGGCTCATAGCGCTCATCCTCTCGGCCTTTGTGGGCGTTTTGGGGGTACACCGCTTCTACGTGGGCAAGATAGGCACGGGCATCCTGTGGCTTTTGACGGGCGGCTGCTTCGGCAGCTTCTTCGGCGGGATACTGGGCGTTTTCCTGCTCGGCCTTCTGGTGAAAATTTCGCTGATGCTGGACGCGTCCGCCTTCTTTGCGCTCGCGCTCTTCGGACTCTCGGCCGTCATCAGCATGTCGAAGGGGAACATGGCGAAGGGCTTTATCTCCATCATCCTGGGAATCATGCTCGGCAGCATCGGCGCGGACAACTTTACGGGGATGCCGCGCTTCACGATGGGGATGATCCAGCTGGGCGACGGCGTCAGCGACGTGCCGGCCGTGGTCGGCTTTGTGGCGGCGGCGGAGCTGTTCGGCCAGATCATCCAGCAGATTCAGGAGAAAAAACTGGTGTCTCCCATGCTGGGCAAGCTGGACTACACCTTCGTGACGATCAAGGAGTTTCTGGCGACCATCAAGACCGCGATCGTCAGCATGATCATGGGCATCGTGGTCGGCGTCATGCCCGGCGCGGGCCCCACCATCGCCTCGTTCATCGCGTATAATGAGGGCCGCCGGATTTCCAAGGACGGCGACAAATTCGGCACCGGCGTACCTGACGCCATTATTGCGCCCGAGGTCGCCAACAACGCCTGCGTACCCGCGGCGGTCGTGCCGCTGCTCTCCTTCGGCATCCCTGGCTCCACATCGGCGGCCATCATGCTGGGGGCCATGGTCATGCATGGGATGCGCCCCGGCCCGCTGCTCGCACAGAACAATCCGGAGGCGCTCGGCGCGGTGTTCCTGGGCATCCTGCTGGCCTGCCCCTGCCTGCTGATCGTGGGGCGGCTTTTCTTAAAGCCGTGGGTGAAGGTGACCGCGATCCCGCCGCATTACCTCAATACGATCATCCTCTGCCTGCTGGTGGTGGGTTCCCTTGCTCTGAACGAAGGCATTTTCGCAGTGGGGATTCTGATCGTCTGTTCCTTCCTCGGCTATCTGATGAAGCTGGCCGGCTTCAACCCGGTGGCGACCGTCCTAGGCTTTGTGCTCGCGCAGCTGGTGGAGGACAATCTGCGCCGCGCGATGCTGCTTTCCAAGGGCTCGCTGATGACCTTTGTGGTGCACCCCATTACGCTGGTGCTGCTGTTGCTCACCGCGGCGTCCGTGGTATTCGGGCTGATGAAGGGCAAAAAG
>OHQG01001381.1_pt1 | contig 9930 bp, 13 predicted proteins | sample 1577871 | NCBI WGS metagenome assembly OHQG01 (sample SAMEA3879604, study PRJEB24766) | human gut metagenome | biome: human-associated habitat; feature: feces | place: USA | collected 1985/1987
TCCCGGCCCACGCGCCCGGATTTTAAGGCCGTGCCGCTTTCAGCGGCACATGGCCCTTTTGCTATGCTTTTGCATAGCAAAAGGGTCCGCGCCGGGGCGGACCCTCTGTCGGATGACGCTCGGTTTACCGGGCGGCGCGCTGCCGGTCCAGGCCCTTATTGCGGAAGTACAGGAGAATATCGATGCTGACGGCTACCAGGTTGATACAGTAAAAGACCATGGCCAGGTAGAACAGCCCGGACTGGGGGCCGGAAATCAGGATGCGGGACACCTTGCTGGCAATGCCGCAGATGTAGCCGATCCAGATAAATACCTCGAACTGCAGGCTTTTTCCCTCGGCGGTCCGGGAGATCCAGGATTTGTAGATGGACAGGGGCCAGGACAGGCCAAAGCATACGATCATCAGTACTTCAAAAATTTCGGGCATGGTAGCAACTCTCCTTCTCTGTGGGCGCACCGCGGCACGCAAGTATTTTTCATGTTATCACGACTTGCAGGACCTGTCAATATGAGGCGAAAAATGCTTTTATATGCCTACAGCGCGCCATGCCAGAAGCAAGTATGAGCGTATATTTTACCGTGATAGACGGCGGTTCCACCGTGTTGGCCCGGATTGGGGACAAGACCAAGGCCCTGGACAAGGAGACCCAGCAGCTGAATGCTTAATCTGCATGAATGCATAAAAAACCGCCGCCCGGGCATGGGCGGCGGCAGAGACCTATAAAAGAATGCAATACAGAGCAATGACAATGGGTGTTCCAATTATTATCACACATTTGAAACCAGTCGGCAAATTTTTCCATTTGTAGTTGTAAAGCATAGGCTCACATCCTTCCTGCGGTTCGTATGTCATGGTGCGCGCGTATCCTTACTGCAAATCGTATATCACATAATAATAAACCGCAAGGGGGTGGATATATGCCAGAAGTAGGAATTGTCATGACTTTGCGGGACCGCATGTCCAACACCATGAAGTCAATGAGAAGGCTCCGGACGGGGCAAAAAGATGGATAAAGAGTTTGATGTATGTGGATGGACTGTGTCTGTTCGTTGGAGTGGATAACGCCCGCTTCGCCCCGGTGGAACGCCACAGCGACACAGGGCTGTGCCGGTCCGCCAAGTCTGAGGATGGGCACGGCTTCGGCATGAGAGCGGCCTAGGCCATTGCGAGAAAGTACACCGGCGAGTTGGTGATAGAACTTCCGGAGGGCGGCTTTTCCGTCAGTACTGCGCTTTTGATGAAGAAATGAAAAAGCACGCTCTTCCTTTGCCGGGAGAGTGTGCTTTTATATTCTGCAGCTTTTTTTTATGTAGGTAATGTGCTCGGACACCAGTGCTGGATAGGCGTGGCGGCTGACCGGAAACTTCTTGCCGTTATCCAGTATGAGGGAGGTGCGCTTGATTTCGCGCACGTGGGACAAATTGACCAGAAAGCTGAAGTGGCTCCGGCAGAAGGTATGCGGCGGCAACTCCAATTCCAGCCCGGAGAGGGTTTCAGGGAAAAACAGGAGCCTATCTGCCAAATGGAACACTACCTTGTGCTGAGTGGCTTTAAGGCAGAATATCTCCTCCAGAGGAATGGTTCCATCTCCTATGTGGAGCAGAGGACGCTCCGGGCGGTAGTTTTTGCGGCAATCCCACTCCAGGGCGGCGGCCAGCTTTTGCTCGTCCACCGGTTTGACCCAAAAATCCAGCGCATGGGTGTAGAAAGCGTCTCTGAGGCAGTCCTGATATGCAGTGATGTAGAGGATGGAAGCTGTGATGCGCTTCTTGCGCAGAAAAGCCGCCACTTCCAAGCCGCTCTCACCGCCATCCAGCTGATGTCCAGGAGAAGAAGGTGATACGCGTCCGGCTGGGCGGTCAGCCGCTCCAACAGCGGTGTGGGCGTGTGGTAGGTGTCGATTTGATAGCCTCTCCCGCGAATCAGTCCTCACCCGTTCAGAATGCGGCAGATCATATTCATATTTTGTTCTGCAATCAGCGGCTCGTCCTCGCAGACAGCAATCTGATACATGGTGTTCTCCTAACCTCGTTGTATATGGTTGTATCCACCATACCACAAAATTTGGCGTGAGGCAAAGTGAATTTGGAGTAATCCGACCTGGTGCATACCTGTCAAAACAAGAAAAAGTCCTGAAATCAAACGATTTCCAGGACTTTTCTTTGGCAGCGGGAGAAGGATTCGAACCCTCACATACGGAGTCAGAGTCCGCTGTGCTACCTTTACACAATCCCGCTGTGTTCATAACGAACAGTCATTATTATATCGATTTTCCGCTATTTGTCAAGGGCGAATTTGAAAAAAACTGAAATTTTTCATTTATGAGAGGGTCCCGGCGGGGAGAAGGCCCCCCGCCGGGGCGGACAGCTATTTGGCGTAGAGGAAAACGATCTGCTCCAGCATATCGACCACGGCATCCATGCCCTCCACGGTGGCGCACTCATAGGGGCCGTGGGCGTTGAAGCCGCCGGTGCCGAGGTTGGGACAGGGAAGTCCCACAAAGGAGAGACGGGCCCCGTCGGTACCGCCCCGGATAGGCATGGTGACAGGTTTCAGCCCTGCCGCCCGGGCGGCGATGCGGGCGTTTTCGATGAGGTGCATGCAGTCTTTCAGCTGTCCGGCCATGTTGTAGTAGCTGTCCTTCAACTCCAGAGAGACGGAGGAGCGGGGATGGGCCGCCTGGGCGCGGGCCACGGCGTCCTGAAGCAGGGCCTTGCGCTGCTGAAATTTCTCCATACTGTGGTCCCGGATGATATAGCTGAGGGCGGCCTCCTCCGCGCTGCCGGTGAGGTTTGTGACGTGGAAAAAGCCCTCGTAGCCCGCCGTGCGTGCGGGAATTTCGTCGGGAGGCAACTGGCTGTTGATCTCCATGGCGATGAGCAGGGCGTTCTCCATCACATCCTTGGCGGAGCCGGGATGAACGGACACGCCTTTAATGGAGATGCGGGCGGCTGCGGCGTTGAAGTTTTCGTATTCGATCTCCCCCTCCGCGCCGCCGTCCACCGTGTAGGCGTACTGAGCGCCAAAGGCGGCCACGTCGAAGTGGTCCGGACCCTCGCCGATCTCCTCGTCGGGGGTGAAGGCCACACAAATCTTGCCGTGGGCCGCACCGCTTGCCACAAGGCGTTCGCACAGGGTCATGATCTCCGCGATCCCCGCCTTGTCGTCCGCCCCCAGAAGGGTGGCGCCGTCAGCGGTGATGAGGGTGCGGCCCCTGAGCCCTGCCAGCGCCGGGAACTCCGACACCCGCAGAACCCGGCCCTCCCTGGGCAGGGAAAGGTCGCCGCCGTCGTAATCCGGGTGGAGAAGGGGACAAACGCCGTCGCCGCTGAAGTCCGGGGCAGTATCCACGTGGGCCAGAAAGCCGATGGCCGGGGCGTTCTCCAGCCCCTGTGTGGCGGGCAGATGGCCCATGACCACGCCAAACTCACTGACAGACACATCCGTCAGGCCCAGCTGGCGCATCTCCTCTGCCAGCTGGCGCAGAAGTTTCCACTGACAGGCGGTGCTGGGATTGACGCCCCGCCCCTCGGCGGACTGGGTGGGGATGGTGACATATTGCAGAAAACGCTCATAGGCGCGCATAGAGGTCCTTCCTTTCTGTCGCAGTTAATATTCAATGCCGGGGCGGGCGGGAACGCCCTGGTCGAAGGGGTGCTTAACCTTCCGCATCTCCGTCACGTAGTTCGCCGCCTCCAGCATGGCGGGGGACGGGTCCCGGCCCGTCAGCACCACCTCCAACTCCGCAGGCACTGTCCGCAAAAATGCCAGCAGTTCCGCCTCGTCAATGGTTCCCGTGGAGCAGGCGCTCATGGCCTCGTCCAAGACCAGCATGCCGGCTTCGGCGGACAGGGCCATGGCCCGGTGCAGAAGGCCGGTGTAATAGTCCCTGGCTTCCGCCTTTTCCTGGGGGGACAGGGTCCAGATGAAGCCAAAGGAGCGGGCCTGAGGGATGACCTGGATGTGCTCCAGCTGCCCCAGAGCGTGAAATTCAGCGGAGTTGCCGTCTTTGAAGAATTGGAGCAGCACCACCTGGCGTCCGCTGCCGGCGGCCCGGACGGCAAGACCGATGGCGGCGGTGGTTTTGCCCTTTCCGTCGCCACAGTAGATATGGATCATGGGGTACCTCCTTGTTGTTGATATCAGCCGCGCTCCGGCGGGGATAGAGGGTTACATCCAGATGGAAAAGACCCGCAGCAGCTTCTCCAGGACCTTCCGCCACCAGGGGCGCTTCCGCCAGGCTGCCAGATCGACCATGGCGCCGCGGGCCATAATACCCTCCATGTCCCGGCGCAGATCCGCGATGGCTGGCGCCCCGTAGAGCAGAACGCCGCACTCATGGTGCAGCTGAAAGCTGCGGTAATCCATGTTGATCGTCCCCACCAGGGCCAGTTCTCCATCCGCCAAAAAGCTTTTGGCATGGAGAAAGCCCGGTGTGAACTCATAGATTTTTACGCCATGCCCCAGTAGCGCCTCGTAGTGGGAGCCGGCCACGATCTGGGTGTACTTGTGGTCGGGGATGCCCGGCAGCAGAAGGCGCACATCCACACCGCTGTCGGCCGCCATGCACAGGGAGCGGACCAGGCTGTCCTCCACGGCAAAGTAGGGGGTGGTAAGCCAGATATACTGGTGGGCGTTGACGATGCAGTGGTGGTAGATATCCTCGGCGGGGTTGTTGATGGGGCCGTCGGTAAAACTCTGGCACCAGCCGGTTCCGGCGGGGGAATCCAGGGGGCGGTAGTAGTCGTGCTCGCTTTGCAGGTGCTCGCCCAGCATTTCCCACATATGGATGAAAAGACTGGTAAGGCCCCACGCCCCCGCACCGTCCAGCAGTACGCCGCTGTCCTTCCACTCCCCGAAGCGGCGGACAAAGCCCGCGTACTCGTCCGCCACGTTGACCCCGCCGGTGTAGGCGTACTGCCCATCCACGCAGAGGATTTTCCGGTGGTCCCGGTAGTTGAAGTAGAGGCGGTTTACGTACTGGTGGACGGGGTTGAAGATATGGACCTCGATGCCCGCCTGACGCATGCGGTCGATGGTTTCACTGCGCATGCGGGTAATATTGCCGAAGTCGTCAAAAATGACCTTGATCTCCACACCGTGGCGTGCCCGGTCCTCCAGTACCTCCAGCATCCGGTCCCACAGCTTGCCCTCGGCCAGAATGAAGTATTCCAAAAAGATGAAGTGCTCCGCCCGGGCCATGCGGCTGAGGGCGTCAGCGAAAAAAGCGTCCCCGGTGGGGAAGTAGATCGCTTCCGTGTCCCGGTAGAGCAGGAAACCCCTCCGCTCCAGCATGGCGGCCAGGCGGGCCCAGTTGGGAAGTTCCTCCATAAGCCGCTGGCCGGCGGCCTGGGACTGCCTCACGTCGGCGGGGCGGTTGGCGGGGGCCTTTACCGGCAGCAGATTCAGCCGCTTGCTCTGAATATTGCCGCCCCAAAGCACATAGAGGATCATTCCCGCCACCGGCAGCGCTACCACCAGCAGCGTCCAGGCCAGCTTATAGCTGGCGCTGGCCGGGCTGGACTGAATGCCGATGGCCACGGCGATGGCGGCAACCTCCATAACGGTAAAGGCAATAGCCGAGTGGGCCTGGAGAAAACTGGACAGCAGCACCACCGCTCCTATGTTTACCAGCGTCAGCACCAGCACCATGGCAATGCGGAGGGTGGCGGAGATGCGGCGCTCTGTTGTCTGTTTCACCGGACGTTTCACGATTGGCTCCTTTCGCGGGAGAACCGGATCAGTGGTTTTCCTCCAGCAGAGTGTATTTCACATCCCACAGCTTCTGGCTCAGGTCCACATAGTAGCGGTGAGGGTTGTCAAAGCGTTTGACCTCATCCCATAGGGTGTCCACTTGCTGCTGGCAATAGACGCGGATCTCCTCCAGAGTGGGGGACTGGTACACCAGCTGTCCCCCCAGGAAAATAGGCACCTGGAGTTCCTTGGCGGTGAAGTTGTAGACCTCCTTCTTTTTCCAGGTGGCGTCGGGGTCAAAAATCACCAGGGGTTTGGTATCGTCCACCACCTCGTCGTGGATGGTGAGATAGTCGGCAATCGCCTTTCCCGTGTCATTGCCGTAAAACCGATATAGCTTTTTGTAGTGGGGCGTGGTGATTTTAGCCACATTCTCACTGATTTTGATCTTGGGGATGACCGTCCCATCCGGCTTTTCCACTGCCACCAGCTTGTAGACGCCGCCGAATACGGGCTCGCTGCGGGCGGTAATCAGCCGCTCGCCCACGCCGAAGCAGTCGATTTTGGCTCCCTGCAGCAGCAGATCCCGGATCAGCACCTCATCCAGGGAGTTAGAGGCGGAGATGGTGCAGCTCTCCCAGCCGGCGGCGTCCAGCATCTTCCTGGCCTCCTTGGAGAGGTAGGCAATGTCGCCGGAATCCAGGCGGATGCCGCACTTGGTGATGCCCAGGGGACGCAGCACCTCGTTGAAGGCCCGGATAGCGTCGGGAACGCCGGTTTTCAGGGTATTGTAGGTGTCCACCAGCAGTATGGCGTTGGTGGGATAGATCTGGCAGTAGGTCTTAAATGCCTCGTACTGGCTGTCGAACATCTGGACCCAGGAGTGAGCCATGGTGCCGGCGGCGGGGACACCGTAAATCTGGTCACTGAGGGCGCAGGCGGTGCCGTGAACGCCGCCGATATAGGCCGCCCGGGCGCCCACCACCGCCGCGCCCACCCCCTGGGCCCGGCGGGAGCCAAACTCCAGCACCGTGCGCCCCTGGGCGGCCCGGACCACCCGGTTGGCTTTGGTGGCCACAAGGCTCTGGTGGTTGATGCACAGAAGGGCATAGGTCTCAATCAGCTGCGCCTGAGATGCGCTGGCCCGGACTGTTACCAGGGGCTCACCGGGAAACACCGGCGTTCCCTCCGGCACCGCCCAGATGTCGCCGGTAAAGCGGAAGGTGCGCAGATAGTCCAGAAAGTCCTCCTGGAAAAGGTGCTTGCTACGCAGGTACTCGATGTCCTCCGCGTCAAAGTGGAGATCCCGAATGTAGGAAATCAGCTGCTCCAGACCCGCGGCGATGGCAAAGCCGCCCCCGTCGGGTACACGGCGGAAAAACACGTCGAAGTAAGTGATGTCGTTCTGCATCTCCTGGCGGAAATAGCCGTTGGCCATGGTCATCTCATAAAAATCGAAGAGCATGGACAGATTCAGCTTCTCTTTACACTCCATATTACCTGTTCCTCTATTTCTCGTTAGTGCGGGCGCTTTGGCCCGATATGTCCTATAGTATATCTTTTTTCCTTATTTTGCAACGGCAATCCGCCCACCGCTCCCGCATTTTTCCAATTTTGCCCCTGTTGGAAGGTCCGCACCCCGCCGAAAACGCTGCGGGCCGCCTCCATTTGTCTGGAGGCGGCCCGGAATGTGACTGATTAAATGCCGGTCAGAGGGCGGCCGTCGTGATTGGACGGCTAGGGTGCTGTGGGGAAACCGGGGCGGGGGTCGGGATAGTGCTGGGCGAGATAGGTGATCAGTTCCTCATCATATTCTTGCGGCAAGCGTGTTGCTCATGCTTCCACACCCTCCTTCAACGTCTTGGCCTTGGGGGCTTTTACCTTGCTTTTAAAGCTGGCCTTGACCCGGGGGTCCACCGCCGCGTAGCACAATCAGCATCATGGCGAACCAGAACGCCGGTATGGGGATGCCGGCCATGCCGATAAAACGGGCAGAGGAATCGATCCGTGTATCCCGGTGCATGGCTGCCAGAATCCCCAGCCCTACGCCGATGACCACGGATACCGCCGTGGTCAGAATAGCCAGAAGGAAAGTGGTGGGACACCGGGAGACGACCTGGTCGGTTATTTCCTGCCCCGTGCGCCAGGACGTGCCAAAGGACCCGTGGGCCACAATATTCCAGAGATATTTTCCATATTGGACAAGAAAGGGATCGTTCAGGCCGTTTTTCTCATTCCAGAGGTGAATGTCCTCCTCTGTGGCCTCGTCGCCCAGCATCAGTCTGGCCGGATCACCGGGCGGGAGGTATTGTAGCGCGAAGATGATGAGTGTGACTCCCAGCAGGACGGGAATCATCATCAGTATGCGCTGTATGGTGTATCGTATCATGTGTGTTCCCCCGTTGTGTTGCTGTTTTCTTTGTAGCCTGTGTTAGTTATAGACGGAAAAATGGCTTAATCTGCTGATATAACGCGATGTAGGTCTGAAAGCGGTTTTCATAGATATCCGCCGCCGCCGGCGAAGCCTGGGGCTCAAGAATGTGGGAGGCCTTGTGCTCCATCTGGTCGTTGGCCTCCTCCACAGATTGGAATATGCCTACGCCCACGCCGGCCAGAATGGCCGCGCCGATAACGGAGGCGTTGTTGTTTTCCAGTATCCGTACAGTCTTTCCGGTGATATCCGCCTTCATCTGGGACCAGATCAGGCTCTTTGCGCCGCCGCCGATGAGGTCGATACTATCATAGCGCCTGCGTGTCAGCCCCTCGCATAGTTCCAGAAGCTGGCGCATGCCGTAGCAGCTGCTCTCCATGACCGCCCGGACCAGATCCTCCCGCCGGGCCTTCTGGGTCAGCCCATAGAATACGCCTGTGGCCTGGGAGTCCCAGATGGGACTCCTTTCCCCGGCCAGGTAGGGCAGGAACACGACGCCGTTGGCGCCCGGACAGGATCTTTCCGCCTCCAGGTCCATAAGGTGCATGGGCCTTTCCTCCGTGCGTGCCGCCTGTAGCAGAAGGTCCCGGCACAGGGTATGTAGGCACCAGGACAGGGAGGTTCCCGTGTTGGACATGGCGCCCTGGTAGATCCACAAGCCCTTTACCGCGTGACAGCGGTTGATAAATTCATGGCCAAACACAGGCTTGTCGATACAGGCCGTCAGCACATCCGTGGTCCCAATGGATTCGCAGATGTCGCCGTTGCGGACCACGGCCGGCTGCCTTTGCCAGATCCGCGCAGGAAAAGGCGGCCACCGTTTCGTGCTGGGCAATAATATAGTTAGCAATCAGCTTTTCTGCCGGCGTCAGCTTCTCATAGAGAGACTTGATCCGGTTGATGCATATAATCTCGTCGTTATTGGCCATAGTGACGCTCCGTTTGTAGCGGCAGCCCTGTTTCGGCGGCGAGGTGGTTTTTACAGACTATAGCATGTTTTGCCGGCTCTTTCAACAATAGAATTGACAATTCCCTCCCAATCGCCTAATATGTAAGGGCAAAACAACGCAGGGGAGGCAGCGCTATGACAGTGATTTTGGGGATCGATATCGGCGGGTCCACCACAAAGATTGTTGGATTGCGGGAGGATGGGTCCACCATTGCCATGCACAGGGTCCAGGCCCAGGACCCCATTACCTCACTGTACGGTGCTCTGGGCAACTTCCTTTTCACCAACGGTCTTGCTCTGGGGGATGTGCGCCGCATTGTCCTGACCGGGGTGGGGGCCTCCTATGTGGAGGGGGATATTTACGGCATAGCCACGGAGAAGGTGGAGGAGTTTACCGCCGTGGGCGTGGGCGGCCTTGCCCTCAGTGGACAGGAGCGGGCTGTGGTGGTCAGCATGGGTACGGGCACGGCCTTTATCTGGGCGGAGCGGGGCAAGAAGGTGCGGCACCTCTGCGGCTCCGGCGTGGGCGGCGGCACGCTGCTGCTGATCTATATGACCGCCTTCGCCGGCATCCCCCAGACCCTGGCCCAGGGGATCAATCTGCTCTACTTTCTCCCCACCGCGGCCACGGCCCTGCCCGCCCACATCAAAAATGGATATATCGACCGGGGCGCCCTGCTCCCGGCCATTCTGACCGGACTGGCCGGGACCGCGCTGGCCGCCTGGGCCGCTACCGCCCTGGATGTGGAACTGCTCCACCGATGCTTCGGCGGCTTTCTCATCGTCATCGGCCTGCGGGAACTGTTCAGCAAACCGGCGCAGGGGGATCAAACCGCTGGATGACGCACTCCGCCA
>OHQG01001382.1_pt1 | contig 9919 bp, 8 predicted proteins | sample 1577871 | NCBI WGS metagenome assembly OHQG01 (sample SAMEA3879604, study PRJEB24766) | human gut metagenome | biome: human-associated habitat; feature: feces | place: USA | collected 1985/1987
TCCTCGCGGAGCGTTTTTTACTTTACAGGAAAGCAATTTCCTGTAAAGTAAAAAAGGGACGCAGAAAAATCCTGCGTCCCTTAAGCATATATTATTATGCTTTATTCTTTATTTATTGCGTAAGAATTCATCAATTCCCTTTGCTGCAGTTTTTCCTGCACCCATGGCAAGGATAACGGTTGCTGCTCCGGTTACTGCATCTCCACCGGCGTATACGCCATCTTTGGAGGTTGCTCCGGTCTCTTCTTCTGCAATGATACATTTTCTGCGGTTGATGTCCAGACCCTTGGTAGTGGATGAAATCAATGGGTTTGGAGAGGTACCAAGAGACATGATTACGGTATCTGCCTCGATTTCGTATTCAGAACCTGGAATCTCTACCGGGCTTCTTCTTCCGGATGCGTCCGGCTCACCTAATTCCATCTTAATGACACGACAGCCTTTTACCCAGCCGTCTTCGTCTACTAAGATTTCAGTAGGATTCTGCAGAAGGTCAAAAATAATGCCTTCTTCTTTTGCATGATGTATTTCTTCTTTTCTTGCTGGAAGCTCTTCCTCGCCACGACGGTATACGATATGTACCTCTGCGCCGAGACGTTTTGCGGTACGGGCTGCATCCATTGCAACGTTGCCACCACCAACTACAACAACTTTTTTGCCGGCTTTGATTGGCGTATCATAGTCATCACGGAATGCTTTCATCAGGTTATTTCTGGTTAAGAATTCGTTTGCAGAAAATACTCCCATTGCCTGCTCGCCAGGGATTCCCATAAATCTTGGAAGTCCTGCACCGGAACCGATAAATACAGCTTCGAATCCTTCTTTTTCCATTAATTCATCAATGGTAACTGCTTTACCAATGACAACGTTGGTCTCAATCTTAACGCCTAAAGCTTTTACATTTTCTACTTCTGCTGCAACTACTTTTGACTTTGGAAGACGGAATTCCGGAATACCGTAAATTAATACTCCACCGGCTTCATGTAAAGCTTCAAAAATAGTAACATCATAGCCAAGCTTTGCCAAATCACCGGCACAGGTAAGACCTGCAGGGCCGGAACCGATAACTGCTACTTTATGTCCATTTAATTTTTCTGCTTTCTTAGGCTTGATTCCATGCTCTCTTGCCCAGTCAGCTACGAAACGCTCTAATTTACCGATTGCAACCGGCTCACCCTTGATACCACGGATACATTTTCCTTCACACTGACTCTCCTGTGGGCATACACGGCCACATACAGCAGGAAGTGCAGATGATTCACTGATAATATGATAAGCTTCTTCGAAGTTGCCTTCTTTCACCTGTGCAATAAATGCCGGAATATTAATGGAAACCGGACATCCTTTCATACACTGTGCATTTTTACAGTTTAAGCAGCGTTTTGCTTCCGCTACTGCTTCTTCTTCATTATAGCCAAGACAAACTTCTTCAAAGTTTGCTGCACGTACCTCTGGCTCCTGTTCACGTACCGGTACTCTTGTTAATCCTTCCATTATTTGTCACCTCCGCACTGACCGCATCCACCATGATGGGTATTGCCTTCCTGCAATTTTAACATTGCACGGCCTTCTTCTGTCTTATACTGAAGCTGTCTCTTCATTGCCTGGTCGAAATCTACCTGATGTCCGTCAAATTCCGGTCCATCCACGCATGCGAATTTTACTTCGCCGCCAACCATAAGACGACATGCTCCACACATTCCGGTTCCGTCTACCATAATCGGATTCATGGATACAACAGTTGGAATGCCAAGCTCCTTGGTCAGTTTACAAACGAATTTCATCATAATCATTGGTCCGATGGCAACACAATGATCGTAACGAACACCTTTATCCCATAATTCCTGTAACTGGTTGGTTCCCATTCCATGGAAGCCATAAGTACCATCATCGGTTGTTACATAAAGATTAGTTGCAACTTTACGCATTTCTTCTACCAGAATTAATAAATCCTTGGTCTTAGAACCCATGATAACATCACAGTCTACCCCATGCTCATGTAACCATTTTACCTGTGGGTAAACCGGTGCTGTTCCAACACCTCCGGCGATAAATACAATTTTCTTTTTCTTTAACTCTTCTATATCTTCCTCAATAAGGTCGGATGGACAGCCCAGTGGTCCAACAAAATCCTGGAATGCATCTCCTTCCTCTAAATATGCCATACGCTCTGTAGATGCTCCGACTGTCTGGAATACAATTGTTACAGTTCCGGCTTTCTCATCATAATCACAGATGGTAAGTGGTATACGCTCACCTTCTTCATCGATTTTCACGATTACAAATTGTCCTGGCTTTGCAGACTTTGCTACCCGCTCTGCTTTGACATCCATAAGATAAATCTTATCTGCCAGCTTTTCCTTTTTTATAATAGGATACATACTATACCTCCATACTTTGTTTACATCAACTCGTGGAATTCCAGACCACTAGATTTAATCATATAGGAAAAGTGTCAGAAAATCAACATTTTCCGACACTTGTTTCTTAAAAAAAATTTACCAATTTCTATTTTTACTGTGCTGACATTAAAATTCTGTCATTGTCAAGACGCTTTCCTGCCTGGATGCGGAACTGCTCCAAAAGGCTGTCTACCGTCATTTTCTTCTTCTCTTCATCTTTTAAATCAAGGACAATATTTCCGGAATCCATCATCAGAATCCGGTTGCCAAGCTCTAGTGCCTGATGCATATTATGGGTTACCATAAGACAGGTAATATGATGCTCTGCAATAATTTTTTTCGTCAGTTCCAATACTTTCTCTGCGGTTGCAGGGTCAAGTGCTGCCGTATGCTCATCCAAAAGAAGAATCTTCGGGGTCACCATCGTTGCCATCAGAAGGGTAAGTGCCTGCCTCTGACCGCCGGATAACAATCCCACCGGCTGCTTCATTCTGTCTTCCAGACCCATATCAAGCTGGGATAACAGTTCTCTGAATTTTTCTTTATCGGATTTACGGATTCTGCTGAAAAATGCATTTTCTTTTCCGGATGCACGAAGATATGCCAGTGCCATATTTTCTTCAATGGTCATATGTGGTGCTGTTCCCTTTAACGGGTCCTGAAACAGATGACCAATGACTTTACTGCGCAAAAATTCTTTCTTATATGTAATATCCTCTCCATCTAGAATAATCTGTCCTTCATCTACATAGAACGCACCTGTAATCGCATTAAATGTAGTTGATTTTCCTGCCCCATTACTTCCTACGATTGTAGCAAAATCTCCATCTTCAAGAACCAGGTTCAAATCACACAATGCTTTCTTTTCATTTACGGTTCCCGGATTAAATGTCTTAGATACATGCTTCATTTCTAACATTATCGGTCACCTCCCATTTCCTTTGTATTTGCTTCCGCCAGACGCATATTGTCTTTTAATTTCTTCTGTGCTGCGCTCTTCTGTCTGACAAACGCTACCTTCTTCTTTAAGAACGGGAATGCAATTGCAATTGCTACGATAATTGCAGAAACCAGTTTCAATGCCTCTGCCGGAACATTCAGTCTTAATGCAACGGCTACTAAGAAACGATAGAGACAGCTTCCTAATACAACGCCTAATACTCTGCGGAACATGGAGCCTTTTCCGATAATGGATTCTCCGATAATCAGGCTGGCAAGTGCGATGGTTACCATACCGGTTCCAAGGTTGATATCGCAGGATTTCTGGTACTGTGCTAATACACCGCCGGATAATGCAGTCATTGCATTGGCTACACAAAGACCTACGGTAATCGTAAAGGATGGATTAATGCTGGAGGCTTTTACCATGTCAGCATTATCACCGGTTGCCCGGATGGAAAGACCTAATCTGGTATTTAAAAATGCGGATAAAATCACGCCGATTACCAGTACAATTAATGCTGCCACAATCAGTTTATACCAGCCACCACCAATAGCATTTTTTGCCATGGTAAATATGGTATTGCAGTTAAACAGGTTCACCTGGGAAGCAAATCCCATAACTGCAATATTAATGGTATAGAGCCCCGTATTTACAATGATTCCTGCCAGAATTGATTCAATTCCAAGCTTTGTCTGCAGAAATGCTGTGATAAATCCGGAACATACACCGGCTAACATTGCTGCTGCCAGTGCCAGAATCGGATGACCCTGTATCGTTACCATGGCACATACGGCACAGCCTAAGGTAAAGCAGCCATCGGTTGACAAATCTGCAATATTTAATATGGAAAATGAAACAAACAATGCCAGTGCAACCAGGGCGTATATACACCCTAACTCTAATGCACTTTGTAAAATGGATATTGTAAATATGGAGCCCATTCTTTAATCCCCCTGATTATCTTATCATACTATCGTTTTATCTTTTTATTCAAACTCTTCTGCGGTCTGAATCTCTACTACTTTTTCACACATACCGTCAAATACGCTGTAGTCAATTCCAAGCTGGCTTGCCACATCTGTATTTACAGTTGCGATTCCGTTGCTCATGGTCTGTACTGCTGTTGTTGCAGGATCTTTCCCATTTACTAAAATATCTACTACAATATCTGCTGTTGCAGTACCAAGGTCAACATAGTTTACACCGAATCCACAGAAAGCTCCGTTTAATGCAAAGGAGTCAGCTCCTGCATAATGTGGAATGCCTGCTTCTACAAATTTCTCATAAATTGCAAGTTCTGCTGTCATTACGGTGTTATCGGTCGGTGTAAATACGGCATCTACACCGGCTGCAACTAATGCATCTGCTGCAAGAGAAATTTCATCATTGGTTGTTCCTGTTTTTTCTACATATTCAACACCTTTTTTATCAAGATAATCTTTTGCGTCCTGAATTGGGACAGTGGAAGAATCCTGACTCTTATTATATAAAAGACCTACTTTTTTAATGTCTTTATTTGCTGCAAACATTAAGTCCATTACTGCTTCTGTATTTAATGCATCAGATGTTCCGGTGATATTGGAACCAGGTTTATCCATACTTTCAACAAGTCCTGCGGTAACCGGATCACTGACTGCAGAGAATACAACCGGAATCTGATTTTCTTCTGTTGCTGCCTGCATAATCATTGCGGTTGGTGTTGCGATTGGAATAATCACATCTACATCTTCTGCAACCAGGTCTGTTGCAATCTGGTTTAAGGTAGAAGAATCCGCCTGACCATTGTAAGTATAATCTTTATAATCAAAAGTAACACCGAGCTCTTTTGCTTTTGCATCCAGCTCTGCTTCTACTGCTTTCTCAATCTGATTTAAAGAAGCATCATCTACATACTGTACGATACCTACTTTATAAACTTTACCATCTGCTGCAGCCTTCTCTGTTGTTGCTGCATCATTGGATGCACTGTTGCTTCCGCATCCTGCCATTGCTGCTACTGCCATAGCCATTGTTAATACTGCTGCCATCATTTTCTTCTTCATAATTACTACCTCTTCTTTCTTATATGATTTATTGTTGTTCATAAGAGAAAGCGCTTTTACTATTTTCCAACAGTAAAAAACCGCCTCAAGCTTATGCTTGAGACGGTAATAAAATCTTATTATCGCGGTACCACTCATATTGACGAATTGTCCACTCATTCATGTACGAATCATACATGCCGGATTGGTAACGGGTTCGGTTCCCGGTGACGCCTACTGTTAATTCAGGCCACCCTCGAAAGTCCATTCAGCAAAATCATCCATACTGCAATTCCACCACCTGCAGCTCTCTTTGATTTCCAATCAAGCTTACTACTCTTTCTCAACGGTTTCTCTTATTGAAGTTAGAATAATACTTTTCTTTCACATTGTCAATACTTTTTTATGAGAAATATACCAGTTCATCTTCCGGCTTCTCTGCCGGCTCAATGGATACCGGATAAAGGACAGGTCCTTTTCCTCTGTATTCCTTGGCAAATTCCACATGAACTTCTGCGGTAATATTTATCCATGATTTGTGACCGATTTCTTCCGACTTCGGATATTTGCATTTAAATCCTAAGAACTGGACATCCTCTACACAACAGGTCATGGCAAAACGTCCCGGCACGAACATGCCCTTCCTGCTCATCTTTTCCGGATTATATACCAACGCAAGGAATTTGATTTTCTTGCCATCGTATTTCTTCGGATTATCCTGTGCATCCATATACCAGATTGCATAATCTGCATCCGTAATATCAATGACATCTGCATTGATGTCAAATGGCAGTTCTTCATCGGCACTCTCATCAATCGTTCCATCGGCACGCTCGTATACAATCTGCGCCGGACGGTTCTGTGCTTTTACGGCACGGCGGAACTTGCCCTTTGGTGTATTGTCATCACAACGGTTAAAGATTACTACATCTGCCTTAAACAACTGCTCCATAATCATGGCACGCATATTAGCAAGATACATTTCAAATGTAGTGGCATCTACGGTTGCCAAGGACTGTACGATTACCCAGCCATCCGGCATCTTTGTTTCAAGCAAAGTAGCGATATCCCAGGTACCGTTATACTCAATAAAAATCTGCTCCGGTTTGTATGTCTCCTGAATCTTCTGCAAGGTCTCTGTTGTAAAATCTTCCTGCTCCTCAATCATTGCAACCTTCGCATTAATGGTATTTAATTTTGCTTCATCATATTCTTCATCGCCGTCTTCACAGACAATAATTACCGTACGGTTGTCCCCGCCGAAATCATTTTCAAAGAGTGTTTCTTTGATTAATGTGGTCTTACCGCTGTCCATAAATCCGGTAAATAAATATACTGGAATCTCCTGCATGGTTTCCCCTTTCCTATCTGACGGGCATTATGCAATGCCGAATAATTCTTCAATCTTGTGTTCGTCAATCTTAGAACCAATGACACAGAGTCTTCCGGTGTAATCCGGCTCTCCATCTCTTAATTCATACTCGCCCGGAACCATATCAAAGTAAATCCAGGAACCATTGACATCCTCTACCATTCCTTTTGCGCGGAGAATCATGCCATACTCTTCGCTCTCGGATAAGGTCTTTAATACCTCTTCAATCTTCTCACGGGTAAATTTATGCGGAGTCTCTTTGCCCCAGCTTGTAAATACCTCATCTGCATGATGGTGATGATGATGTTCGTGGTCATGGTCATGGCATCCGCAGGTGCAGTTCTCGCCATGCTCATGATGATGTTCATTCTCCTCATGGTCGTGCTCGTGATGGTGTTCATGCTCATGTTCTTCCTCTTCTGCTTTATGATGTGCCTCTGCAAGAAGTTTCATCTCAAGAGAGTCCTGTCCTTCCATAACTTTGAGAATCTGCTCACCTTTGATGGCATCCCAAGGAGTTGTAATGATTGCAGCCTTGCCATTTAATTCCTGCATCTGTTTTACGCAAAGCTCTAACTGCTCCGGTGTTGTGCTCTGGGTTCTGCTTAATACGATTGTTGTTGCAAATTCAATCTGGTTATTGAAGAATTCGCCAAAGGCTTTCATCTGTTTGGATGCTTTCTTTGCATTTACAACTGTAACCAGTGCATTTAATTTCACATCCTGCTCTTTTTCTACATCAATAACAGATTTCATTACGTCAGAAAGTTTACCAACTCCTGACGGCTCGATTAAGATGCGGTCCGGATGGAATTTAGTAATTACTTCATTTAAATTCTTTCCAAAGTCTCCTACCAGGGAACAGCAGATACATCCTGAGTTCATCTCGGTAATCTCAATGCCGGAATCCTTTAAGAATCCGCCGTCGATACCGACTTCACCAAATTCATTTTCAATCAGTACCAGCTTCTCACCAACAAAAGCCTCTTCTATCATTTTCTTGATAAATGTGGTCTTTCCAGCTCCTAAGAAGCCTGAAATAATATCAATTTTTGTCATTTTAACATCCTTCTTTCTAATAATTAAAGTGTATTTCACACTGAATTGATTTGTCTACCTATTGCAATATAGCAGAAAAAGTAAAATTTCTCAAGCAAACCGCGTGAACTTCATACAAATTTTATAAATAGCTTTTCTCAATATCAATGGGTATGATAAAGCCCTGCATAAATTCCATTCCGTGCAAGCAGCTCCTCATGGGTGCCCTCTTCTTCGATTCCCTGCTCAGTCAGCACCAGAATACGCCCTGCATTTTCTATCGTAGAAAGCCTGTGGGCAATTACAAATGTTGTCCGGTTCTTCGCCAGCTTCTCTAGTGATTCCTGTACCACCTTTTCACTTTCGTTATCCAGTGCTGAGGTTGCTTCATCAAAAATAAGAATCGGCGGATTCTTTAAAAATACCCGGGCAATGGAGAGCCGCTGTTTCTGACCGCCGGAAAGTTTTACACCCCGCTGTCCGATATCTGTATCATAACCATCCGGCAGTGATAAAATAAATTCATGGGCATTGGCATTCTTTGCTGCCTCAATGACTTCTTGCCTTGTCGCATCCGGCTTGCCATAAGCAATATTTTCAAAAATAGTTCCGGCAAACAAATAAACATCCTGCTGGACAATGCCAATGTGGTCTCTTAAACTTTTTAATTTATAGTGGCGGATATCACAGCCATCAATTAAAATTCTGCCCTCTGACACATCATAAAATCTTGGTATCAGGCTGCAAAGGGTTGTCTTTCCGGCACCTGAAGTTCCCACCAGTGCCACATAGCTTCCAGCCGGAACTTTCAGATTTATATGCCTTAAAACGCGGCTTAAATGTTCTTCATACCGGAAGGAAACATCCTGAAATTCTACTTCTCCCCGCACATTTTCCATGACAATGGCATTTTCCTCATCCGAAATATCCGGTTCAATGGAAAGAATCTCCATAAACCGTTCAAAGCCGGAATATCCATTCTGGAACTGCTCGGTAAAATCAATCAGCGTCTTAACCGGCTCGGTAAATACATTGATATATAAAAGGAACGTAATCAAATCTGTAATACTCACACTGCCACCCGGAATCCACAGTGCTCCGGCAATCACCACTACTACGGTAATCAACGTGGTAAATGCAGTCAGTCCCGCCTGATAACCACCCATAAAGAGATAGCTGTTCTTCTTGGCATCTAAGAAGCCTTTGTTTCCGCGGCTGAATTTTTCCTGTTCGACTTCTTCATTAGCAAAGGATTTTACTACGCGGATACCGGAAAGGTTGTCCTCTATCTGGCTATTGATATCCGCTATCTTAATACGGTTCTGCCGGAATGCCTTTTTCATACGCTTATTAAAGAAATATGCATACGCTATCATAAACGGTACCAGTGCAAATGCCGCCACTGTAAGCTTCGGACTGATTCCCATCATAATAACAAATGCACCAATTATCTTAATCAGGGAAATCACAATATTTTCCGGTCCATGGTGCAGCAGTTCGCTGATATCAAAAAGGTCCGTGGTAATTCTCGCCATCAGTTGTCCGACCTTCTGATTATCATAAAATGCAAAGGACAGTTTCTGATAATGAGCAAATATTTCTGCCCGCATATCATATTCTATTTTGGCACCCATTACATGACCATTATTAGAAATATAATAATTGCTGTAACACTGAATGGCTACCAACGCCACCATAAACAAAGCAAGCTTTCCGATTGTCTTTACTGCATCCTGCTCCGGCAGATATACCACTGTTGATGTAATATACCGTACAATCAGCGGAATCACCAGTGCCGCCACTGCTGCTAACAGTGCAAAAAACATATCGATAAAAAATACGCCAAGATATGGTTTATAATAAGAAATCATTTTCTTTAAATTCTGCTTCATCTGTCTATCCCTCTTGCCTTTACCAGCTTATTTTTCATCACAACTGTCCATCTTATACTGTTTCTTTTGCAAATGCAAGTTTCTTTATGCTACAATGACTTTTATAAACGTGGCGGATTGACACTATATAATCCTTGTTAAAATAATCCTGTTATCCAAAGGATATTTGTTTTGGATATAAAATACCGTAGTTCTAAGCTGCATATTTTGCTTTTGCCTGTAAAAACCGTCTTTCCAATGTTTGACAGTCT
>OHQG01001397.1_pt1 | contig 9835 bp, 9 predicted proteins | sample 1577871 | NCBI WGS metagenome assembly OHQG01 (sample SAMEA3879604, study PRJEB24766) | human gut metagenome | biome: human-associated habitat; feature: feces | place: USA | collected 1985/1987
CCCGGTTTTACAGCGGAGGATTGTCCGAACACGTTCTGACGGCGACGTTCGGCATCCTGTTCTAAACGATCGAACCAATATTTGTCAAACCAATAATAAAAACCAATTATGAAAAAGCTTTTCTTAATTCTCACCACGGCCCTCTTCGCAGCGGGCTTCGCATCCTGCACCGACGATCCCGAAGAAACGGTCAATCCCGTCGTCGTATCCGAAATCTTGCGCGCGCTCGGCGGCAATGTGCTGGTAAACGTGCCCGAGGAAAAATTCGACGTGAATATTCCCGCCGATGCTGCGTCGTGGGTTCAGATCAATAAAGCCGAATCTTCGGGCAAAGCGCTGGTGCTGTCCGTCGATGAGAACGAAACGGGGACGGAACGTTCGACCGTCGTGAACGTGACGCGGAGCGGCAAGAGCACCGTTCTGGCGACCGTAACCATCAAACAGAGCGACATCACGCTGCAAGCCGGCGAATTCGTGATCGAGGAGATCTACTTCACAGGCACGGCGCTTCCCGAAACGGGAAAGCCTGACAGGTGGCTGGGCGACCAGTACATCAAGATCCGTAACAACTCCGACGAAGACCTCTATGCCGACGGCATGATGCTGATCCTTTCGAGCGGACTCAATTCGGGCATGAACAGCGAGATGATCGAAGGCAAGGACTTCCGCAAGGAGTGTTGTGCGGGCAATGCGTTCTACTGCATTCCCGGCAACGGACAGGATGTGCTGGTCAAAGCCGGCGAGTCGCTGATCGTCGTCAACAACGCCCAGAACCACACCATCGGCAACCCGAACTCGTGGGACGCCACGAAAGCCGATTTCGAGTGGTACGACGTTTCGTCGAACGAGAACTATCTGGATATCGACAACCCCGACGTGCCCAACCTCGACAAATGGTACGCTTCGACATTGACGGTCCAAGTGCTCCACAACCGCGGCTTCAACGCCGTGGCTATCGCCATGCCGCCCGTCGGCCTGACTGCAAAGCAGTTCCTCGCCGAATACCCGCTCAAAGACGCCCAGTATATCTTCCACTCCCCGAACGGCTCGGACTACACGATGCCGCTGCGCAACTGCTACCGCGTGCCTAACGAATGGGTGCTCGACGCCGTGAACACGGGCTGCCGCGACGAATACTACATCGCCCCGTGGGACGCTTCGCTCGACGCAGGTTACGCATGGTGCGGTACGGCCGACGGAGATGACTACCGCTTCGGCAAGTCGGTGATCCGCAAGACCGGTTCCGACGGCAAACTCATCGACTCGAACAACTCGACCAACGACTTCGAGTCCAATACGAAGGCGTCGCTGATCAAGTAAGCCGGAAGAACGACCATTCTTTATGACCGATTCTGTCATCGAATGCCGCAACCTCACCCATTGTTACGGGGAGCGGCTGATATACAAAGACCTGAGTTTCGAGGTTCCGCGCGGGCGGATCCTCGGACTTTTGGGTAAAAACGGCACCGGAAAAACCACGACCATCAACATTCTGAGCGGCTATCTCCAACCGCGCGCCGGACAGTGTCTGATCTTCGGCGAGGATATCCGCACGATGCGGCCCGAAACCCGCGCCCGGATCGCCCTGCTGATCGAGGGACACGTGCAGTACGCCTTCATGACCATCGAGCAGATCGAACGGTTCTATGCGCGGTTTTATCCCCGCTGGAACCGCGACGCCTATTACGGACTGATGGAAATGCTGAAGGTGGCGCCCCGGCAGCGCATCTCGCGCATGTCGTGCGGACAGCGTTCGCAGGTGGCCTTAGGGCTGATTCTCGCCCAGAACGCCGATCTGCTCGTGCTTGACGACTTCTCGATGGGACTGGACCCCGGTTACCGCCGCCTGTTCGTAGAATACCTGCGCGACTATGCGCAGAGCGAGGAGAAGACCGTTTTCCTTACCTCGCACATCATTCAGGACATGGAAAAGCTCGTGGACGACTGTATCATCATGGATTACGGAAGCATTCTGGTACAGATGCCCGTCGGCGAACTGCTCGGCACGTTCCGGCGATACACCTTCACGCCGGGCGCCGACGTCACGATCCCCGCCGGCGACGGCCTCTACCACCCGAGCGTCGTGAACGGGCGCGCCGAACTCTATTCGTTCGACTCCCCTGCGACGGTACAGGGCGTGCTGGAGCGCGCGGGCATCGTCTGCAGCGACCTGCGCGGCGAAACGCTGAACCTCGAAGACGCTTTCATCGGACTGACCGGAAAATACTAAACCCGAATTATGATCAAAGCCATATTCTACAAAGAGTGGATCAAAATGCGCTGCTTCTATCCGCTGAGCGCATTGTTCCTCTTCGGAGCCACCGCCTATGCGCTGCTGCGCGTCCAACGGGTGATAACCTTCAAGGGTGCGGCGCACGTCTGGGAGGTGATGCTCGAAAAGGAAGTTGTCTTCATCGACATTCTCCAATACCTGCCGGCCCTGCTGGGCGTATTGCTCGCAGTGGTTCAGTTCGTCCCCGAAATGGCCCAGAAACGGCTGAAGCTGACGCTTCACCTGCCCTTTCCACAGTGGAAGATGATTCTGCTGATGTCAGGCATCGGGCTGGGAGCGCTGGCATTGCTGTTCATCGTGCAAACCGCCGTGCTGTGGGGGTACTTCCACGCCCTGCTGGCGCCCGAACTGGTCGCGCGGATTCTGCTGACGGCGCTGCCGTGGTATCTGGCCGGGCTGACGCTCTACCTGCTGACGGCATGGATCTGTCTCGAACCCACATGGAAACGGCGGCTGGCGAATCTGCTGATCGCCGTGGGCGTCTGCCGGATCTTCTTCCTCTCCGACACCCCGCAGGCCTACGACGGCATGCTGCCGTGGCTGGCGCTGCTGCTGGTATGTTCGCTGTTCTTCCCGCTGCTTTCGGTATACCGTTTCAAGCAGGGATGTCAGGATTAACCCGCAAAACGACAAATCTATGATAAAGAGTATCAAAACCGGAATAATCCTCCTTGCGGCGCTTCTGCTGGCATGGCTGCTGCCGTGGTGCTACGCGTTCGTGTTCGCATCGCCTTCGTGGTCGCCGTTCACGCTCTACAGCTGCGTGACGCACGGATTCGCATCGGTGGATTTCGACCGCGAAAACAACGTCGCCGGACGCGATCTGCAGGGCAACACCTACACCCAGCAGCAGTTCGACAGTATCCTGCCGACGTTCTATTACCGCCAACTCGCCGCCGAAGGGAGGTTTCCGTCCGAAATCGAGGGCGTGGCGGTCGAATCGCGCGACGTGGAGCGCACGAACTTCATGTTCCGCACGTCGCCCGGCGAAATCAACCGCCGCAGACCGACGGTCTATCAACTGCTGGAATCGATGCCCGATCGCATCGATTTAGAACCGGCGACGGACGTGTTCCGCATCACCGGCGAGGGAATCGAGTTCGTCGATATGGAGACCAACACCATCGACCAAAAGAAGAGCGCGGCATTCACCAAAGTCCTGCGGGACAAGGGATTTTCGTTCCCGGCCCGCGTCGTCTCCGGCAACCCCTCGACGCGCAAGCGGTACGACAACGGCTACCTGCTGGTGGACGACGCGCTGCGCGTCTACCACATGAAGCAGGTCCGCGGCCGCCCGTTCGTGCGCCGTACCGACGTTGCGGACTCGCTGCAAATCGGCCAGATTTTCGTCACGGAGTTCGCCGACCGCAAAAGTCTCGGTTTTCTGGTGGACAGCGAAAAGCGTTTCTATACGCTCGGTGCGGAGGATTACAAACTGCACGAGATTCCCGTCGGGAAATTCGGCCCCACACGGGAGAACATGATGATCATCGGCGACATGTTCTACTGGACGGTCACCATCCAAGGCGCCGAATCGAAACGCTATGTCGCCGTGAACGCACGCGACTATTCACTGGCGGACGAATACCGCCCCGAAGAGAAACCGCAGGCATGGGCCGAGTACGCAAAATACCTGTTTCCCTTCGAACTGTCGTTCACCTCGCCGCTGGACGGCTACGTAAAGCCCCGGATTGCGGAGGTGTCGTTTCAGGCCCTCTGGCTGGGACTCGTGCTCGGCGCGTTCTATGCGCTCATCCGCCGCAGATCGCCCGGCGGACGGCTCTGGCAGACCGTCGGCGTCGTCTTGTTCGGACTCTTCCTCTTCGTCCCGCTGCTGGTATTCGGCACGGCAAAACGATGACAACAAACCCATACGCAAGAGAAGGGCGGACGTTTTCGACGTCCGCCCTTTTATCACACGCAGTTTCCCGGATCAGGTCAGGAAAATAAACAGCAGCGGAATCAGAATCCCTGCGATCAGCTCGACGCCTCCGCGGCCCCGCAATCCTTTCGGGCCGCGCATCATCACCAGCCCGGAAAGCACGATTACGATCAATCCCGCTAAAAAGACATCCGAAAAGACCGTCCACCAGCGCGACGGATTGTAATGCAGCCGGTTCAGACTGCTCAGCACGGGCCGCTTGCGGATCGACTCGTAGACGGCGTGTCCCGACGCCAGATCGACCGTCAGCGAACTGCCGCCCCGGATAAAGACTTTCAACCGGTCCGGTTCGGGAAAGTAATGTTTCAGGTAATTGCCCTCCTCGCCGACGCGCAGGAGCAGTTCCTCGGCCCGCGCACGGGTCCACTCCTGCTCGGCGCGCGGTATCTCCTGTGCGAAGACCAGCTCGGTCCGGCGCACCGAATAATCGGAATTGAAATCGCGTTTGTGGTTGAGCATGAAGCCCGAAACCGCATAAATCAGCAGTACGCCCGAAAAGAAAAAGGAGAGGTCGCGGTGAACGGGCCTGCTCCATTTCCTCACGGCGGACATAAACGACCGTGTCCCCATGACGTGCAAAACTTCTTATTTCAAAACTTCATAACTCCCGCCGTCCACATGGTAGAACGAAAGGTATTCCTTGCCTTCTTTGGCTTTGCGGTCGGCGATACGGGCACGGAAGTCGGCGATACGCTTTTCGGTGCTGCTGGCAACCGATTCGCCGCGGGCCTGATGTTCGGCGCTGCATCCGGCTTCGCCCTCGCCGTGCTGCCGGGCGATCTGGTCCTTGAGCCGCAGCTCCCACTCGGCAAGGTAAGCCTCGTCGATCCGGTCTTCGACCAGCGTGCCCGTCACCCGCACGACGTTGTTCACGCATTCGGGCTTGAAGCTGCCGATCTTCTCTCCGGCTTCAATGCGGATCACCTGCGTATCGTCGGTTCCCATTAGGAAAATCTTGCGGCCCCCGTGGCGGCAGATATGCGTGCAGACGCCCTCGACCGTCACCTTGCCGCCGGTCAACTTCTCAGCATCGGCGAGCAGGTTATCGACCTCCATGACGGAACTCTGCGTTTCTGAGGTTTGAGTCTCCGAAGCGTTCTTTTTATTCGGGTTCCCGCCGCACCCAGCAAGGAAAAATACGGCGGCTGCAAGCGCCGCACAATAAACGAAATGTCTCATAATCGGTTTGAATTTTTTCTTCGTTTTCCGCATTCGGCGCAACGGGCCGTCCCGCAGCGTCTCGGCAGATTTTAGTAATACAAAGAAACGACATTACGCCGGGAACGGCAATACCTAATTTTAGGGGTTTTCAGGAGCCGCAATACCTTTATAGATGGATAGCGGCCGCTCCGAGACCGGGGTTTCAACGCTCCGTGATCTTATAATCTTCGCCCAGCACCCGCTGCAATTCGGCCAGCTCCGGCTCCCGCCCAGTGAATTCGACCGTCGCGGCAGGAGGATCGAGAGTAACAACGGCACGGAGACCTTCGATGCCGTTCAGGGCCTTTTCGACATGCATCCGGCAGTGGTTGCACATCATTCCTTCGATACGATACTCTTTTTTCATGGCTGTTTGTTTTTTGGTTATAAATTCTGTATTTATTTTATGGACGGCTTTCGTGCCGAGCCGTTTTGTACTCAGCTGCAGGCTATTGGCCACAACGCTCACACTACTCAGGGCCATGGCGGCCCCGACGAGCATCGAATTGAGCAGAAACCTGGTCAGCGGATAGAGCACGCCAGCGGCGACAGGCACGCCGATCAGGTTGTAGATAAACGCCCAGAAAAGGTTCTGCCGAACGGTGCGCACGGTCGCGGCCGAAAGGCGGACCGCCGCGGCGATCTTCGTCAGGTCGGACGAAAGAATCGTGACCTTCTCCACGTCGATCGCAATGTCGCTCCCCTGCCCCATGGCAATGCCCAGATCGGCCTGCGCCAGCGCCGCACTGTCGTTGATGCCGTCCCCGACCATTGCGACACAGCGACCATGGCAGCGAATTCTTTTGTCATAAGAAAATTGCAAAAACTATCGGTACAAAAGTATGTTTTGTCGATTCATATGCTTCCCCTGACAGAAAAGGGGCAATTGAAAATCAGAATAAACCATCAGGCAATATATACTGAATGGGGCAGATTTCTTTGTGTTAACGGAAGAGTTTATTAAACAAGTGCAATACAATGAACAGAAGACATCGGGAAAATTAAAATTTTCTTCGTCTAAAAAAGTTCTTTAAACTAATTTCTTAAAATTGCACTCGCCGGTTGACCCTGCCTAATTTGCCCATCTCGAAAATTTTTCGTATCTTGCGATAGGTTATTTGAAATGCGGTATTTGAGCGCAAGAAGCTGAAAACAAACCGTTGCCTTCTCGTTACCTACTCTCCTATACAAAAATGTAACTACCATATAAATCAAGTCGTTACATTACTTTAATCCCGCACCTGCCTGGGTCATATCTCCTTTCGGTCCTGTAGTCGGTCCCTGCATACGAAAATCCCCGCAGCATATGCGGGGATTTTTCCGTAATTTCGTCGTCTGATCGGCCGGATTATCGATAAATCTCGTTCAGCAGACGTGCCAGCCGGTAGCCGCCGCGCAGGAACTGCAGTTCGATTACGGGCGTGTACTTGTATACGTAGTCGTAGGAGATCTTCGTGCCTTCGGGCGAATCTGCGTAGATGCCGACGCATATCGCGTGCGTCTCCTTGAGCCAGTCGTAAGGTTCGCCGGCCTGAATCAGCATCGCTTCGTCGTCCGTCAGCCGGTCGATCTGCTCCTGCCATTCGGTATAGCTCCATTTGCGGGCGGCTTCGGGAATGGCCGTATCCCATGCCGAATGGAGGTTTGTTTTCTTGCCGAACATCAATACCGGACGCAGGTTGCCGCCGATATCCGAAAGCCGTCCCGCGTGCATCGGGCAGTGCATGTCCCCGACCAGGTGAATCAGCATCTTGAGCGAGAGCGTCTCCTCCTCGGGTGTGAGGCGTCCCGACTTGAGTTTCTCCGTGAGTCGGGTCACCGCCGTCAGCACGTCGCCCCCGGGATTCCGGGACATGCTCTCCAGCGTCTCGCCTTCGTCGATATTGAGGTAGTGCCAGGTTTTCGAATAGGCGTATTCGGGCCAGTAGCTGGCGAAGTCGAGCCAGTTGGCGATATACACGGGCGAGTAGCCGTCGAGCGCCTTGCGGACCTTCTCTGCCGCTTCGGGCGTCAGACGGCATTCGGCGATATACGCCGTCACGTCGTGCCCCTTCTGTCCCCATGCGAACGCCCCGCGGGCGAAAAGAAGACATAAACTCGTCAGAATCAGCCTTTTCATCTGTACCCGGTGTTTGCGCTCCGTGCGGTTAGTGGTTCATCGTGGCGAGGAACTCCTCGTTGGTGTCGGTGAGTCCCATCTGTTTCTGGAGGAACTCCATGGCTTCGACGGGCGTCATGTCCGAGAGGTACTTGCGCAGCACCCACGTGCGGTTCATCACGTCGCGCGGCAGCAGCAGGTCTTCGCGGCGGGTTCCCGAGGCGATCACGTCTACGGCCGGGTATACGCGCTTGTTGGCCAGCTTGCGGTCCAGCTGCAACTCCATGTTGCCCGTACCCTTGAACTCCTCGAAGATCACTTCGTCCATCTTCGAACCGGTGTCGATCAGCGCCGTGGCGATGATCGTCAGCGAACCTTTCTCCTCCGTGTTGCGGGCTGCACCGAAGAAACGCTTGGGTTTGTGGAGCGCGTTGGCGTCCACACCGCCCGAGAGCACTTTGCCCGATGCGGGCTGGACGGAGTTGTAGGCACGTGCCAGGCGGGTGATCGAGTCGAGGAAGATCACCACGTCGTGGCCGCTCTCGACCATGCGTTTGGCCTTGTCGAGCACCATTTCGGCCACTTTCACGTGGCGCGAAGCCTGCTCGTCGAAAGTCGAGGCCACGACCTCGGCCTTCGAGTTGCGGGCCATTTCGGTCACCTCCTCGGGGCGTTCGTCGATCAGCAGTACGATGATGTACACCTCGGGATGGTTGTCGGCGATGGCGTTGATGATCGACTGCATGAGCACCGTCTTACCCGTCTTGGGCTGTGCTACGATCAGTGCGCGCTGCCCCTTGCCGATGGGCGAAAAGAGGTCGACCACGCGCGTCGACATGTTGTTGTGTCCGTTGCCCGTGAGGCAGAACTTCTCGCTCGGGAAGAGCGGCGTCATGAATTCGAACTGTACGCGGTCGCGGATGAACTCCGGCGCCAGGCCGTTGATCTCGTTCACGCGTACCAGCGGAAAATATTTCTCCCCCTCCTTCGGCGGGCGTATGGCGCCGTTCACCGTGTCGCCGGGCTTCAGTCCGAAGAGTTTGATCTGCGACGGCGAAACGTAAATGTCGTCGGGCGAGTTCAGGTAGTTGTAGTCGGCCGAACGCAGGAACCCGTATCCGTCGGGCATGATCTCCAGCACGCCTTCGCCTTCGATCTCCCCTGCGAAGTCGTCCTTGGTGATGACCTCCTCTTCGATGTATCGGGGAGCCTGTTCCGTGTGGGTCTCCTGCGCGGCGGCAGGGACCGCCGTTTCCTGCACTGCCTGCACCGCCTGCACCTCCGGCGCCGCCTGCGCTTTGGGCTTGCGGCCCCGGCGTTTGGGTTCGGCCTTCGCCGGCTCTGCCGCGGGCGTTTCGGCCTGCGGAGGAGCCGCTGCGGCTTCCGGTTCGGCAGCCGTCGCCGGCTTCGTCTCCATCGGGAGTTCCGGCTCTGCCGCGGCCTCCGGCTGCGGGGCTGCGTTTTCGTTCTTCGCCAGTCGCGGACGGCGTCCGCGCGGTTTCCGAAACCTCCCCTTTCGCTCCGGCCTCATTTTCCGCAGGAGCCTCCTCCGGGGTGTCCGTCCCGGCTATTTTCTCTATCAGTTCGCGCTTTTTAATCATAACGTTCTTGATACCCAATGCTTTGGCTATCTCACGCAACTCGGCAAGGCTTTTCCCTTCCAGCGCTTTCAGATCTTGCATAGTTTATTTCCGTTGAATGTGATTTTCAGAAACAGGACGGTCGTCCTGTTCGTTGGAATTCGCATGCAAAGATAGTGCATTATTTCGAATTACAAAATAAAAAAGCGCCTTTACTTCCCTGAACGGCAGGGTGAAGAGCATTGTCCGGGGCCGAAATACCTACTAATGGCGATTGCGGGTCCCGGAATTTTGCGCGACCTTTGTCCCGAAAACAATGAAACGGGGATTTTCGGCCATTGCATTGTTTGTATTGTTAATGTTTGTGTGTGAAAAACCCTTCCGCGCCGATCAGGTGATGAAGTGGATGTATCACTATTGCTGCGACAACTTTGATGAGATGACCGACATCAATAAAGTGTTGCGCGGCAAACTGAAAGAGGTGGCGGAAATCCGTGCACCGGAAGTGGTTGAAGAACAGCGTTCATCTGACGGCACCATTAAATGGGCAATTGCCGTTGGCGATCAGCGCGTTGAAACGGTGTATATCCCGGAAGACGACCGTGCCACGCTCTGCGTCTCTTCGCAGGTGGGGTGTGCGCTGGAGTGTAAATTCTGTTCCACCGCCCAGCAGGGCTTTAACCGCAACCTGCGGGTATCGGAAATTATCGGCCAGGTGTGGC
>OHQG01001401.1_pt1 | contig 9823 bp, 6 predicted proteins | sample 1577871 | NCBI WGS metagenome assembly OHQG01 (sample SAMEA3879604, study PRJEB24766) | human gut metagenome | biome: human-associated habitat; feature: feces | place: USA | collected 1985/1987
TTGATTTTAGCATTGAACGACTCCGCTGAAGCATTTGTCAATCGTTCTTCAAAATTTTAGGGGAAATACCTAAAGATACAAAAAAGCCAACTAATTCGCAATACTTTTAGTATGAATTAGTTGGCTAATTTTATAGGATTTACTGAATATCCCTAGTTAAAACAGCTATGCACAATTCCTTTTATTCCGTTTTCAGGTCTATGGCATACAAATTGTCAATAATACCATCTGCTAAGCCAATGACCGGAACATGGATATACTCAGCTTTGACAATACCTGCAATTATCAGAAATATCCCAGCGGCGGGAACAATAACATCTGCACGGTCAGTTTTCAGATTAAATTCTTCCATGCGCTGTTCAAGAGTTAGAACTTTTAACTTATCATACAGCTCCTGCAAAGAAGTGATTGGCAAACGTGATTGTTTCTTATCCTTTTTATCAGCAAGACGATAAAGTTTATTAATATTTCCACCCGAACCTATAATATTGACACCTTGAAAATCAGCAGTTAAACGAGTCAAGTCACTTTTCATCTGTTCCCAACTACCTTCTCTTACAGAATTGCTCAACATTCGGACGGTACCTATATTATATGATAGAGACTGTACCAACTCTCCGTTGATGAGAAAATTGGTGGAACACTCGATATGATTGTTATAAATCATACGTGCTTCCTCTTGACCGTTAATCACTTCAATGTTGATTCCCGTATCTTTCCATACCTTTTTGATTACAGACTTGCCATTTTGGGCATCACGCATGGCAGAAGTGGCACAAGCCCTATAGTTTGTCACTTCATAAATTTTCATCAATTGTCGGAAAGCCTTCATCAACCTGCGCAATTTCATCACCTTTGCATCCGACACTTCTCCCAAGGAAAAAACATCAAAGCCTAAACGTAGAGGTACACGCAGGAGCATCACTTTGGAAAGGCGCTTATTGGCTAGATTCTCATTATTCTTCACCTTTTTGATTAACAACCGCACTGCGTTAGAGCCGATGTCAATAGCTGCGTAACATTTACTATCAGTCATTCGTTATATGTGATTTGTAATACTTATATAGTTCTTCTTGCGAGCGAAAAGATTCTTCGGTATCCGTTGTCCAAAGGCAGTTCTTACCGCTTCCGTCGACAACGCTACCCTGACAATTACCCCGGAGTCCAAAATCAATGACTTTCCATAAATCCTCCTTGATTCGAGAATCATAAACGGGAGTGATTACTTCCACCCTGTTATCCAAGTTGCGCGGCATCCAGTCCGCCGAACCGATAAAAGTCTTATTCTCTCCACCCGCTGCATAAATCAAAGAAATCTTCAAAAGATCGCAGCTTAAAGAAAATGAACAGATTTGTATAGTGATGAACAAAAAAGAGGTGCATCGTGCATTACGACACACCTTCTTGTTGATTTATATCTATATAAACCTATAATTTAAATTAGATATTCAAACTTTTGATATCAATTTGATTGAATGTAGATAAAATATAAAGAACAAGTCTGATGAATCCTCAAATTCAATAAATTGACTCATGGCCATCACAATCTATTTGGCTATTCATGCCACCGTTATTGCTTATTCTAACTCTTCAAAAGAGTAGGAACAGCGTGCAGGCAAAAGATCAGTCCATGAATTACTATCGATAGCATCTCACAGAGAAATGGTATATTTCAGTCCTTTATCGGGAACCACAATAAAGTTCGTTACCTCGAAATTTACATCGCCACCTTTGATACCCTGTTTAAACCCGATACGGACAGTGTAACGCGTATGTGGCTTTAAGGTCATATCCCGGAAATACACCAATAAAGTGTCATGCGCTGTCTTTTTCAGTTTCAAAACAAGATCCGTCACATTGGTGATAGAGAGCGTCACTCCTTGCTCATTACGACTTACCTCTTCAATCTTCACGCACTTTTCAAAAAAGGGACGAAGCAAGTCTTCTCGTCCTATCAGCAACTCATGAAAATAAGCAGCAGTACGGCGATTGTCTAAAGCTTCGCGGATACCTTGCAAAGAGCGTTCCTTCGCAAAGACAAACGTCATGGTACGGTGTTCTCCTTTCTCAAAGTCGTAATCAGTCTGAATCGGCTGATGAATATCGGAAGTACCGATCATCGTAAGGTTTTTATCCAAACACCACTGAATGGCTTCAGGCATATACAAATGACCGTTTGCCACTTCGATACCGTGCATACAGCCTTCTTGATAGAGTGCTGTATGTTCTGGCCACCACTTGGTCGTATCCGGTTGTTGACTATCCCATTCGGGATGGTTCCAAAACATAAAAGCGCCCTGCTTTTTGGCTTCACGAAAAGCATCCTTGTAGTCTTTTTGTTCCAATGGATTGGAATCAGACAAGAAGATGGCATTAAAGTGTCCGGGTGCCATGGCTCGCGTAATCTCACTGCCCTTAATCAAAAGTATCCCCAACTTCTCAGCTTGTTCCCGACAAAGGTCGAACGAACGGTTATGATCCGAAACAACATCCTGTTTGTGAGGGCGGTACTCAATATGTTCTGTCAGTGAAATGGCATCCAGTCCATCCCGGTAGGCTTCATCTACACGCACGGTAGGCCAAACCAGACCATCGGAGAACACAGAGTGCATGTGAAAGTCACACTTCAACGTGGTATATCCGTCCAAATCAGGAACCTGAATTTCATTCCGGCGTTGCGCCTGTCCACTCATCAAGCAAGTGGTCAAAAGGAATGCACTCACCAATACTTTCTTTACTTCCATATAATCTATTAATTTAAATGATGAATTTACTATTTCCAAGCAGGGTTTAGAGGCAATAAAGCAGGATTATCCGCATACCGACAAAGTTCCATTTGGCTGATTACTGAATGCTCCATCAATCCACATCCTCTCCAAAAAGACATTGGCGCAGCGACGGATAAAAGTGGCACACTACCCATGCCGGAAAGGACTTTTGCTCTATGATTCATGTATTTGATGATATATGCCTGTTATTGATATGGTGGCAAAAATACCGGCATCATATTACATAGCAGTTAAGTGGCAGAAACGTTTCAATGACAAAATAAAGTACGTTTTTTTACATTAATCGATTACAATCCACCTACCCGGAACCTCTCCCCGAACTCCTCATACTTGGCAACGATACCTTAATATATACGAGCGGTCATCTTTGACTTACCGGTTTTTTTATGTAACATTTTCTTAACGCTTTCGAATTTGGAACTTAACCAGTTTCGCTTTCCCTGTAATACGGATATGCCTTACTTTGCGACCGTTTTTAAGAGTTATTGACTACTTGTCAACAAAGGATTTTTAGTTATTAAATATTGTTATATGAAATTACGTTACTTACAGATTGCATCGTCTATCTGTATTACATGCTGTCACTTAGGGATGTCTCATCCTGCTCTTGCATCACAGACTTACAGCAAGATGTTGACCAAAGAGTATGTTGTGACAAAGAAGAATGTCAACGGTACCATTGTTGACAAGGATGGAAACCCACTGATTGGAGTAACCATCTTTGAGAAAGGTACAGACAACGGATGTATCACAGATTTCAACGGCCAATACCAGCTCTCGCTATCCAATCGGGATGCTGTCATTGTCATCTCCTACGTTGGATACAAGACACAGGAACTGAAAGGAGACCAGCTGGTCGAGAAAATTGTGCTCGAAGAAGATGCAGTTGCGCTGGATGAGTTGGTCGTTGTCGGATACGCCGTCCAGAAAAAGAAAGAACTGACCGGTTCAACCTCCTCACTCAAGGCCAGCGACAAAAAGCTTTCGGTAACAACCAGCTTGGACCAGATGATGCAAGGTAACCTGAGCGGTGTAAACATTACGAACGCATCAGGTATGCCCGGTGGAGCTGTCCGTGTCAGCATCCGTGGTGTAGGGTCTATCAACGGCTCAAACGAACCATTGTTCGTCATTGACGGTATACCTGTAAGCAACTCGGACAATTCAGGCGTCAACGGACGCTTTGGTGGTAGCGTGCAGAATCCGCTGTCCATGCTCAATCCCAACGACATCGAGTCAATAGACGTACTGAAGGATGCAGCGGCAACGGCCATCTATGGTTCGAGAGCTACCAACGGTGTTGTGATGGTCACCACCAAGAGAGGAAAGAAAGGCCAACGGACAACCGTAAATCTTAGTGCTTCATACGGTTTGCAGTCACTTCCCAAGGAAATCGAAATGGCTGACTCGGATCTTTACCTTACTGTTCGTAACGAAGCCGTCAACAACTACAATACCCAAAACAACCTGAAACCGGGAGACAACCTCTACAAGACTCTGGAAGTCAACCCCCGTCCGGGACAACCCGATACAGACTGGATCGATCTCATTACTCACGACCAAGCAGCCGTACAAAACTACGAGGTTTCGGTTTCCAGCGGTAGCGAAAAGACGCGTTTCTACTCTTCTTTGGGATACTTCGACCAGGAAGGTATTATCCTTACGAACCGATTCCGGAGATATTCACTCCGCACCAATGTCGACCACGACATCTCCAACGCCTTCCAGACTGGGGTGTCCATTGCACTCAGCAAAACCATTAACAACCGCGTTCCCAATGACAACGTCGGCAACGGCATCTTTACACGCTCCATCGAGCAGCGGCCGTTTGATGTGCCGTTCAAAGAAGATGGAAGATACATGATTGGAGGCGTGGATATTCCACGACACAACGGGATCCAGGTCCTAAATGAACAAAAGTCCAAAAACGAATGGTACAGAGTGCTGGCCAACGCCTACCTGACCATCAAACTGTTGGAAGGACTGGAATACAAGCTCAGCCTGAGCGGAGACATCCGCTATTCAAACGACTATCTGAAGCTGACTAAGGACCATCCCTACGGCAGTCCGAAAGGTGAGATTACAGACTATCGTTCGATGATGCAGAATTATCTGATCGATAATACATTGACTTATACCAAACAGATCAAGGACTTCAATTTCACGGCATTGGGAGGGTACTCCATGCAAGAAATCAACACAGATGCCAGTTCTATTGTCGGCAAGGACTTCCCGTCTTCACAATTTGACTACATCAACGCGGCAGGTAGAATCAACAGCGCTTCTACCACCGGAGGAAAGAATCGACTCATCTCTACCTTCTTCCGATTGAACATGGGTTATGCGGACAGATACCTTTTCACCTTCTCTATCCGTGCAGACGGTTCATCCAAGTTCGCTGACGGTAACCAATGGGGTACCTTCCCATCGGTGTCAGGTGCTTGGCGCATCAGCAACGAATCCTTTTTTCCAAAAGACGGAATCATCTCGGACCTGAAGCTGCGTGCCAGCTGGGGTATGACCGGTAACCAGGAAGGAATTGGAAACTATGACTCCCGTTCACTGGCAAATGGCGGACACAACTACAACGGCCAGGACGGCATTGCTATCACCACCCTGGCCAATCCGGACTTGAAATGGGAAAAGTCCGACCAGACAAACATCGGTCTGGACCTGTCGCTGTTCAATGACAGAGTCACTGTCGGTATGGACTATTTCATCAAGAACACGAAAGACTTGCTTTATGACCGCCCGCTGCATACTACAACTGGATTCTCATCCATTACCCAAAACATCGGCAGCATGCGAAACACCGGTTTCGAATTCAATGTAGAGAGTCACAACATCATGAACGACCGGTTCAGCTGGGATACACAGTTCAACATCTCAACGATCAAGAACAAGCTGACCTCACTGATTGATGAAAAGCCCATTCCTGTAGGCAACCATGTCCTTCAGGTGGGACAACCCATCGGATCCTTCTACATGTATAAAATGGATGGTATCTATCAAGATAATCAAGAGGTTCCTGAAAAACTTTATGCCAAGGGGGTTCGTGCCGGTGACATCAAGTACGCAGACAAGGACAATGATGGTGATTTGACACCCGCCGACAAGGAAATCGTCGGAAAGCCCCTTCCGGATTTCTTCGGTGGTCTCACCAACCGGTTCAGATACGGCAATTTCGACCTGACCATCTTCAACACTTTCTCCGTTGGCAACGATGTCTATGCTACCGGTATGGGTGGTATTGATGCCGTTGGACACAACAACTACGGCATGCGTAAGGACATTGCTGCCAACCGATGGACCGGCCCCGGCACAAACAACTCGATACCTCGTGCCATGATCAGCACGCACAACACACAGGCATCTACCTACCTGCTTCATGATGGCTCATACTTCAAATTCAAGGATGTGACACTGGGGTATACCCTTCCGTCAAACCTGACCCAGAAGCTGAACATCAGCAATATGCGTGTGTACCTGTCCGCACAGAATCTGTGGACCATCAGCTCTTATCCTGGATATGACCCTGAAGTCAGCTACTCAGTCAACAATTCCAAGACAATGGGCGAGGATGCCATGACCGTTCCTCAGTTGCGTACGTTTGTCTGCGGCTTCAATCTTACTTTCTAAATATAATTCATTTATAATCGATATTCATCATGAAACTAAATCATCTGATATATACATTAATGCTGGGCACCGCGTTGGGTACCAGTTCCTGCTCCTGGTTGGATCTGGAACCTGCAACGGCCGTCTCACCCTCCATTCTCGGACAAGGTGAAGTGGAACAACTGCTAACCGGTACCTACCGCTCGTTACAGAACGACCCGGGTCGCGACACCTGGGTACTCTTTGACATGCGGGGCGAGAATCTGATCAATACCTACCTGAGCGGTTCCAATGACTTTGTAAACAACGAGATACCCTCCAATAACGGTACGCTGCTTACGATGTGGCGTGGTTACTACAAGGCCATTTACAATGCCAATACCACCCTTTCCATCCTTTCCAATTTGGAGCCCAGTGAAAAGAACACCCATATAGAGGCACAGGCTCGTTTCCTCCGGGCATACGCCTATTACTGTCTGGCCACACGCTGGGATGGTGTTCCCATCATCAAGGACAATACCCTGGAGAACGTAAAGCGTGACAAACAGTCCGCTGTGTTCAACTTCATCAAGGAAGAGTTAAGTTTTTGTATCGATGAAGGACATTTGAAACCTTTTGGTGAAACTTCGGGCGCACCCTTCACGGTAAGCCTCGAAGCAGCCCAAGCTCTGATGGCACGCTTGGCCCTGACAACCGGAGATATGGAAACGGCCAAAAATATGGCTGAAACGCTGATCGCAAATCCCAAATTCAAACTCAGCGAAAACTACGACAACATCTTCACGACAACCAACAACAGCGAGATAATCTTCAGTTTCCGCAACAACACTAGCGAAGGAGGCCAGAACTTGTACGCCCTGTTCACCACCTACAACTCACCGATGAAAGGAAGCTGGTTTCTCTGCCCGTCTCCCGAATCGGAGAAACTGTTCGAGGATCCGGCTGATACGCGCAACAACACCTGCATCACTACGCTGGAGAGCGTTTCCGAAACCTATATCATCATGAACAAGTTCAGAGATTTTACGCCGCTCATCGTTTCACGTATTGCAGAAATGTACCTGATTAGTGCGGAAGCACAAGGACGGAACGGACTGAATAGACTGAACGAGCTGCGCCGTTCAAGAGGATTGAATCCGTACAACAACTCGGATATTGCTTCGGAGGAAGACTACCAGAAGAAAGTAGCCCTGGAACGCAGAAAGGAACTTTACTGTGAGGGCTTCCTGTTTTTTGACCTGATTCGTACCAACAAGATTTCCGAAGAGGTAGTGTCCATGAACGGAAAGACAAACCTTTATCTTCCCTTGCCGGAATCAGAGGTGCAATACAATCCCAACCTCAACGAATATAACTGATAAACCAATCCCTGTTATTCATCGTTGCCCTGCTCGGTCGGGATACTGTTGGTTTCTGTTGGGACAGCCTGCCAACCTCTGTTTCGATTGGAATGTGAAGGGCAACGGAAATAGTCACTATCGGGCGTTGGGAATACCCCAACGCCCAACTTTTAATGGATTCTCATGAAAAAACTGAAAACCGCCTTTATTTCCCTACTGTGCTTGTCTTGCATGACAATATCCAACAAGGGATCAGCTTCAAACCCGGTACTGCGTATTTCGGACGGGTGGGTGGCAGACACCATTGCGCCGGCACTGATACATTACCGATTCGCCGGATATGACTCCATCAGCCAAGCGCACCAAAATGTAGACGTTCTCGAGGTCGACCTGACCTCCCCAAGTTATGATATACAGCTTGTTTACGAAGAGCATGGGGATTCCCTATCTTCTGTAGCGGAACGCAACAATGCGGCTGCCGCCATCAACGGAACCTACGAGGCCGAAGCATCGTTCATCAAAATCGGAGGTAGACTCCTTGCCCAAAACCGTTTGGACAGCACACACATTCGATACTGGAAACACGAAGGTGCCTTCCTGTTCGATGACGACAACAAGAACATCGACATCCGATTTGCCAGCGACTCGACTTTTCTTTCACACCCCGCAGCAAACATTTTATCCGGTGCTCCCATGTTGATAGACAACAACGATCCTGTAGGGCTGAATTTTACCGGAAACGTAGAAGGAATGGACCTGAACAAGCTTGATTACGAAGACTTCAGAAGGCACCAGGGAGTGAGACACCCGCGGACAGCGGTAGCACTTACAGAGCATAAGAAACTGCTTTTGATAACCGTTGACGGAAGAAGTACCCAGGCGGCAGGAATGTCTGCAAACGAACTGACCCGATTTCTACTTACTTACTTCTGCCCCCAATCAGCCTTGAACCTGGATGGTGGAGGGTCCACTACCATGTGGATTGCCTCTTCAGAGCAGCGAGTAGGAGGGGTCGTGAACCATCCGACTGACAACAAGAAATTCGACCATGCGGGACAACGCAGAGTAACCTCGTTCATTGTCATCAAATCATCTGAAAACCATGAATAAATATCTCAGTTTCATCTTTGCTTCAGTGCTCACACTCACGGGCGTACAGCTTTCCAAAGCCAGCAATCCATCGGATTCCCTGGCCATCGTATCGGCCAAATGGGAGAGAACATCTTCACTGCAAGGCATCCAGTTGAAACAAGCTTCGATAGAAGGCCTGTTTGGAGGCAAGCAATCCATCAGCATCCTGACCATTGGAAGAGCGGAAGGCTATACAGCCTTTATTGCTACGACGGACTCGCTGACCACCACTAGCCAATTGGCTGAACAAAGCCGTTCTTCTGCAGCCATAAACGGGTCGTACTTCAGTATCAAGGAGGCTTCTCTACCTGTTACCTCCGTAAAAATGAAGCGGTAATAGATACGACAACTACCGAAGAAAGGCATTTGCGTGTCAATGGTGCCGTACACATGGTGGATAACAATATCCGGATCATACCATGGAACGACGAAAATGAGAAGAAAGGGTTCCCGCTGGATGGGGATATACTTGCGTCCGGACCGCTCTTGATGCAGGACGGCAAGACGTGTGACTTCACGACGATAGATCGGGAATTCTCAGAGACCAGACATCCCAGAAGTGCCATTGCACTCACAAAAGAAGGTGACATAATGCTGGTAGCGGTAGATGGAAGGGCAGAAGGGCACGCAGATGGAATGTCCATTGCAGAACTTGCCTATCTTTTGCGAATTCTGAAGGCACATTGCGCACTTAATCTGGATGGAGGCGGTTCTACCACCTTATGGGTGAATGGTCAAGTGGTCAACCACCCAAGCGACAACAAGAAATTCGACAACAAAGGAGAAAGAAAAGTCCACAACATCATAGCCGTTCGAAGATTGACAAATCCATAGAGTACAACATGCTTGCTCACAGACAAATCGGGGAGTACTGCATCAATCATGCAGGAACAGTCTGAACAGGGAGGCCCTCGAATGGCTTGAAAGGACGGGGAACGGGAAGGT
>OHQG01001405.1_pt1 | contig 9809 bp, 7 predicted proteins | sample 1577871 | NCBI WGS metagenome assembly OHQG01 (sample SAMEA3879604, study PRJEB24766) | human gut metagenome | biome: human-associated habitat; feature: feces | place: USA | collected 1985/1987
CCCGTAATTACGCGCAAGTGGACAACAACCTCGACATGGTGGACGAACTCCTGCGTGTCGGGGTTCCTTTTTTCGGTGAGGACGGGCTTAATATGCTTGAGCGTCCGCTGCTCTCCGGCGATGATTTCGCATTTTTCAGCCACAGGGTGCCGTCTTTGTTTATGCTGATGGGCACGGGGCTTGAGTACCCGCTGCATCATCCGCGCTATGACGTGCCCGAGAGCATGCTGCCGTTTTCGGCGGCGTGGGAGGCGTATCTGGCTCTCACCTTCGGCCATTAAGGGGGCGGCCGGGGATATGCGCCGGAACTTGGCTCCCACCACGTCTATCCGGCGGAAGGTATGGCAGCGGCAGATCAATTTGGTTAAAACAATCTAAATTATAATGATCCACAGAAATAAACAATGGATGTGATGCGGTTGAGTTCCAGACTGGATATCATTATCAGAGATAATCTGAACAGGCTCCCCGCGGAGCCTTTTATCTGGTGGCAGAAGACCTGGTGGTCGCGCGGTGCTTTTCTCGAACTGATTGAGGAGTGTGAGGAGCGGCTGCGCGCCAGTAATTTTAAAAAGGGACAGCGTCTGGCGCTGCTGATGCCGAACAGCCCCGTGCTGCTTGCGACGGCGGTTGCGGTATGGCGTCTTGGCGGTGCGGTGGTGCTGATCGATTTCCGTTCCGGCTATGTGCCGCTCATCAGGCAGCTGTGTCACGCGGACGTCTTCGCGGCGCTGACTTACCGCGGCTGTGAGGATCTCGTTCCGCTGATCTCCGAGGAAGGCATCCCCTGCTCAGTGATCAGTCTGGACACTCTCGATGAAAATATCCCCGGACGCCCCTGCGCGGAGGAGGGCGAGGAGACGGCGGTCATCTTCTATACCTCCGGCACTACGGGCGAACCGAAGGCCGTGCCGCTGACGCACGACAATCTGCTGGACTGCATAGAGGGCTGCGTTGAGCATATCGATATGCTCAACGAGGACGACGTTTTCCTGAACGCCCTGCCCAACTCAAATGTATTCGGATTTTTATGCGGCGCGCTGCTTCCGCTTGTGAAGGCGACGCGCCAGGCGATATTGACCTCCTTCATGCCCGTAGAGTCCTCGATGGACGCCATCAAAAACGCCGAGGTGACGATCGTTACGGCGGTGCCGACGATGATCGCGCTGATGGTCGGCGCCGTCTCGCGCGGCGCGGCGGTCTCCTCTTCGATGCGCTGTATCCTCTCCGGCGGCGACCGGCTGCCTGCCGATATCTCCAAGCGTGCCGCGGGGCTGCTCGGCGTTCCGGTGCTGCAGGGCTATGGACTGACGGAGGCCTCTTCGGTGGTGGCGCTGCCGCCGTCGATCAACGCGGTGAAACCCGGCAGTGTCGGTACGCTGCTCTCCTGCGTCGAGGCGGAGATCCGCAGCGACGAGGGCGAGGTTCTGCCGCAGGGACGCGAGGGCCGCCTGTGGATAAGGGGCAGCTCGGTCGCTAAGTGCTATTTCCGCAACCCGGAACTGACGGCGGAGCGCTTTGCGGATGGCTGGTTCGATACCTGCGATATCGCGAGGTTTGACGAGGAGGGCTATCTCTATCTCGTCGGACGCGCCTGCGACGTCATTTTTGTCGGAGGCTTCAAGGTCTACGCCCGCGAGGTGGAGAAGACGCTCAACGAACATCCGTTGGTGCATGAGGCCGCCGTCATTGGCGTACCCCGCTCGATAAGCGGCGAAATCGTCAAGGCCTTTGTCGTGCTTAAGAAGGGAGAGCGGGCCTCCGCGAAGGAGCTCATCGAGTACTGCAAGAAGAAGCTCTCCTATTACAAGGTCCCGAGGATCATCGAATTTGTCACCGAGATGCCGCGTTCGGCTATCGGAGAGATTGTAAAAAGGAAACTTTCAAAGGACTAATAGATATGTTTGGACTCAACTGCCGCGTAACGCGCAAACTCGGCGGCTATGAACGGCGGGCCGTCGAAGGGCTGCTTGAACGCAGCGGGCTGATTTTCGAAGGCGCGCCGGATTATACCGCGGTCGCCGAGGACAGCGAGGAGAATATCGTCGCCACGGCAAGCCTCTCCGGCTCCGTGATTAAAATGGTGGCCGCCGACCCTCAGTGGCAGGAGGCGGGGCTCTCCGGCACCGTCATTTCGGCACTGATGCGCGCCGCGCATGAAGATGGCATCCATCATCTTTTTGTCTATACAAAGCCGGAGATGGCGCCGCGTTTCGCCGGGCTTGGCTTCCGCGAGCTTGCGGCCTCCAGCCGCTCCGTGCTGATGGAGTGCGGCACGCCCGGGGCGGAGGATTACCGCCGCTTTCTTGAGGGGCTGCGTGCGGAAAACGGCGCGCCGGCCGCCGCGGCGGTGATGAACTGCAATCCTTTCACACTTGGGCACCGCTATCTGATCGAAGAGGCGGCGAAAAGCTCGCCGCTATTTTACGTGATCGTCGTTGAAGAGGATGCCTCCGTCTTTCCCTTCGCCGACCGCTTGGAGCTTGTCCACGCCGGAACCGCCGACATCGCCAATGTGCGCGTGGTCTCCAGCTCGCATTACGCCGTCTCCGCGGCGACATTTCCCACCTATTTTCTCAAGGACAGGGGCGAGAGCTCCGTGGCGCGCGCGCAGGCTGAGCTTGACGCGCGGCTCTTCGGCGCCCTATTCGTGCCCGCGCTGGGTGTCGAACGCCGCTTTGTGGGAACTGAGCCGCTCTCACCGATCACCGGGCTTTATAATTCCGTGCTGAAGGAGACTCTGCCGCCGCTGGGCTGTGAGGTGACGGAGATCAGCCGCCGCCGGGCTGGGGACGAGGTAATTTCCGCTTCGCGCGTGCGCGCGATGATCGCCGACGGCGAAGAGTCCGGCCTTGCGGAGCTGCTGCCTCCGGCAACGCTGGATTATCTGAATACGCCGCGCGGCGCCGCCGTGGCCGCGCTGGGCGCGCAGGAGGAGAACATCTGGGGCGCGGACTTCTATTTCCCCGTGCGGGGGATCGCGGACTACGCCGCGTGGGGCCTGCCGTTCATCGCGCTCTGCCAGATGATCGCCTTCTATAAGGCGGTGGAACGGGGCCACAACCCCGACATGCCCGACGGGCTGGATCCGGTCGCCGGAGGGTAATTTTTTCGTCTGTCAGATCGGGCTCAATGTCCCCGGATATCCCAAGCGCATCCCGCGCGATCTCGCGGTTGTCAGGAAATGCCGTAAATATCTGCTGGAGCATGCGCATGCGGCGCCGGTGGAGGAGCAGTACCTTGAGAACGGAGCCGGAGTCTGCTGGCAGGGTGTGTTTGACGCCTCAAAGTATGACGCGGCGTCGCTGAAGAGGTGTGCGGTGGAGGCGGAGAATTCGATGACCGCGGGCCGCGTGCTTGATATTGACGTCCTCACCGCGGCGGGGGCCCTCTCCCGTACCCAAATGGGGCTGCCCGAACGCCGCTGTCTGCTCTGCGGCGAGAGGGCGAAGGTCTGTGCGAGGCTCGGAGGCCATCCGCAGTCGGAGCTGAGGGAAAGGGTCGTCAGGATAATAAACGCCGCCGCGTTGGAGATGTAGCGCCCCGCGTATATGGCCTAGATGATTCCACGCGGAAGCTTCTGTTTTATGTGTATATTAATCTAATCGCCTGTATTTTAAAAAGAGCCGCCCTGTTATTGCCGCTATGCGTTTTATTGGGCGCTCATAGGGAAGAGGGTTATTGAAATCACGCCCTCCAAGCGTAATAGTTTTCATATTATGGCGCGGCGGTGGATACCGTTCCCCCTTATTTATGGAATGTATAGATAATGAAGCTGAGATTAATCAGTAATTTTCCGTGCAAAAAATTATCGCATGGATATAGATTATATAATTGTTGGTAGAGGGAATTTTACGAAGCGCGCATTCGGCCGCTTTTACGGCGGTTGATATATCAGATAGGTAATTTTTCTTATTATCAACGTTTGGGAGGCACTGGAAATGACGAACCGGCCGGAATGGGATATATATTTTCTTCTCATGGCGCAGGTGGCGGCGAGCAGGAGCACCTGTCTGCGCCGCAAAGTGGGAGCGGTGCTGGTCCGCGACCGGCAGATACTGAGCACCGGCTACAATGGGGCTCCGCGCGGGGTCAGCCACTGCGAAAAGACAGGATGCCTCCGTGAGCGGCTCGGCATCGCCTCCGGTGAGAGACATGAGATTTGCCGCGGCTCTCACGCGGAGATCAACGCGATCGCCCAGGCGGCGGCGGCCGGAACGGCGACGGCGGGTTCCTGGCTATACTGTACGCACGAGCCATGTATCTACTGCACGAAGGCACTGATAAACGCCGGCTGCGAAAAGGTCTTTTTCCTTCACCCATACCCCGACGAGCTTGCCCGTGCCGTAATGGCGGAGTCGGGAGTGGAGAGTATCTGGGTCGACCCACAGGAGCTGCCCAGGGATATTCTTTCAATCTGAAAAAGAAAAACGAAGTTATAACAGTAAAACAGAGAAGGGAGCAATACAAATGTCTATTTCCATCGTTCTTGCAGATGACCATCCCCTTACACGAGAGGGTATCAAGGGATACCTTTCAAAGGAACCGGACTTCAATATTGTAGGAGAGTACGCGGACGGCAATGCCACATGGGCCGGCATCCAGACGCACAGGCCGCAGGTGGCCCTGCTCGATATCCGCATGCCCGGGCTTGACGGCATCGCGATCGCGCGCAAGGTCAAGGAGGCGGGCATTCCCACGGCCTCGCTGATGCTAACCTCGTACGACGCGAACCAGTATGTTATGGCGGCGCTCCGCGCGGGAGCGCGCGGCTACGTCCTAAAGACGGCCACTATGGACACCCTTTCACGCGCCATCAGGATCGCGGCGCGCGGCGGTTTCTATCTTGACAGCGACGTGGCAAGCGCGGTCGAGGAGGGCGAGGACTTCGTTCCGGAGCCAGTGTCGGTCCGTGAGCGTGAAGTGCTGCTGCTCGCGGCGCGCGGACTCTCGGGGAAGGAGATCGCCTCTCAGCTTTTCATCAGCGAACGCACCGTACAGACGCACCTTGCCTCGATATATGACAAGCTCGGAGCTAAAAACAAAACGGAGGCGATGCTGCTCTCTCTCAAATACGGCATCGTCACCATGGAGGAACTTCTTGACTAAATGAGGAAAGAAGGACTCCTCTATCAGCTTATAACCGCCCTTCTAGTGCCAGCGCTTTTAGCGCTGGTTCTTGCATGGGTTGTATACGACCAGTTTGAGAAGAGTATGGAGTCCAACGCGAATAATTACGTTGAAAATCTGGTGGACAGCGTAGCCGCGAGGCTCGATTCAAAGAAATGGCATGTCCAGCCTGACGGCACCTATATGAAAAAGCCGCTTGACGAGGATGTGAACTCCATTGCAGCGGTACTTAAAGAGATGAACCTTCCCGGGTTGTTCGCCGTCTTCCGGAAAGACGGGACGCTGATCTACGGCTCTCCCGGGAAGGTAAATTTTCTCATCGACTGGGTGAACTCCTTTGACTCCCCAACGCCGGTAAAGGTGCGCAGCAAGGGAGGGGATTATTTTACGGGAATGTTTTACTCCATTCCCGACGAAAACATATATATAATCGGAGCCGTCTCCTGGAAGATGCTCTTCGGCTCCATGGTGCTTCTTGTCACCGTATGGCCCTTCATCATGGGCACACTCGCCATTATTACCATTCTTGCGATATATCTCTTATATGAAAAGGTCATCCTGCCGCTGCGCGAACTTGACGAAGAGGTTTCTTCGCTGCGTCTTGGCTACGACCTGCCCGACGTCTCGGCGCCAGAGGCTGTTCCCGAGCTGCAGCAGCTGCGTTCCACCTTCGTCGTGCTCGCGCAGTCGGCAATAGATAAGGAACAGCTCTCGCGCGACTACATCACCGACATCGTCAAGGTGCAGGAGGAGGAGCGCGAGCGCATCTCCCGCGAGATACACGACGGGCCTCTGCAGGACGTTACCGCGCTGGTTCAGAGGCTTCGCCTGCTGGCGCTCGACGTCAGTGACGAGCAGACCATCAGCAGTCTGGAGAACGCCGAAAAGGTCGCGATGATCGGCGTCAAGGAGATGCGCGAATTCTGCAACAACCTCACCCCGCCCTGGCTCGACCTCGGTCTGCGCCACTCGCTGGCGGAGCTCTGCAACCGCATGTCATCGCAGCTGGGTGTGCAGATTGATCTTGATGTCGAAGACGGCGACGACTGTGACTACGACGACGAATCCTTACCGGCCTCTCTCTGCCTTGCCTTCTACCGTGTGGTGCAGGAGTCGATAAACAACTCCGTCCACCACGGCGGAGCCACCCTCATCTCAGTACAGCTTGAAAAGAGGGGCGACCGGATAACCATGCGCATCGAGGATAACGGCAAGGGTTTCGACATGCCAAACGACGTTCAGGAACTTCGTGTACAGGGACACCGCGGCCTTTCAAATATGAAGGAGCGTATGCGCCTCGCCGGAGGTTCCCTGGAAATAACATCCACATTGGGAATCGGCACAATTATAAGTTGTGAAGTACCGCTTCAGACTGTAGAATAGTAACAGGAGCGGAATGTCTGCCGACAGTTTTTCTGTGCTGTTGTTTTATTGGCAAGTGTTCTTATCTATTCTTATTTTTGAAAGGTGGGAGCCTCCGGGCGATTGACAGTGAAACTGCGGATATTAGGTGCCGCCGGTGAAGTTACCGGTTCCAACTATATGATAGAGACGGATGGTTATAAAGTTTTAGTCGATTGCGGCACGCACCAGGGCACGGACGAGGAACGGCACGAGGGAGAGAAGTTTCCCTTCAGTCCTGCGGATATAGACGCCGTCCTCCTGACCCACGCGCATATCGACCACAGCGGCAGGATTCCCCTCCTCGTAAAGCAGGGATTCAAAGGAAAGATCTATTGTACTCACGCCACCTCGCAGCTGATAGAGATACTGCTGCGCGACTCCGCGCATATCATGCAGGAAGACGCCGAATGGCGCTCGCGCAAGAACTCCCGCAAAGGGCTGCCGAAGGTGGAGCCTCTCTATAACGAGAATGACGTCGAAGACGCGCTCGCCTTCCGCTATCCGATCCCCTACGACGAAATGGTGGAGATATTTCCCGGGCTCAAGGTGCGCTACCGTGAGGCGGGGCATATCCTCGGAAGCTCCATAATCGAGACCTGGATCTCGGATAAAGACGACCAGAAGACGGTGAAGGTGGTCTTTTCCGGAGACCTCGGCCAGTTCGACGGCGTCATTGAAAAGCCGCCGGCAATCGTCGAAGAGGCTGACTTCGTTCTTATCGAATCGACCTACGGCGACAGGCTCCACAAGTCGCTTGAGGATACGCGCTCCGAGTTCCAGGGGGCGATGGAGGAGGCCATCCGCTCCGGCGGCAAGGTGCTTGTCACGACCTTCGTAGTGGACCGCGCACAGCGTATGCTCTACGAGTTCAAGCTGCTGCAGAAGAAGCTGCCCGACCTTAACATGCCCAATATCTATCTTGATTCGCCGATGGGCGTCAAGACGACGGAAATATATTCGGCGCACACGACGCTGCTCTCACGCGAACTCAAAGAGATGCTCCTCAAAGGGGAGGACCCCTTCGAGCCGAAGGGTTTCAGCTTCGTCCGCAGCGCCGACGAATCACGCGCCATCAACGACATGTCCAGCGGCATCGTACTCGCGGGCAGCGGCATGTGTTCCGGCGGGCGTATCATGCACCATCTGAAACATAACCTCTTCAAGAAAGACACGCATGTATTTTTCGTCGGCTACCAGGCCTACGGCACCCTTGGGCGCCGCCTCGTCGACGGTGCGAAGACCGTGCGAATCGCGGGAGAGGAGATATCCGTTAAAGCCCAATTCCACACGCTGAACGGCTTCTCCGCCCACGCGGACCGGGACGACCTGCTCAAGTGGGCCGGCCATTTCCCAAAGAAGGCGCGCTTCATCATCGTTCACGGCGAACCGAAATCCGCCGAGTCTCTGGCCCTCGGCCTCAAAGACAACGGCTATGCGACACGCATCCCGGCGATCGGCGACGAGATAGACCTTCTCGCTCCGGCCCCCGATAAGATAGCGATGCCTGTGATTTCGCCGCGCATACTCGACCGTATCCAGATCAATTCCAAGGATGTGGAGAATGCGCTGAACCTCATCTCGGCGCGTACTGAACAGAACGAAGAACAGTATAAGAATATAATGCCGCTGCTTATTTCGGCGAGAACGCTGCTTGAAACGGCGGCGGCCCTGAGCGGCAACAGGATAGAGTATAAAGAAAAAGAAGAAAAGAGATAATCGCAGTGACACAAAAAGGATGGGATACTCTATGACGGGAAAGGCCAAATACGCCGTAGTCACCGCTGTGGCGGCGGTGATAGTGGCGGCGCTGTTTTTCACATACACGCTGTGGAATTCTTCCGGCATCCTGACGATGATCCCCAGGCCAGAAGAGTCGCAGCCCTATGTGCTGACGGAGACGAAAGAGGGCAGCTATCCCAAAGCCCTTTCCGCGCTGCTCACCGACGGCGTCTACGCGCTGCTTAAGGACGGCACGCCGCGCAACGCGCTTCTTACAGCGGCCTCCGCGGCAAAAGAGGCGGCGCTGCTCGTGGTGGACGGCGGCGCTGGCATGACTGAGGTCTACGCCTCATTCCGCTTCACGCCCTCCGATACCGCGGCGCTGAAAAAGGGGCTTCTGCCTGATATCCTGAAAGGGGCCTTCAAAGAGGCTTCCGTGCGTGCCGGCGGCGAAAAGGGCGTCTTCGTTATAGAGTCGGGCGGACTCTCCTCTCCCGTCTACTACACCGTGAAGGGCAAGAACGTCGTGATGGCTGCGGAGCTTTCGGTGCTGCGGCGCATGGAAGAGGCTTCGAAAAAATCATCAGCAAACCTTGGCGGCAAGAAATGGAACCAGGAAAAGAGCTGGCCCGCGCATATTGAGATATCGGACGGCGGCGCGATCACCGCCAACGCGGAGCATAAATTCCCGATAACGGTGGAGGCCGCCTGGCGCAGCCTTGACCCTAAGAGTCCATCCGACCCGGCCGGTGAAATACGCTGGGCGCTCGTGAACCTCGGAAAACCTGTGGAGGCCTATCTCTCCTCGACACTGAAGGCAAGGAAATGGGATACGGCGGACTGCATCATCCCCGAACCGCTCCTGCTTTCGATGGGGATCGACCTGCCGCCGCTCGGCGGAGACCCGAAAGACTGGCCCTTCCCGCTGTCGTCTCTGGGAGAGATAGCGGAGAATCTCGACATGAAGGACGATCAGATACGTGAGATACTCTCTGGGCAGACGGTATTCTCCCTCGGCGGACAGAACCGCATACTTTGGTTCTCACTGCCGGGATTCCTCGTCGAGTTCTCCGGCCGTTCCGCGCTGATGAACGAACTTGTGGATTCCTTCTGGAAAAATCTCTTCTTCGGCGCCGAGCCGAAGCCTATCCCCGGTTTCACCTTCGGCGGCACGACCAACGTGCCCTTTTCCGTGATCGGCGCGGGGCGCGACGGCATCGCGGTGCTGGGTCTGACCACGCCGCAGTCCATAAACGCGAAGAACCGGCTGGGTAAATTCCTCAAAGATGACGAATCGGTCGTCGGCTGGATGCTCGCGGATCTGCCGCGCATAGGGGGCGCTCTTTCAGAAATGACGAAGATGAGCAGCTTCCTAGGGGAAGAGAGCGCTGAGGACGCGGAGCCCTACGATGACGGCGATTCCGGATACGGCGAAGAAGAACCGCTCGCGGAACCTTTACAGCCTGAGCTTTCGCTGTCGCCCTTCGACCAGGGGATCACCGACTCCTTCGGCAATGTCCTGAAACGGCTCGGACGCGTGCTCATTGTATGGGAAA
>OHQG01001411.1_pt1 | contig 9782 bp, 10 predicted proteins | sample 1577871 | NCBI WGS metagenome assembly OHQG01 (sample SAMEA3879604, study PRJEB24766) | human gut metagenome | biome: human-associated habitat; feature: feces | place: USA | collected 1985/1987
AATTACAGTGAGTTTGTTAATTTCGTGAACTAGATCTTCACCTATAGTCTGTGCATCCATACGGGTTCCTGAGCTGTTCACTGCAAGGCGTAATCCTCGTCCAACTTCTTGACGCTTAGTTGTTGCACTATCGGAATGTTTGAGAGTACAGATCTGGAAAACATTTGGATTGTCCCATCCTTCACGTAATGCAGAATGAGAAAATATGAAGCGTGTTGGTTCATCAAAACTTAACAGACGCTCTTTATTTTTTAAGATAAGATCATATGCAGAAATGTCATCTGAAATGTCTGAGCCTTTTTTCAATTCACTGTTAACACTATGCCCTTTCTTATCAATGCTAAAGTATCCACGATGAATATCATGAGTATCAAAGCGACGAAGATATATCTGATAGTCATCCTTTTCAGCTTCATCACCACTTGAAGCAAATAATCTGAGTTTATCATTAAGTATATTATTATACTCCTCTTCAAAGATTTTTCCATATTCTCCAAGAAATTCCTCTCCATCTTCATCATATTGACGATACATTGAAACATGATCTATGAAGAAAAGTGAAAGTGTCTTTATGCCTTTATGGAATAACGCCTCCTCCTTTTCGAAATGAGATTGAATTGTCTCACGAATTTGAATACGGCGCATATCCTTTTCAGAGATGTCACCAACGACATCTCCTGTCTTCATTATTTCTCCATTTACAAATTCAATTGTGTTAATATCAGGATCGATATTATTTATTGTATATCCATTCTTGTACTGTTGTAACCCATTTGATGCTAAATACAAGTTATCTCTTATACTCAAAAGCTTAGTTTTTCGAGTAACACCATTTGCTTGGCGCACTTCGATTTCTAATTTTGCCATAGGAGGTTTATTACTTGAAACAACAATCTTTTCAAAGAAAATATATCGATCAGTACCTCGAAGATTGTGTATTTCAAAACCTTTTACTTGGATTTTTTTTACAAGTTTTTTGTTGTATGCATCAAGAGCATCAAGAACGTATACCTCATTGTGATGATTTTTATGAGTAGCCGAGTAGTTGATCAAAAAAAGAGGGTTAAAATTCTTGATTCCTGTTTGGGTAGCAGCACCTCCCATTTTTTGTGGCTCATCTAAAATTACAATTGGACGATTTACCTTGATAACATCTATAGGACGACGACTATTAAACTCATCACGTTTTGAGTATATAATACGACTTTCTTTATTCTTTGCATCCTTTTTCATTGAGGTGGCAAATGCTTGGGTATTTATAATCATCACATTTATTCCTGCATCACTTGAGAATTTATCTAATGCATTCAAGTTACTACTATTGTAAATGAAAAATCTTGCTTTCTTGCCATAATGTTCCATGAAATGCTCAACAGTCATTTCCATAGACTTCTTTACACCTTCACGTATAGCAATGCTAGGTACTACTACGATAAATTTACTCCATCCGTACTGCTTATTTAACTCAAACATGGTCTTCACATACACGTAAGTTTTACCTGTACCTGTTTCCATTTCAACATCCAAAGATACACGCCCTATGTCTGAAAATAGTTTTGACGACTTATATATATTCTGCTGAGCTTGAATTGTATTAATGTTCTCAAGTAGTTGCTGATCAGACAAAACTATATCTGCATTACGATATCCAGCTGCATCCAGCTGCTCTTCAGCATCTGATACATCAATACTATCTCCCAAATCATTAAAATGCAACTGGAGAGCTTGAATTTCTTCTTTAGAAACTGTCTTTACCTTTTTCCCAAAATCTCTTGCATAGATAGTGTTATCACTGGTCTCGTCGAACTTTGGTTGGCCAGCAAAAACACCAACGATGCTTTCAACAGCGTCAGTTTGATATGGTTGTATCTTAAAATTAAATTTCATTTCTTTCATTATTTAATATACCTTAAGATGGGTATCGGGGCTATATAACTTAAATAACTGTTCAAAGTTAACAGCGACACTATCGTTTGCCATACAATTATCTCGCATTACAAAATAATATGGTTTGCTTTGAGCTATTTCAGAAATAACTTCATCAGTAACTCCCGGTTCAAAACAAGCCATCATATAACCATCTGCAACTGAATATACAGTTTTACCATGAATAATAGTTGTCTCAATTTTACTTGAGAGAGGACAATCTAATTCCAACATAGCCTGAAATAATAAATCATCAGCTGTTCTGTCTAGTTTTACATTATCAACAGTAGATTCAAATAAGTTCTGTGCAACATAATCGTTAGGAGTATACCATACTTGCTGCATGTTACTTGAATCTAGTTTTAACACACGAAAACCAGCATCAAACGAAGCATTGGGGTATGTTTCTTTTAGCATCTTAGATGCTTGTCGTATACGTTCTTTTCCTATCTCACAAATATTTTTGAAACCTGCCTTACTTGCTGGTTCAGTAGGCTCCTGCAACTGTACCATGATAAACTTTTTATGAGTACCATTTTTTGCATTCATCTCCATTACAGCATGAGCAGTTGTTGCAGAGCCAGAGAAGAAGTCCAAGATAACACAATCATCATCTGGTGCTGCAAAACCAATAATACGACTTAATAAAAGAACAGATTTTGGATTATCAAATATTTTTTTGCCACCAAGCAATTGTTCTAGTTGCTTGGTTGAAGCTCTACCATCTTCGTAATATATACTTTTAAACTGTTCTTTAACAGTCTCAATTCGCTTTTTAACGTGAGGTTGTGTTGTTTCATCTTTTCCCCACTCAATATCACCAACCTTATCGTAATCCCAGAAAGTTTTTTCAGTCCAGCGCCAACCAAATGCAGGCTTCACGCACGGTTTACCAGTAACAGGGTGAATGATATCAAATGTATAACCACCAGGTTTTGTATTAGATGAATTTGTGGAATTACTGTACACACCACGTTCATCCACATTGTTGTAATGAGATACTCCCTTTAAATCTATCTCATTGGCTTTTATCCATTGGCGTAATTGTTTCTGCTGTTCAGCAATGTCAGTGGTTTTATGCTTTATCAATTTATATTGCTCATTAATCTTTTGAGCTTTGTCAGACTCAATAAACCATGGGGTAAGGAAATTCACATCCTTTGCAAAACAAAGAATGTACTCATGCTCTGTTGATATTTGACGAGGGTTGTTATCTGTAGCCGATTGCCAAATAATTTCACCAACAAAATTTGTTGATCCAAATAGTTCATTACAAATCTTTTTCAAATTCTCAACCTCATTCTGGTCAATACTAATAAATATTACACCGTCTTTTGTAAGTAGATTGCGAGCAATCTTTAAACGAGAATACATCATATTAAGCCAGTCAGTATGGAAGCGTCCATTAGACTCCATATTTGGAGATAGCTGATTTCCATCTTCATCATATTGGCCGGAACGCAACATATATTCTGATGTAGTCTGAGAAAATTTGTCTGAATACACGAATTCTTTACCTGTATTATAAGGTGGATCTATATAAATCAGTTTGACTGCATCCAAATAATTCTCTTGCAGGAGTTTAAGAACTTCAAGATTGTCACCTTCTATATAAAGATTTTCGGTTGTATTAAAGTCTCCATAGCTTTCTTTTATACAAGGGCGAAGCGTATTCGTACTTGGAGCATTTGCAGCAAGAATAGCTTTTCTTTTGTCTGGCCAAGTGAACTGGTAACGTTCATCTCTACCTTCTACGACACATGTAGAAATCTCTTGCATCAGTATGTCTTTATCAATAGCTCTAACTAGGTTGCCATTGATATCAATAGTTTCCGTCACAGCATTTGGAAAGAGCGCAGCGAGTTTTGTGAAGTTCTCATCTGCCTGATTCTTTGTTTGCATTCTTAGTTTATTCATATATGTCTTAAAAAATTATTTAATAAAGTTCGGAAAGTTGGTGAAGTGAATATAAAATTCACACTATCCACCTTCTCCAACTCCTCTTCTAATGCTTCGTTGTAAGGATCTTACCGCATTTTTCGGAATAGAACAACTGGGGAAATACATACCGGTCAATTCGGAGAAAGAAAGAATCAGTTTTGCCATTTGGTAAGGTTTTAGGTTTAATATTAAAATTCAGTTTTTAAAAGCTCTACAAAGATACTACATCAGAAAGACGAAGTCAAGTATTTGGGTTGGTTTTTCCGACTTTTATTTTTTCATTTTTTATTCTTCTCATTTTTCTGAGATAACATCTTGTATATTCGTTTTTTTTTATAAATTTGCCCAATTTACAACATAACAAAAAACAATATGCGACACTCTTGTATTTCCTTTCTCGGCATCTCTCTTTTTCTTCTCACGGCTTGCTCCGGAGAAAAAGGTTCACATGATCAGGTTTCTACAGTCAATATAGATAAAGGCGTCGAACACTTTGATGCGGACTACACTTCGGCACAATATCAGTCTCTTTTCAAAAATCCGAAAACGATCCGGCTGGAAACGAATGATAAATGCCTGTTGAGTGCTAATGCGTATCTGCTTAATGTGACTCCAAAGTACATAGTTATCGGAGATAAGACGAGTTTTTATTTCTTTAATGCCGAAAACGGTTCTTTTCTTTCTGTGATGGATAGGAAGGGAAATGGACCTGAAGAATATGCCGACATCTTTTCCCGCTTTTTTGATGAAGAAAAAGAGTTGATTTATGTTGCAACTCCTAATAAGACTAAATTATATAAGCCGGACGGGACTTTCGTCAGCGAATACCCCAAAGATAGTATATCCAACTTTATAGGTGTATCCAACGGATATTGGGGAACCTACAAAAGAGAGTATCAGAAATCGCACTTAGTAGCCTTCTTTGATAAGGACTGGAACATGAAACAATCTTTCTTTCCTTTCGATGTTGAATCGGTGACGGGCTTTTCGGGTGGCTACATCGTGCCCAGATTCAGAGACGGAAACGACCAAGTGTGTATTGTGATTAATGATACGCTGTATGCCAGCAGAAAGGAAAAACTCATTCCCGTTGTAGCCATCAATCAGGGCAGACTGAAGATGCCGACAGATTTGAATGGCGATCTTGAGCGTATGCTTACGGAAGGGAAATATTGCATCAAGGCGGAAAATGCTTTATTGGTGAATGACCTGTTATTTTATGATTTCTTCTGGAATGAGAGCAGGCATTATACACTATGGGATACAAATAGCGGGGAATTGCTGACTCATTCGGAAAAAGGATACGCCATGCCTTATAATGAGAAAGCAATTGTAAATACTCCCGTTTCCCTTATCCGGAACAACAAGGCATATACATTACTTTCTATTGATAAATTGGCTCAATATGACTTAGCCAGTGAGGAGGATGACTCGAATCCTACATTGCTCTGTGTGGATTTAGAAAACTGAAATATAGTGTCCTGCGAGTCCAACCTCGAATAATCTCTACAATACCAGATACATACTTTACACTCTGCGGAGTTTTATAGTATGATTATAACAAATAGAATATACCGTACATCATTACGAAATTAAATCCCGAATGTGCCGCAATTGCTCCCCAAAGTGAATCACAATATAGCTTGCATCTGAAAAATACCTGGCTGACTATAAACATTGAAAACACCCAAAGCAAAGCAGGAATCGGCAAGAAGCACCATGTTCCCAATGTATAAACGATCCCAAAATGAGCTACATGCGTTAATGCAAAAGCCAGTGAATCAAAGTATGAAGCCTTTGTCTCTCCTAACTTAGGGACAAAGCACCCGTGAATAATGCCTCGATACAGGAATTCTTCGCCTATCGGACTAAATATCATGCTTGGAATAACAGCGATTGTGAAGTACAACAATTTATCATCTCCTGTTATACCACTGCTGGGATTATTTCCCCCGATATATACAAATGCGTTTTCGACAGATTGTCCATACAGAAAAGAAAATAAACCGAATATGGCCAAGCAAATAACTCCGCCAGACAGGAAAGAAACTCCTATTCTCCACCAATGCGCGGGACGTTTAAGCCCTATGCCTTTCCGACCATACTTTGTAAGAAGAATGAACGGGATAATCCACATGCTTAAAAATACGAACATAACAGTGCCGTAACTTCTGTCTACATAAGATTGTAGAACGATTATAAAACGGGGTATTCCGAATAACAATATGAGAAATACGCCTAATTTCCAATTAAATTGAAAATGATTGCTCCAGAATTTCTTTAGATACCGATCCATAGCAGTAGAATTTATAGATTAACTTCTTTTGAAAAGAATGCTCGTAAAATTACAAAATAAATCGAAAGGACAATCCGCTTTTACATTTTACATGCCCACCTTGTCTTTTATCCGTAATATTGGTTATATATTCCGTAATTTATATACCTGCATACTGGATAATACTCCGTAATTTTGTATCATTGCAATATGCTTCCCGAATCGAAGCGTTTGCTACGGAAAAGTAATCTATGTTTGAACTAAATAATATATCGTATGAAAAGACTTACATTCTTTATGGTAGCGATTATGGCGTTATGTTTGACCGCAATCGCACAGAAACAAAGTTCTAAGACATTGGTTGCCTATTTCTCGGCAACGGGAACAACAGAAAAAGCAGCCAAGGTCGTTGCTGAAGTCACAAGTGGTACTCTCTACGAAATACAGCCTGCGAAGAAGTACACCTCTGCTGATCTGGATTGGCACGACAAGTCCTCACGCAGCAGTGTGGAGATGGCGGATGCTAAATCACGTCCTGCCTTAAGCTCCAAAGCGGAAAACCTGGCGGACTATGATACTATTTATATTGGTTTTCCCATCTGGTGGAATTTAGCTCCGAGAATCATTAATACTTTTATAGAAAGTGGTGATTTTTCAGGTAAGACGGTTATTCTGTTTGCCACATCGGGCGGAAGCAGTATCTCCAATTCCGAAAAAGAGTTGCAGAAGACTTATTCCGACCTGAAGTGGCAGAAAGGCAAACTGCTGAACGGTGCAACCAAAGAAGACATTAAACAATGGACTCAAAAATAAATTAGTATGAGAAAGAATTACGGAGCAAAACCCTTTTCCTATCCGCAGCCGGTGTTTATCATCGCTGCTTATGATGAAAATGGACTCCCCAACGCTATGAATGCGGCTTGGGGTGGTATCAGTGAAATGAAAGAGATCAGTATTTGCATCAGCGAAGGACACAAGACCACTGCGAATATCCTGAAGCGCAAAGCATTTACAGTAAGTATGGCGGAAGTGGGGCAAGTTGTTGCCTGCGATTACGTAGGTATTGTTTCCGGCAATAAGGTAACGGACAAATTCGCCCGTGCAGGCTTCCATGCTACCCGTTCGGAGTTCGTGGATGCTCCGCTGATTGACGAACTGTCCGTAGCGGTGGAGTGCAAACTGAAAGATTATAATCCCGAAACCTGCATCTTGCGTGGAGAGATCGTAAATGTGAGTGTAGACGAGCGTGTACTTGATGAAAACGGAAAAGTAGATGCTTCTAAAGTAGCTCCCATCATCTTCGATCCGTTTAACAACGACTATCTGAAGGTGGGCGAAAAGGTGGGTAAGGCTTTTTCGGATGGCAAGGCATTGAAATGATTCTAAAATCAGTCCTTCACAAAAAATATTCCTCAAAGTATAGCTTAAATACTTTGAGGAATACAGATCAATGATACATTGTGATAGTTCTGTTAAACTACTTCATTATCAATTTGTTTAATCACCCTGCAAGGATTTCCTACGGCTACGCAGTTGTCAGGAATAGAGTGGGTTACTATACTGCCGGCACCTATGACACTGTTTTTCCCAATTGTCACTCCCGGTAGCATTATTGCACCACCACCAATCCACGCTCCATCATTTATTCTCACGGGGAGTGCATAGGTTTTGCAAATACCTTCTCCTGCTTCCCAATCCGCCACGACTCTTTCTTGTAATTTGGTAGAGTGGGTGGCTGTGTATATCTGTACATTGGACGCTATCAACACATTGTCGCCTATCTCGATGATGTTGTTGTCTACAAACGTACAGTTCATATTGATGATAACCTGATCACCGATGAAAATATGCTTCCCGTATTCGCAATGGAAATCAATATCGATGTGAACATGTTCTCCCATCTTGCCGAACAAATCATGAAAGATTCGCTTTCTCTGTTCCGTGTCGGCATAGTCCGTTTCATTTAGCCGCTTCAACAATCTTTTAGCATTCAGTGTCATATCTGCCAATACTTTGTCACCGCCATTGAACGGTTCTCCGGCTAAGCACTTTTCTAATTCTGTTTTCATATATTGAGATCTACTAATTTTTAGAGCATTCAAGTCATTACGGAGATGACTTACTCATCCTATTAATGTGCCAAAGATAAGAAAAAGATGCTTTTCGCCATAGTTTTACCTTTTTTTTCCAAAAAAACGCCTTTTCAGACATTCACGTACCGGTTCGTCATACAGTTTAAGGCAAGCATACGCGATAGCGATGGATAAAATGAAGATGAAAACTGCAAGCAAAACATGCATGCTTAAAGGTACTTCCATATTCATCGGCATCGTAGTATTCTTTTATTTCCTGCTTCATCAGAATTGTTCTCTTATTTCCCGTGATTTGAAGAGAATTCGGAGCACTATGAATATTGGTATAATAGGGAAATCTCCCTAAATAATAGGGAAAAAGATAATATTATATGTTTTTCTCCACTTATATTTGTAGCAACATAAAAACTAAAAACAATATATACAATGAAAACAATAAAACTGACATTAGCACTACTGGCATTTGCAATCTGTATGGGTAGTTGTGCCATGATTTTAGGGATTGACAGTAATACCCTGATGAAAATTCAGAAAGGGATGACTAAAGAGGAGATCACATCCATATTGGGACAGCCGATGCACCGTAGCTTCGATCACGAAGTGGAAGGATGGAGGTATGAGAAAAGTATTTCCGGAGCTCCCGGTATAACGATCATCGACCTTGGATTTGTGGATGGAAAAGTGACTTATATGGATTCTTACGAGAAGTATACCAATCCTCCTGTAGCGGTTTATCCGTCTGTGGAAATCGGTGGAACGGCTCCTTCCCGTCCGCACGTCACCGTTGGAAGGGTGATGGACGAAAGGGATCTCCAGTCTCTTTACAACAAAGTGAAGGGCAAACCTTTCAAAGACGATCAACTGGATTTGCTGGAAACCGGAATCGGTAACAGGGGATTAAGTTGCAAACAGTGTGTGCGGATGATGTCGATATACCGGTTTGATGACGACAAACTGGAAGTTCTGAAAATTATAGCTCCGAATATCTCCGATCGGGAGAATTATGACGAGATAATCAATGCACTCGATTTTATCTCCAGTGAAGAGAAAGCAAGAAGTATTTTGGGAATAAAGAAGTAAAATGAAAAGGCGGTAAATCCATACGAGGAAATACCGCCTTTTACTTTGTATGAAGTTATACTGTCATTTATTCTTTTCGGCAGATACAACCCGCCAGATGGTCGTTAACGAATCCCGCAGCCTGCAAATGGGCGTAGCAGATCGTAGATCCGAAGAACTTGAATCCTCGTTTTTTCATATCCTTGCTCATGGCATCGGATTCGGGAGATGATACCGGAATCTCACTCAAGGACTGAAAGGTATTGATGATCGGTCTTCTATCGGGAAAGAACGATAGTGTATATTCATAGAAACTACCGAACTCCTTTTGTATGGCGAGGAATAACCTTGCATTTGTGATGGTCGATTTGATTTTCAGACGGTTCTTTACGATGCCATCAAAGTGCATCAGCTGTTCGACATCTTCATCGGTCATTTGTGCTACCTGTCCGGCATCGAAACCACAGAAGGCTTTGCGATATCCCTCG
>OHQG01001419.1_pt1 | contig 9756 bp, 22 predicted proteins | sample 1577871 | NCBI WGS metagenome assembly OHQG01 (sample SAMEA3879604, study PRJEB24766) | human gut metagenome | biome: human-associated habitat; feature: feces | place: USA | collected 1985/1987
CAGATACTCATCCCGCAGGGCTTCCAGCTCTTTTTCGTTCATGATTTTCTCCCGGATAAAATAAAAAAAGGCTACGAGCGTTTAAGCTCATAGCCCCTGTTGGCTGTATCCGCCTACCCAGTTATAGGCGTCTTGATCTTAACTTTTCGAGTGATATCCACTACGACGATCTCGCCTTTTACCTGTTTGACTTCTGCCACACCGCCGTGTGTTATGATCTCCATGATTGCGGCGACGGTATCGGCATCCATCTCTACACCTCCATTATACCACAATCGTCACTATTCAGCAAGTACTATCTTGTACGATACTTATTCAGTTCGGCTCGATCTTTATGAAATTGTATGCGGCAATCGCCCCATCCTGCATAACGACTCGGATGATATCCGGATACGGGGTACGCGGATTACGGCCGTAGGTTTCTTCGATCGATGTCTCCGGGTATACTCCGATGTGCGACGCCTCGCACGCTTTGATCTTATCCTCGTCGGTCGATGTCCGCCCGCAAAGGCAACAGGTATAATATTTTTTCGTGGTGATCTCCATTATTCTTCCTCCTTTAATTTACCGCCACAGCAAAATGGATTTTCTATTCTTGCAATGTGAAACGTACCTTCCGTTAAGCAATCCCCATGTAATATACATTCCCTGCAATAGCAAGCGCCGGCGGCATGGACGGGGTCGACGGTGGGGGCATCCTCAATCGCCTTGGCCAGGTCTCGCTTTTTCCAGGTGTGATACTGCGGGTGCCGCAATATGCGGTCGGAACAAATCAGCTTATCCATCATCGCACCTCCATATATTCTGCAAGTCCCGTCTCCGGGTTCAGCAGGCGGTCGTGGTATTTGCCGTAGTAGTCAATTGCTTTCATGACCTTGTTTTCCTTTCGGGAATTTATGGTATAATGTTTCCAAAGTGAGGTGTGCGTTATGAACCGCTTGATTCCTATCCAGTATCACAGCCGCCATTACCCACCCGGCATCAACCCGTCTATTTCGGAAATCGCCGGGCATTTTGACATCACTCCGAAGACGATAAAAGGGGATTACTCTCTGCACACCGAGTTCAGCTACGGAGCCCGATCTTTTAAATCTCAGGCCGTCCAGGGGCTTCAAGCTATTTTGAATGCTCAACGGGGCGGTATACCGCAGCTCTGGAAGTCCAAAGAGTGGGCGGAGGAATTTGCGGCTTACGTCAAGGCTTTCGCGGGGAGCCACCCGCCAAAGATTATCGAAATCCATCCGCCTTTTGCAGATTACTGCGACCTCCCGCACTTCATTGAGATTTACAGGGTTTTCGAGGCGGAAATGCTTTCCACGTTCCCCGGTGTGCAAATCCTCATCGAGAACCGCAACGGCACGAACTACGCAGGTCCGGGATTTGTCCTCTGTCACGCGGGCGACCTGCTCTCCTTCTCTGAGTTACTGGATAGCAGTGGCCTGGGCCTGAAGATCACGCTGGATCTCCCGCAGTTTATCACCGCCCACGGCTTCCGTAAAAGCAGCGCCGCCGAAATGTGCCGGGTTCTCGGGAGCATGCGGGATATTCGCCACAATATTTTCGGTCTCCACCTGTGGGGCAAGAAAGGTGGGGCGGCTCACAGCGGTGACTTGACCAGCTTTTTCCGAGGAGATCAGGATATCAAGCGGTTGTTTTTGAATACCGTCCACGATTGCTTTGATGATGATTTCCCGCGGTACTTCGTCCCCGAGGTCAACGATTGCGACCAGTCGCTGCACTCGATCATTGACGATCTGTTATCAGCGGGGTTTGTTTTTGATAAAACCAATAACGTCTGATCCCTGCCGCCTATCAAGGCGGCATTTTTTCGTCGTCCTGCCAACCCTTGCGCATGTAGTAGTCGTAGATTGCCTGCGTAACCTTCTGGCGGGCTTCTTTGATCTTTGTGCGCTCGTTGTTGCTCACATATTTTGCGCATGAATCGATTGACCGGCCCTCGAAGAACAGATTGATGATCTCGCCATCCGTAAGAATCCTGACGTTACCCGGCGCTTTACACTTCGCCACTTCTTCCCGCCTCCCACTCCCGGTAAATGCCGACCCAGTCGTCCAGCCGCATTGTCACGAGCCATGCCGAGTGATTCCTCCGGTGCATCACAACGGGAAGTTCCCCGTCCCGCGCGTCCGCAATCGACTGCGACATTGCATCCTCAAGCTGTAGCCGCTCTACACGTTTGCATTCGATATGTATCCCCGGAAGTCCGACCACATCGGCGGAGCCATCCGATCCGCAATACTGCTGTCCCCTGCGGCTGTTTCCGTATCCGTATTCGCGCAGTTCCGACGCCAGTTCCCGTTCCCCGCGCTTTCCTTTCTCACGGCTGTTCATGGTTTCATGGCCTTCTCATCCCGGCATATCCTGTAACCAGCCCTGATCATGGCTTTTTGCGTCTCCCGATCTGGTACGCACCGCTCGGATTCCGTCCACATGACCACCTTGCCGTTTCTCCTAACCTCAAATTTCATCTCGCATATTCCTCCATCATGGCGTAGTCCTCTGGTCCCAACCGGACGGCAAGGGCAAGATTCACCGATTCCACCGACCGCCGCAGGATTTCCGCGATCTCCCGGGTATCCATCCCCTCCCGGTGCCACTTCTGGCAGAGGTACGCGGTGTCCACGGTGTGTTCCCGGTCCTTGTCCCGCATCGGGGCCCGCGCCGCCGTGATCCTGCACTCTGCCGAACAGTAAACCGCCTTGTCCGCCGTCAGGAATACCTTCCCGCAGTTTCGGCAGACCGCCTCGTGCTTTTGCGCGCGGTGTCTGGCCGCCTCCCTCCTGCGGCCGCATGCCCTTGAGCAGCTTATCTGGCGGCAGTTCCTCTGGACGAACGACTTCCCGCAGACCGGGCATATCATCGTTTTTCTCATTCCCCGCCTCCGTGTAGCATCCGGTGAATCTTCTCCATGTCAAGCGAGGATTCGCGCCCTGTCTGCGCCGATTTGTTCGGCCTCGGTGAAGAACCCGGAGAGCCTTTGAGCTTGTCCCAGATAATCCCCCGCCAGCCGTTTGCCATGCACTCGCTGATCAGGGCGCATATCTGCGCGTCGCTGTACACCGACCGTTTGTTTTTGACCTCGCTGACAAGGTTGCGCAGACCGGTGGGCTTGTACGCTTCCCTCCGCTCCTGCTTGTAGCGCATCCATTCTTCCAGCTTCGTCCGAAGCTCTCCGTCAATCCCCGCAAGCGCATCCTCGCGCGTCTTGGATTCTGGATTCGGATTCGGATTGGATTGGATTACGGGCGCGGTTGACGGCAAGTCGCGGTCAACTGTCAGCGGATTTCCGTCAGAAGGTTCCGGGAACTTGCTTTTGCAATTGCGTACCCTCTGGTGGACTTCCCATGTTGGGAGATACAGGTAGGGCTTTTGCTCCACTTCGTAGAGCTTCACGCAGCCTGTATCCGCCAGCTTTTGAAGCGCACCCTGTACGTCCCGCAAAGCAAGCCTCTCCTTGAGCGGAAAGAGCTTCGATTTCAAGATCGCGGGCCTTGCGTCCATCCGTCCATAGTCGTCGCAGTTCACAATCAGCCGGTAAAAGAAGGTTTCCTCGAACGGCGTCAACCGCTCTATTGTGTCGCTGGTGCAGATCGTCTCCTTGATGATTCGGTTCGGCATCAGATCACCGCCTAAAACGGGAGATCATCCGAATCGCCTGTGTCCATCGGCTTATACGACGCGCCGCCGGAATCCCGCGCACCATTCAGCGGCGGTTCTTCACAGCGGATGTCCCGGCCCGCGCTCTTTGGCTCTCCGAACTGGACGTTGTCCGCCACGATCTCGACCGCTTTCCGCTTGTTGCCGTTGCGGTCCTCGTAGCTGCGGGTTTGGACAGACCCTTCGACGATGATCATTTTCCCCTTGGAGAAGTACTGCGCCACGAACTCCGCCGTGCCCTTCCATGCCACAACGTCCAGAAAATCCGTCTGCCGCTCGCCGTTCCGGTCGCTGAACCTTCGCTCCACCGCCACCGTAAAGGTGCATACCGGAGTTTTGCTCGGCGTCTGCCGCAGTTCCGGGTCCGCCGTCAGGCGGCCCATGAGGATGGCTCTATTGATCATATTCCCACTTCCTGTATATCAATTTGGTTTCGTCCCACTCCGGGTAACACGCCATGAGATATGCACGGATTTCGGCTTGCAAGGCCCGCCGCGCCCCGCTGTTGTCATAGTCGGTATGACACTTCTCGCAGAGGGTAACGACGTTCTGGGCCACTCCCAGCCCGCCGTGTGAGCGCGGGATGTAGTGCGCGTTCGGGGCGGCGTTCGGAGACCCGCAGAGGATACAGCATCCGCCGTCCCGCTCCCACACCTCGGCCTTGACCTGCGGAGAGATGTCGCACGCTTTCGTCATGCGGTGCTTCATGCGCCCCACTCCCGCTTCATCCGGGCGAGCTCGTCCGGGCTCTCCGTCTCGATGCCGAGTTCTTCGCACTCCTGTACGATCCCGTCGATGAACCGTGCCATTTCCGCCGTGTCGTAGGTGCTGGAACCGAAATAACACTGGCACTGTATCCCGGACTTGCCGTTTACCGTCACCTCGCCCAGCTCCCGCACGAGGCGGTATTGCCGTTTGAGAATCGGGGCCGCCTCGGGGCGCACCACCACATGAATGAATTTGCCGTACCGCTCCAGCATTTCCAGATAGAGCGTGTCCTTGTCGCTCCAGACGGCATAGGCGAGCTTTTCAAGAAGCACCCAGCAGTAGGCGTTCGCATCGAGGCTGCGCCGCTCCCGGTGCCTTTTTAGTTCGGCTATGTGCAGCTTCCCTTCCGGCATCTCCCGTACAAACGCCCGCGCTGGCTGGCGGTATTTGCTCGGAACCCGCAGGGAAAGCCATCCGCCCTGCTCATCCAGCCGGAAGCGTGCGGCGTCAAACTTGATCTGCCTCATTGCTTTTTCTGGCAGTCGATGCACAGGGGGCGCTTGTACTTCTTCACTGAGAAGTCATGCACCTGTACGGTGATCTTTGCGCCGCAGTCCGCGCATTTCAGGATTTGTTCGTCCGTCACCTTCGGGTCTCCCCCTGTGGGACGCTCACGGGACTGGCTGTATTTCGTCCGGTCTTTGTCCCAATAAATATCTGCCGCCATACCCAGCGCCTTGCACGCCACGCTGATCGCGTCGGTAAGCGCCATCTTGTAGCACTCGTCAGAGGTATAGGGCCCGTTCTTCTCGCTGGAGACGAACATGCTGCCACCCGTTCCGGGGATGGGCCTGCTCCATTCTCCGTCCTCTTTTATGTACAGGTTGATGTCGCAAAAGGCCGCGATCTCTCCGCCCGCGCCCGGTTCCATCCATTTGTTGACGATCTCGTAATACCACCCCACCCCGCAGGGGCCAAACACTTTCAGCCGCCCGCCCTGAATGGTCTTCCGGGCGTTCTCAGGGACGCTTTTGACCTCATCGTAGATTGCCATATTCCCCATTTTTCCGCCTCCTATATATCGTCGAAATGTTCTTGCTTCTCCCGCAGTTCTTCTTCAAGTGCCTCGATCTCTTCTGCCAACAGATCAAGTTTCCGTTTCTTCCGCTCGATCTCGTTTTCAAGGTCTCCAATATCATCTAACAGGGCCTCCGCTATGGGGTTCGGCGGCTTGGGATACCCCCACCGCATGATTGCCTGTATCGTGTAATCGTCCGGGCATCCCATCTTGACACCGCCTCCTAATCTGCCTTGATGATCTCCCCGCTCTTGAGGGTATAGTAGACATCGGGCTTGATAGTTTCTCCGTCTACAAGCGCCGCTTTGACCGACAAAATGTGCATATTGTCATCTCGCTCCGTCAACACTAACCAGCATCCAACGGCCCCAGACGCTTTGCCGCTATATCCGGTGACAACCGCTACCGATTCTGCTCCGTTAACCTTGGCCGCGCTCTGGTCTCCCGTGTTGGTGGCCACGCTCCGGTATCCCGTGTTGGATTCTTTTGCGCTGTTCCAGTCAACGCGGTCAAGTATAAATTTAACGCCTGCCTCGATAATGCCTTTCAGTCCGATTTCCAAGGCTATATGTATCTTTTTCCCAGATCGTCTACTGTCGTCTGCGGTTTCTTCCGACACATCGCCCAGATCGACTTCGCAGTATCGCCCATCAGCGGGGGGATAATAACCGAATACATCCATCGGATTTTCGCAGGCATGGAAACCGCTGCAACACAGTTTTGCGTGGGGCTCTTCGTACCCCTTTCCAACCTCATACTGGAATCCCCGGCATTTCAAGTCTTTGCCGAACCCTTTGTATGCCTTCATTTGACAAATTCCTTTCCGTCGCTTACAATTAAGCTATAGAGTTTTTCTCGTGCGCCTTGTTGGGACTGCCATCCCGCAGGGCGCTTCTTTTTTTCTCGGCTCGCGCGTCCAGCTTGTCCGCTATGGATCTGCCGATTGCGAGCACGAGCAGCCACCCGATGATGTACGGGCACCACATGAGATATGCTGTGCACAGCTCTGCAAACTTCGTTGTCGCTCCCTCCTCTCGTAGATGTCGGCGCAGATTGCCAGCCACTGCGCAAGCGTCAGCCCGTCCGCCTCGCATTGCTCGTGGATGCGGCTTGCAGGGCGCTCTGTGACGCGTGACGTGATCTTCCGGATACCCGTCCCTCTTCCCGCCTTGCGCTTGTCCTTGCGCGTCATAGGGCATGTGAGGCTGTAGTCCCACTCGTCTCTTGTCAACAGCTTGTCCGCCGGTTCTTTGTAATGTTTACATAGAGATTGCATTTGCCACTGAGTTGGGTTATTCCTCCCGCACTCGCACCGCGAAAGGTCTGTGACCGTTATGCCGGTCGCCCTCGCCACCTGCGGCTGCGTTTCGGCCCCTCGGGCTTTTCTCAGGTTGTTCATGAGGCACCTCCTATCCCGTCCACCGGAACGGACCTCCCTGTGTGTACCACAGGTAAAAAGTGGCCGTCGGAATTTTAAACGCCCTGTTTCCGCGCACATCCTTTTTCCACCCAAGGCCGAACGGGCATCCCCCGTGTTCGATTGACGCGCGGAGGCCGTCGGCATTCATGCCGAGGAACAGGGCCGCTTCTGTCAGGGGTATGTACGAGGGATTCCTTTCGATCAACTCGTTAAGCTCGTTCAGCTTGTCTTCGACCGGGCGAGGAATCGCCAAAATATTTTGCATGGTTTTCGCCTCTCTCTTGACTTTTATCCCCTCTTTGCCGAGGTTGATTTTAGCGCGTTCTCCAATTCTCTTGCCAAGGCGTCAGCTATCTGGTGAATGTCGGCATTGCAGATAACGGAAGGGCTTCCGACCATCCGTACCTCTCCTGCGGAAAAGGTAAGTTTTACCACCGGGACAGGATGTTCTTCATTGTGAAGGAATTCTATTCCGGTTACGGTTTGGGACAAGTCTACGCTGTTAACGCTGATTGATGTCGTAGTTCCGTCCGTGCTAATTTTTATCATTGTTGAAATTGCTCCTTTCCGCCGCCCTTCTGCACGGCTTTGCAGTTGCTTGACCGATTCCCTACTTGATGATGTCGCCAAGTCCTTGAGGGCTGAAAATAAAGTACGATAAAACGATAATTGATATTACCCACACCGCATAAATTCTAAAAGAATCAAACCCTTTAACCCTCCAATATAAAATCGAAATAATGCCAATTAAAGCTATGCTTGTGAACGCTATCATTGCTTCGCCTCCTCGCCGCCATTCGGGGCGGTTTTTGTTATTGCTTGTTTCTTTTCCTCGTGGTAATATTTAGGAAAAGGAGGGAATGTCAGTGATAAAGAATAAAAAACTAGCCATTTCCGGGATTGCAATCATAATCTTGGGGATAGTTGGGCCGCTTTCTCAAGGGGTATGGCAATTAACGCTTTTATTTTTGGCTGTCGGTGCTTTGCTTCTCTGGATGTCGAGAAAGCCAGAAAAGCCAAAATCGAGCAAGATTGCAGGCCACCAACGTCCCGTTAAGAAGCCTTTAATAAATCAATTTCATATCACGACAACCGCGCCAGATGATTATGTTGTAATCGACTTGGAGACAACAGGCTTAAACCCAGTCGATAACGATATCGTTCAAATTGCAGCCTTAAAGTTTATCAATCATACCGAACGAGACCGGTTTTCAACATATTTAAGCCCAGTGGTCCCTATCAGCAGGGAGGCTGCGTCAGTTAATCACATCAACAGCCGAATGTTGAAAGGTAAACCTTACTTAGAAGACATCTCAGATCAGCTTATGGATTTTATTGATGGATTTACGCTCGTTGCCCACAACGCAAAATTCGACATTCCATTCCTTCAAACGCGCTTAGGATTTAGGATCGAGAATTCGGTTATAGACACCATTTTTCTCGCGAGATACTGTATCAAAGGGGTGGAAAACTACAAGCTAGAGACATTGAAAAAGTATTTGGGATTAACCTATCCATCTCACGATGCCTTAAACGATTGCTTGACAACTGCACGCTTATACGAATACTGTCTTCCGTTTTTTCCAGAGACAGATACAAATACCGAGTTGAAGCCCGATCCCGCCCCTCCTCTAGCGGGTCCGGCAAAGTCTTTTTTTGATTCAGTAACATCCATCCTCATGTCTGAAAATCGAGATGTAAGCAGAATGTCCGCATTGGACGGTACAAATAATGTCATAATTCACTTCCTGCCATATATCCCAATTTATCAGTTTAAATATAATGGTCGGCTCCGATACTGGAAGGTCAATGTTCCGCTTTCTGAAATTGCTGTTCAATATGGTAAATATTTCAAAGTTGGACCTGCTACAAAAGCAGAGGGCGGAGATGACGCATCAAGGATTTTTATAGACGACCCTGGTCGTCTATCAGAGCTTAAAGAGCTTGTGCTTTCTGAATACGATAGGGCTTCCTCATACCAAAAAGCGCGTCCTTAGTCTTGTTATTTTTTCGGCTTATCGCCCGTCTCCAATTCATGGGGTCGGGCGTATTTTTAGTTAATAACTTTCGTATTACGTAAGTTTTTGACTAAAAAAAATACGCCGTGCCTCGTCAGGAGAATCGCACAAAATACTTGCCATCCTAGATATAACCTCATAAGGAATTTTCTTCGGATTCTCAAGATATGATGCAAGAGTGTTTCTGCTAATATCAAGCTCATCAGACAAGGCCGTTATGGAATATTCTTTTTCCCCCATCTTGCCTCTCACTTTAGGCACATCTACGTAGTACAAATCGCCGCCTCCTAACTTACGTTTTACGCAAGTTCATGTTATCACGGTTTTGCCTGCTTGTCAATACGTTTTGCGAAAGTTTTTTCCAATCCGGTGTATTTCTATTGCATTACGTAAGTTTTGATGATAATATAGGCACATGAGGAGTGATTAAAATGGCACTGGCAGATATAATAAGAGATCGTCGCAAAGCGCTGGGATACACTCTGCTCGACATAGCAAACAAGGTCAATGTTTCCGAAGCCACCGTGCAACGGTGGGAGAGCGGAAATATAAAAAATCTGCGGCAAGAGCGCATTGCAAAATTAGCGGAAGTGCTTGAAGTAAGCCCAGCTGAACTCATGGGGTGGGCACAAAAAGAGCCCATTACCACTACCGATAATGAGCTCAATCAATCTGAACAACAGCTACTTACTCTTTTTCGCCAGCTTCCGGAAGAAGATCGCGATACCGTCGCCGGTATAGTTGAGGGTATTCTAAAGCGTAAAGGATTACTGAAATAGCTTCTTTGATCGCCTCTCCCTGATCGGAAGACTTTCTTACCGCAACGAGCAATCTATGTTCCACTGCGTCCTGCGAG
>OHQG01001420.1_pt1 | contig 9752 bp, 7 predicted proteins | sample 1577871 | NCBI WGS metagenome assembly OHQG01 (sample SAMEA3879604, study PRJEB24766) | human gut metagenome | biome: human-associated habitat; feature: feces | place: USA | collected 1985/1987
CGCGATTCGTCGAGTTCGATACGCAGTTCCGGTTGCCCGATATTGCGTATGACTCCCAGGTCTTCGATGCCTTCGACGGTTTCCAGGACTTTAAAGACTTCGACGGCTTTCTTTTCCGACTCGTACAAGTCTTTACCGAACACTTTCACAGCAATCGAACCTTTCACGCCGCTGGCAGCTTCTTCCACATTATCGGTGATAGGTTGGGAGAAGTTGAAGTCTACGCCCGGATAAATAGCAAGGTCGTCCTCCATCTTCTCAATCAATCCCGCCTTAGTCAATTTGCTGGCCCACTCCTTTTCAGGATAAATGTCTACATGAAACTCGATATTGTAGAAGCCTGTCGCATCCGTTCCGTCGTTGGGACGGCCCGTTTGCGAAAGCACCTGCCGTACTTCGGGATACGACGCCAGTTCGCGGCGCATCCGGTTTGCCAGCTTAACGGACTCATCCAGGGAAATACTCTGCGGCAAGGTGGCACGGATATAAATAGAACCTTCGTTCAGCTGCGGAAGAAACTCAGTCCCCAGCAAAGTAAAACACCACAAACCAACGGCAGCCACCAGCGAGGCAATGCCGATAGTAGTCTTCTTATGTGCATGGCAACGGTCAAATATAGAAACGGATACCCGGTTTATCCACGCCAGAAACGGATTATGCCTTTCACGCACATTCCTTTTCAACAGCATCGAAGAAAGCACCGGGACTAATGTCAACGTAAATATCAAAGCCCCCAGCAAGGCAAACCCGAGCGTATATGCCAGCGGACTGAACATCTTCCCTTCCACCTTCTGAAAAGCGAATATCGGAACCAGTGCCGTAATAATGATTAGCTTGGAGAAGAACACCGCCTTCGCCCTGTCTTTGGCCGTCTGGCGAATCAGTCCCATCTTGCTCATCACATTGAAGGCAGGCATTCCCACCTCACGCGCTTTCCGGTCGAGAGCCACAAACAACCCTTCCACCATCACGACCGCCCCATCGATAATGATACCGAAGTCAATCGCCCCCATCGAAAGCAGGTTTGCACTCATTCCCATCGCCCGGAGACAGATAAAGGCGAAGAGCAGCGCCAACGGGATAATAATGGATACAATCACCGTTGTACGCCAGTCTGCCATAAAAATCAACACAATGAAAGTTACCAGCAAAATACCTTCGGCCAGGTTATGCGTCACCGTCCGTACCGCCAGGTCCACCAGGTCCTCACGGTCGTAGAACGACACAATCCGCACATCTTCCGGCAACGCATTTTCCTGTATGTCCGCTATCTTTTCTTTCAGGGCGGCAATCACTTCGCCCGGATTCTCTCCTTTCCGCATAACGACAATCCCCTGCACGACATCGTCTTCTTCCATGCGTCCCACCTGTCCCAACCGGGGCAGGCTCGATTCGTGGACGTTTGCCAGATGTTTCACCAGGATAGGTGTGCCGTTGATGTTCTTGACTACGATATTCTCAATCTCCTTCGTATCGTTAATCAGTCCGATGCCGCGTACCACATAAGCCTGCGAACTTTTGGTAATCACATCGCCCCCTACATTAATATTACTCTTTGCAATCGCGTCGAACAGTTCCAGAGATGTCACGTTATAATTGATTAGCTGGTTCGGGTTAACACTCACTTCAAACGTCTTCACCTCGCCGCCGAAGCTGACGATATCCGCCACTCCCGGCACTGCCCGCAGCTTACGCTCGATTACCCAGTCCTGAAACGTCTTCAGTTCGCGCACTGTCCGTTTGTCGCTCCGCAGCGTATAACGGAAAATCTCCCCCGTCGGTCCGTACTGAGGCTGTACCTCCGGCGTAACCCCCTCCGGCAGGTCGGCATCGTTCAACAGGTTATATACTTGCTGGCGGGCATAGAAGTCATCCGCGTCATCGTCGAACATCACATTGATGACCGAGAGGCCGAACAGCGTCGTGCTGCGGATATCCGTTTTCTTTTGTACCGGATTCATCGCTATTTCGATGGGGATAGTGATAAACTTCTCTATCTCTTCCGCACTGCGTCCCGGCCATTGGGTAATGATTGTCACCTTCGTATTCGTCACATCGGGAAAGGCGTCGACAGGCGTATGGATAAAGCTCACCGCTCCCGCTATCACGGCTATGGCGGTACAGAAAAAGATAAAGAACTTATTCTTCAGCGAGAAAGCTATTATGTTATCTATAAATGTATGCATCGTTCCTCGTTTACTTTAAAGCGTTATAAACCAAAAGAGCATTCCGGTCGATAATCCGGTCGCCCTCTTTCAGCCCGGTTTCCAGAAAACAGTACTTATCGGTCTGTTTGAATACCGTCACTTCACGAGTCTGCAACACATTGTCGCTGCCTATCCCCACAACAAAATGACGACCGTTCTCAAATATGACGGCACGGGCCTCCACACGGGGCATCACCTTCCCGTTCGCATCAGTCTGCACATAGACATTGGTGAACATGCCAGGTTTCAGCATGTAATCTTCATTCTTCAACTTAACCCGTATGCTCATTGTTTTGCTCTCGCTATCCAGCATATTATAGACCTTGTCAACCGTTCCGGTAAACTCCTTGTCCCGGTAGGCCAGTGTCGTTATGCGGACTGCCGCCCCTTCGTAAACCCTGCTGATATCGCTCTCGTAAACATCGGCCATTACCCAGACGTTATCCAATCCCGAAATCGTGAACAACTCCTCCGTCTGGTCTGAACGTATCTGCATATTGCGGCTTACATTCTTCCCGATAACGAAACCGGAGACAGGCGATTGTATCTCATAAGTAGAATTACCCGTAATATGGTAGATGGCATACACTTCGTCAATCCGCTTCTGCTCGGCCCGGGCATTTGCCGCTTCCTGCTCGGCCTGAAGGACATCACGTTCGGAAGCCATTCCGCTGTTGAACATATCCCGTGTAGCTTCCAGATTGCGGTCGGCAAGTATAATCTGCTGCCCCGCCTCCTTGCGCTGCTTCTCGTAATCAGCCACTTCGCTGCTATGGATAACGGCGAGTATATCTCCTTTCTTTACATAGTCGCCCATCTCGACATTCACCTCCGTGATATTTCCTCCGAAGATGGGATAGACACGCGCCAGTTGTTCCGGATTGAAACCGACACGCCCGTTCAACAGCAACTCATTGCTCAGGGGCATCTCATGTACAGTCTCGACCGAAACCACTTTCTGCAAACTGTCGGTCAACATCAAAGGTACCGGTGCTTCCTCCTGCCCGCCAGTTTTCCTACCGCACCCTATCAGTAACGGCAACAACAGCATCCATACAATACAATTCTTTTTCATTCTATTTCTCATATCCTTATATTCAATATTCATTAGTCATTAATAGCTGAACACGTCGCTGCCCGTCACGGTATTGACTTCCTCCATGGCGAGGAACACATCTTTCTCCGTCTGGTAAAGTTGCAGGCAGGTTTCTTTATACGCCTGGTAATAGTCGATAAACTCCAGCAGGCTGATATTACGCTTTTGGTAGTTGCTGTTTACCCCCTCGATGATAGTCCCGAAGTCGCGTTCCAGTTCAAAGTTGGAAGAACGATACAGTTTGACCGCCTTCTCCAGTCGTGCATAGCTGGTGAAAAGCTCCGTTTCCGCCTGCCGGCGGGCAAGTTCTTCCCGATTCGTGTTTTGCAGTACGGCAAGGCGGGCAGATTTGATATTCCCCTGATTGCGGTTGAAGACAGGAACCGAGATGCTCAGTCCTACGGCAAAGTAATTATCACAGAAGTTACCCGCCCTGTCATAAGACCCTTTCAGGCTTACTTCGGGAAAGGCCAGCGACTTTTGCAAGCTCACATTGGCACGTGACACCTGTATATTCGTCCGCGCCATCTTCATATCCGGTCGCCCGGCAAGCCGCTCCGACAGTTCCGCAAAAGGGACTGCCCCGGTATCCATATGTTTCAGTACCGACGCATCGAAGACCAGCTCAAACGTCTCGTCTGCCTCCAACCCCAGCAGCAACCGCATATCCCCTTGCAAGGCGATAAGCCGGTTCAACGCATCATTCCTCTCCTGTTGCAGAGAAAGCAAAAGTGCCTGTATCCTCGACTTTTCGAGCAGGGAGATATTTCCTTTCTCATTCTGCTCCTTCATCGCTTCCAGCAGTCGTTCCAGGTAATCTATCTCCTTGTCATAGACCGAGAGTGATTTCCGGGTATAATAAATCTCAATGAATTTGCTGTTCAACTCGCTGCGCAACGTGCGTAACACCTCTTCAAACTGGTAGACCGCCATCTCCTTATTTAGCTTCTCTACCCGCACTCGCTTATTGCGTTGTCCTGCAATATAGATTAGCTGTTCAATTTCTATCACGGCTTCGCCTTCCTTCCCGACGTCGAAATACTTCCCGTTCAGACGGTTATAGACATTCTGCTCCAGCGAAATGACCGGGTTTTCAAACAACCTGGCCTGGATAACTTCAGCCTCGGCAATGTCGATATTATAACGCTCCGCGATCAGTTCGAGATTGCAGGTGGCAAAGCGCTGCCCAGCTTCCTGTAAAGTAAGTTTGACGGATTGGCCCTCTGCCCTGGTGACATAGCAGAATGCTGGTAAGACAAGTAATAAAAGAATGAATCGTTTACCCATGTGCATCTCTTTTTTTTGAGCGCAAAGGTATAAGGCAGGGCGTTTTACGTCCCTACGTATCCGATTAGAATCCTCTTAGTTGAAATTAGAATTTGATTAGAACCGCTTCAATCATTTATTATCATGCGGTATGGAGGTTTAGGCATCATATCCTCCGTGGTAAGTGTCGGAGGATATTTAGGATAGATAAGTTCCAGCCAGCGCAAATCTATAGGGCCGGGGACCTCTTCCACCCGTACACGGGCAAGCCCTTTCTTCTTAAATCCCAGTAGCTTTGCAGCGCCCGAGGATACGTCGATAATTCGCCCCTTACGGTGTGGACCGCGGTCGGTGACGCAGACTACCACGCTTTTCATATTCTCAAGGTTGGTGACACGCAGATAAGTGCCGAAAGGATGAGTGCGGTGGGCGGCAACCATCTCGTCCTTATCATGAATACGGCCGCTCGAAGATTTCCGACCGTGAAAACGTTCATGGTAATAAGAAGCAAGCCCCTCCTCCTGTCCCCATACGCCCCCTGTGCTTTGCAAAGCAATCAGCAGCAGGATGATATGGAACAAGCGGAAGGGCATGTGCATTATATAACTAATTTGTATTATTGAAGCAACTCTCCGTTATACTCGCCGGTCAACGTACCGAGGAACGCCACAATCTTCGCCGTTTCGGCATCCGAGATACGTTTTCCAATCTGGAACTCATGCATCACCTGGATAGCATCCTCTATTGTGGTTATCGAACCGTCGTGCATATAAGGCGTTGTTAGCATTACATTACGCAGTGTAGGTGTCTTGAATTTATGGCGGTCAGCCTCGTTCTTGGTCACTGCCCAGCGTCCGTTGTCACCATCCGTCAAGCCAGTGCCGCGGTAATCGAAATAATTATCCTTGATACCCATATATTCATACGACTGTCCGCCCAGGTTCATACCGACGTGGCAAGTCGCGCACTTATTGTCTTTAAACAACTGGTAACCTTCCAGTTCCTCGGCTGTAAGGGCATTCTTGTCTCCTTGCAGGTATTTGTCGAAACGGCTCGGTGTAAGCAACGTCTTTTCAAACTCAGCGATAGCCTCCGTTACCGTCGACTGCGTAAACCCTTCGGGGAATACTTCAAGGAAGCGTTTGCTCAACTCCTTGTCTTCAGCCAGCTTGGCACAGATTTCGTCGAATGAAGCGCTACCCATTTCCACCGGGTTCAAAGGAGGTCCGGCAGCCTGCTCTTTCAGATCGGCAGCGCGTCCGTCCCAGAACTGCACGAAGTTGAGTGCCGCATTATAAACAGTCGGTGCATTCACTCCGCCGAACTGGCCGTGGATACCTTCCGAGAACTGTTTACGGTCTACTCCGGCCGTATTCAATCCGTGACAGGTGGCACACGAAACCGTGTTATCACCCGACAGGCGTGTGTCGTGATACAAATCAAATCCTAAAGCAACCTTAGCCGAATCGGTCGGGATAGCAGCCATCAACGGTTGAACCGGTTCGTTGGCAAACTCTTCTGCTACGGTAGGCGATACATAATTGTTCTTACGGACATCTTTCGCCCAAGCGATAATGACCGCTTTTTCGTCGTCATTCAGGCTGGTTCCCCAGTGCACTGTGTAATATTTGGCTGGGGGCATCGAACCGCTCAGGGCAGTGTTCTCCACTTTCGCCAAATCGACTTCCGACACAGGCTGTCCGTTATCCAGTGCTGTTAACATCTCTGTAAGGTCCAGATAATGTGTACCTTCTTTCATATCAGCCTGCACAACCGGACCGATAACCGGCAACTTTCCATAAAAAGGAACATTTGCGGTGGCCGAGTGACATTCCATACATCCGTTGTTACGGATAATCGAAGCTACCTGTTTTGCCTTGTCGCCCTCATGTTTCTTGTACTCATTGGATGAGCACGAAGGCATTGTCAAAGCCAACGTAAGCAGTCCGGCAGGAAGTACCGCCATCTTACTAAAACTAGTGTTACGCATAATTATTGGTTGTTTGAGATTTGTTTCCTGCAAAAGTAGATATATTTATTAAGATATCTTCACAAGATTGATAAGTTTTATTTATGGCGAGATAGGCTGTGTCTATATTATTTTGTCTGCAATGATTCTCCCATTGGTACAATACGGATAAATTTCGTCCCAAACGATAATTGTGCAAAACAGTTTCTTCTCCTCTCCTGTTTTTTATATAGCTTTGCAACACTATGTATAACAATTAAAGCAAAAAGAAAATGTTTAAGAACAAAGCTTTGTGGATCACAATTGCCATTATCGTGGTACTTTTATTTGCCGGTTACTCCTGGGTAAAAGGCACTTACAACACAATGGTTACACAAGATGAAGGAGTAAAAACTGCCTGGAGCCAGGTGGAGAACCAATACCAGCGCCGTATGGACCTTATTCCTAACCTGGTAAATACAGTCAAGGGATATGCAACGCATGAAAAGGAAACCCTGGAAGGTGTGGTAAGCGCCCGCGCCGAGGCGACCAAAACAACCATCGACCCATCCAACCTGAACGAAGAGTCGATGAAGAAATTCCAGGCTGCGCAAGGGGAACTGAGCAGTGCCCTCTCCCGCCTGATGGTCGTACTGGAACGTTATCCGGACCTGAAAGCCAATCAGAACTTCTCCGAATTGCAGGCACAGCTGGAAGGCACAGAAAACCGTATCTCGGTAGAACGCAAACGTTTCAACGAAACGGCGCAGTCTTATAATACCTATATCCGCAGTTTCCCGACCAATATCCTGGCCGGTATGTTCGGTTTCCAGCCGAAAGCCTATTTCAGTGCGGAGAGCGGTGCGGAGAAAGCTCCGAAAGTTGAATTCTAATCCGATAAGTTCAGGTAAAGGATGAGAAATCTGAATAGAATACTAACGGGTAAACGTCTGCCGGCTCTATGGCTGGCAGTCTTGCTGCTCGTATCCATTATCCCGTTACATCTCTCTGCGGCAAAGGATTATACAGTCGAAACGATACCTAACGTACGTCTTTCCGACCGGAATAATCACGTGAGCAACCCCGACGGAATCATACAGCCTCAGGATGTCGACCGCATCAACCGCCTGTTGCAAATTGTAGAAGACAGCCTGGGAATAGAAGTTGCCGTCGTTGCCGTTGAAAGTATCGGCGATAACGATGCCCGCATGTTTGCCACCGACCTGTTCCAACATTGGGGATTGGGAAAAAAGGACAAAGACAACGGACTCCTGATACAACTTGTTACCGAACCTGCGCAACGCTCCGTCGTTTTCGAGACGGGTTACGGCATAGAAGGAGTCCTCCCGGATGCAATCTGCTATCGTCTGCAACAGAGATATATGATTCCGGACCTGAAAGCGGGTGATTATAGCGCCGGTATGCTAAAAGGCGTAGCCGCCGTAAAGCAATACCTGATGGCAAGCGATTATGAGCGTGCCGCCATGACGGGAGGAAACACTAGCAGGCAGTCGGAAGGCGATAATCTTTTCCTGTGGTTATTCATGATTATGATGATTGTATTTCCTGCCGGAATCTTTATTCTTGTCTCCTTCCTCAAATATCGTCCCCGTATCTGCCCCCGTTGCGGACAAAAGACGTTGGTATATGTCGGCCAGCAAGTTATACAGCGGGCTACTTACCAGTCGGAAGGACTGGCAGAAGATACGTATCGTTGCAAGAATTGCGGTTATACCGAAAAGAAAAATCGGAACATCAGCCGGCTACGACGTAGCACAGGCCCTATCATTATTGGTGGTGGCGGACGAGGCGGAGGCTTCGGAGGTGGTTTCGGTGGCTTTGGCGGTGGTGGTGGCGGTTCCTGGGGCGGAGGACGCTCGGGAGGTGGCGGTTCCATCAGCCGTTTCTAAACACCAGGTCCCTGACTATTAAGGCATAGGTCTGGACAAACTAATATAAAGGTCAGGACTCACTAATACCAGGGTGTACAGGATAATCGATTACGGTGTACACCTTGCTTAACTATCCTGTACAGCCTACTAGAGTAAGGTGTACAGGGTAATCTTACGTTGTTACTACTTTTCAATTAGTTTCTATGCTTCTTTGAGATAAAAAATAAAGGGAAACGAGCTAGTTGTTAACTACTCATTTCCCTTTTATATAAGTAAATATTTCTCTCTACACAAAAGTTTCCGGATTTTATCTGCCATCTGTCATGTTCACTCGTATATAACTGTCTATAAATCACTTACAGCATTGCAAATAAAAGTTCTATTTGCAATATCGTCTGTCATCTGTCATCCGGTGAAGGCTTATTCCTACAACTACTTCTGCCTTGCCATCTGTTGATAATAAAGCGCTCATGCATACAAGTGAACCTGCAAAGACTTTTGAACGAAAAAACTCTTATTCTTCGCGGATATAGTATTCCGACAGGATATCCCGTACCTTTTCCGGTGTAATTCTTCCGTAGACTTTACCTCCTATCGTCACCACGGGAGCCAGTCCGCAAGCCCCGACACAACGCAGACTGGACAAAGAGTATTTACCGTCGGGAGAGAAAACAAACCGTCGGAGGTGGTCTCTCCTATCTTGATTTCCAGTTGACGCTGAAATTCGTCCAGTACTTTCTCGGCTCCCCGCACATAACAGGCGGTTCCCAGACAGACGGAAATCGGGTATTTCCCTTTTGGAGTCATGGTAAAGAACGAATAAAAGGTGACTACACCATACACTCGGGATACGGGAATATGCAATTCGGCCGCTACCATTTCCTGCACTTCACGGGGAAGGTAACCGAAGATTTCCTGTGCTGCGTGCAGGATATTGATTAGCTCGCCGGGGTCGTTGTCATGCTCTTTGCAGATAGCATGCAGTTCGTTTACTTTCGGTTGGGGCAAATGTATCTTTTCCATGGCTTATTCGTCTTTATCAGTTTCCAAAAACATATTGACTACTTCTTTGCGGTCGAAGTAATGAGTATGCAGTAATTCATGCGCCTTTGGTCCGCAGGGTTCGCCCAGATATTCTTTATATAACTGCTGAATATACGGATTCTCATGGCTTTTGCGGAGCGGTTTGCTTTCGTCTTCGCTGTAAAGGGCGGCGGCACGTTTACGCAAAACATCCATCCTTCCCTGATGGAACGGTTGGCCGCCACCTCCGATGCAACCACCGGGGCAGGCCATTATCTCGATAACATGATAAGGAGACTTTCCGCTTTTTACTTCTTCAA
>OHQG01001424.1_pt1 | contig 9745 bp, 5 predicted proteins | sample 1577871 | NCBI WGS metagenome assembly OHQG01 (sample SAMEA3879604, study PRJEB24766) | human gut metagenome | biome: human-associated habitat; feature: feces | place: USA | collected 1985/1987
GCGCCATCCACCAATTCGGCACGCAACGGCGATTTATGCAATAGGCATTTGAAGGTCTGCACCGGACGGATATTAGCGAACAGGCCCAACTTCTTACGCATCGCCAAAAGACCTTGCTCCGGGCGTACTTTCGCTGTCGGATCATTATCAAACTTAGGATCGCCCACAGCCGAGAAAAGAACAGCGTCGGCATCCTTACAAATCCGATAGGTCTCCTCCGGGAAAGGATCGCCTACCTTATCGATCGCGTCAGCGCCACAAAGGGCATACTCATAGTGAACCTCATGTCCGAATTTCTCACAAACGGCACTCATTACTTCCACGCCTTGCACGGAAATCTCTGGTCCGATCCCGTCTCCGGGAAGTACTGCTATATTCAGTTTCATCGTAAATGTTTGTTATTATTCTCTGTTAAAATGTACATACTTAGGCTCCGTGGGGAAATACGTGTCATCATCCCACAGGGTACTTGTAATCATCAAGTCGGCGCTATAACGGTTACAAGCGATAGGTACGTTATGAACACGGCACTGGCGAAGCAACATCTGGATGTCGGCCTCGTGCGGTTGCGGATTCAAGTCGTCTATCAAAAAGACCGCCAAATCGATCTCCTTACGGACAACCATAGCGGCAATCTCAGCATCGCCTCCCATCGGACCGGAATGCATGCAAGCAATATCCGCATTCACCCCTTTTTCCTCGAGAGCTTTACGAACCAAATTTCCGGTCGTACCCGTACAAACAATATGGTGGTGAGACAAGAACTCAGCGTTATGTACCGCCCATTCTACCATTTCCGCCTTACGATTGTCGTGCGCTACAAGCGCGATAGTCAACTTTTTCATACCCTTTACCTTTTTAATTATTAATCCTCTATCTTGTTCAGCATCTTCAATGTCGCCTTGATCGCCGCCTCAGTCTGGTCAGCGTCCAGACCACGAGTCTTGAAATCGACCCCGGCATAATTCCAGCTGATGACCGTCTGCACAAACGCATCCGTACGTCCTCCCGGCGGGATGGATACCGAATAGTTCGTCAACATCGGGAACGGGCGGTTCAAACGGGAATAAATCCGGCGTAGGGCACGAACGAAAGCGTCGTATTGGCCATCACCGGAAGCCGATTCCTCGTAAGCCTCGCCATTGATCTCGATCTTCAAGGTAGCCACCGGTTTCAGCCCTTGGGCCAAGGATAAGGAATAGTTCAAGATCCGTATTTTCTGATCCTCCAGCGCATTATCATGATGAAGCACATCGCTGATAATATAAGGAAGATCCTCCGGGGTAACCATTTCTTTCTTATCCCCTAACTCAATGATCCGTTCCGTGACCTTACGCATCGAGCCCTCATCCATGTCGATACCGAGCGCTTCCAGATTCTTGCGGATATTCGCTTTTCCGGAGGTCTTGCCCAAGGCGTACTCGCGAACCCGTCCGAAACGCTCGGGGAGCAGGTCGTTGCAATACAGGTTGTTCTTGCTATCGCCGTCCGCATGGACACCGGCGCATTGCGTAAACACATGCTCTCCGATGATCGGCTTATTGGGCGGGATATGCACCCCGGAGTAGGTCTCAACCAAACGGCTAGCCTTGTTTATCTTTTCCTCCCTCAAGCTCGTCTCCTCTCCCAACTGGTCCTTGATAACGGCAAGTACGCTACTCAAAGGAGCGTTACCCGCACGCTCTCCCAAACCGTTCACGGTCGTATGGATTCCCTTGATACCCGCACGGATGGCGGAATATACATTCGCTACGGCAAGATCATAGTCGTTATGCGCGTGGAAGTCAAACCGTAAATCCGGGTAGCGGTCCACCATCATCTTGCAATACTCGTAGGTATTTCCGGGATTCAAGACTCCCAAGGTATCCGGGAGCATGAAACGGCAGATCGGAAGTCCTTTCAACGCATCGATTACCAAGAATACGTAATCCGGGGAATGCTTAATACCGTTCGACCAGTCCTCCAAATAGATATTCACGTCGATCTTCCGTTTCGCCGCTTCCAATACGACCGTACGAATATCGTCAACGTGTTGCTCGGGAGTCTTTCGAAGCTGTTCGGTGACATGCTTATAAGAGCCCTTGCAAAGCAAGTTCACGACACGGCAACCTGCGGATTCAATCCAGTCGAGAGAGACCGTACCATCCACGAAACCCAAGACCTCCAATTTGTCTAGGTTCCCGGAACGGGCGGCCCAAGCGGCTACACGCTTCACGGCCTCAAACTCTCCGTCCGACACACGGGCGGAGGCGATCTCCACCCGGTTCACGCCTAAGTCGCTCAGCAGCACTTGCGCTATGCTGAGCTTCTCGTGAGCGGCGAAGGAGACGCCCGAAGTTTGCTCCCCATCTCTGAGGGTTGTATCCATTATTTCTATCATAATCAGCGTGCTGCCTCGAAGGCTTCTATCTTTGATTTATTTGCCAGTAAATAGTCGATATCGTCCAATCCGTTGATCAGGCAATCCTTTTTATAGGCGTTGATCTCGAAATGCTCGCTTTTGCCCGTAGCCTTGTTCGTGATCGTTTGCTCCGGTAGATTTACCTCGACCTCAGTTTTCGGGTCCTTGTAAATCGAATCGAACAATTCAGCGAGGAACTCTTCAGTCACAACAACCGGCAGCACGAAGTTGTTCAACTCGTTGTTTTTATGGATATCGGCGAAGAAACTGGAGACCACGACACGGAAACCGTAATCGGCGATCGCCCAAGCCGCATGCTCACGGCTGGAACCGGAACCGAAGTTCTTTCCCGCTACCAATATCTTTCCGCTATACGTAGGATCGTTCAAGACGAATGATTCGATCTTATTACCTTCCTTATCATATCGCCAATCCCGGAATAAGTTCTCGCCGAACCCTTCCTTGGTAGTCGCTTTCAGAAAGCGGGCTGGGATAATCTGGTCGGTATCCACGTTCTCTAAAGGAAGAGGCACGCAAGTGCTTGTGATTATATTGAATTTTGTTTTCATCTTATGCTACTTTATTAGATTAGTCTTTACATCAGTTCTCTCGGATCCGTGATCTTACCTGTCACAGCGGCGGCGGCGGCCACAAGCGGCCCCGCCAAGATGGTGCGAGCACCCGGTCCTTGGCGGCCCTCGAAATTACGGTTGGAAGTGGAGACCGCATATTTACCCGCCGGAACCTTATCCTCATTCATCGCCAGACAAGCGGAACATCCCGGTTGACGAAGGACGAAGCCGGCCTCGGCCAAAACCTTGTCGATCCCCTCGGCACGAATCTCCCGCTCTACCTGCCAACTGCCGGGAACCAGCCAAACCGTTACATCATCCGCTTTCTTCTTTCCTTTCACCAAAGAGGCGAAAGCACGGAAATCCTCGATACGGCCATTCGTACAGCTACCTAAAAAGACATAATCCACTTTCTTACCCAACATAGACTCGCCTGCCTTGAAGCCCATATAATCCAAAGACTTCTTATAAGAGATACGGCCTGCCTCGGGCACGCTTTCTAAGGAGGGAATATCTTTGCTGATACTCATACCCATGCCCGGGTTCGTACCGTACGTAACCATCGGGTCGATATCCTCGGCGTGGAAAACGATCTCCTTATCGAACTTAGCGTCCGGATCACTATATAGCTGACGCCACTCGCTCACCTTCCGCTCCCATTCCTCGCCTCTCGGGGCAAACTCACGGTCTTTCAAATAATCGAAAGTAACATCATCCGGAGCGATCATACCGCCACGGGCACCCATCTCGATCGAAAGGTTACAGATTGTCAAACGTTCCTCCATGGTCGTATTACGAATCGCCTCGCCAGCGTACTCTACGAAATAGCCCGTAGCACCGCTGGTACTCATCTTACTAATAATGTATAAAGCAAAGTCCTTCGCCGTAACGCCCGGTTTGCGTACACCATCGATCGTGATACGCATCGTTTTCGGCTTACGCTGCATGATACATTGGGTAGCCAAGGTCATCTCCACCTCGCTCGTACCGATACCGAAGGCGATAGCGCCCATGGCACCGTGCGTAGAAGTATGGGAGTCGCCACAAACGATCGTCATACCCGGCTGAGTCAGACCTGTTTCCGGTCCTACTACATGGATGATACCGTTTTTAGGGTGCTGCAGACCATAATAAGTCAGGTTGAAATCCTTCGCATTCTTTTCCAATGTATCCACCTGATTCTTGGAGACAGGGTCTTCGATCGGTTTTTCCTGATTCAATGTCGGGATATTGTGGTCCGGCATACAAGTGATCTGCTCCGGTCGGAACGGCTTCAGACCACGGGCACGTAACCCCGCAAAAGCCTGCGGACTGGTTACTTCGTGGCAATACAGACGGTCGATGTAAAACTGGATCGTTTCGTCGGGCAGGGTATCCACCACATGTTTCTCCCAAATCTTTTCGAATAATGTCTTGCTCATTGCTAATTATGTATTATGTTATTTTACGAACTTGTTGATTGCGTCGATGAAGGCTTCTACGGAAGCAGCGATGATATCGGTATTGGCGGCAAAACCGTAATAATTGTTTCCGTCGTATTCCACCTGCATATGGACTTTACCCATGTCGTCGCTACCTTTATTAATAGCCTGGATGAGAAATTCCTGGATGGTCATCGTGCGGTGGATAATCGACTTCACGGCTTTGATGGCTGCATCCACCGGACCGTTGCCGGAAGCGGCTGCTTCAAACTTTTCACCGGCGATATTCAGGCAGACGCTGGCAACAGACTGTAAGCCGACACCCGATGTAACCTGCAAATATTCCAGTTTGATACGGTGCATGGCAGTGCGGTCTTTTCCGGCCAGCATCAACACGTCGTCGTCATTGATATCTTTCTTGCGGTCAGCCAGTTTCAGGAATTCCTGATATACCTTATCCAGTTTTTCCTGATCCAGTTCCACACCTAAAACACTCAGGCGGTGTTTCAATGCGGCACGTCCGCTACGGGCGGTCAATACGATTGCGTTATCGTCGATACCCACATCTTTCGGGTCGATAATCTCATAGCTTTCACGGTTTTTCAATACACCGTCCTGGTGGATACCGGAAGAATGGGCGAAAGCATTACGTCCGACAATCGCCTTGTTCGGCTGAACCGGCATGTTCATCAGGCTGGAAACCGTACGGCTGATGCCATAGATTTTGGTTGTGTTTATATTGGTTTCGATACCACGTTCTTTGTGGCTACGGAAGATCATGGCTACTTCTTCCAGCGAAGTATTACCGGCACGTTCGCCGATACCGTTGATGGTCACTTCCACCTGGCGGGCACCGTTCAGGACACCCTGCACGGTATTGGCTGTTGCCATACCCAGGTCATTATGGCAGTGGGTGGAGATGATTGCATGCTGGATACCATCCACATGTTCCATCAGATATTTGATCTTTTCACCATATTCGTCGGGCAGACAGTAACCGGTCGTATCCGGGATATTCACAACGGTTGCACCCGCTTTGATCACCGCCTCCACGACACGTGCCAGATAGGCATTGTCCGTACGTCCGGCATCTTCGCAGTAGAATTCTATATCTTCCACATATCTTTTGGCATATTTGGTGGCAGCGATGGCGCGTTCCAGTATCTCGTCCTGGTTGGAGTTGAACTTATAACGGATATGGTAATCGGAAGTACCGATACCGGTATGGATACGTCCGCGTTTGGCGAACTTCAATGCTTCGGCAGCCACATCTATATCTTTTTCAACCGCACGGGTCAAAGCACAGATAGTCGGCCAGGTAACGGCCTTGGATATTTCAACCACACTGTTGAAATCGCCCGGACTCGATACAGGAAATCCTGCCTCAATCACATCGACGCCCAGTTCCTCGAGTGCTCTGGCAACCTGAATCTTTTCAATACTGTTTAACTGGCAACCCGGCACTTGCTCACCATCCCGTAATGTGGTGTCGAAAATAAATAATCTGTCTGACATAATCTTATATTCTTAATTTACTAATATCCTATACTAACTAAAAAAGCCTCTCTCACAAGGAAGTGAGAAAGGCTCTTTCATCTATCGTAATGCTCGCAAAGCATACAGTCTCACTTCCTATCCCGTTCCCAGAGTAGAATAATGTTTAGAGAAATAATGAGACTATTTTGCAAGTTGCGTGTCATTGTTCTTGTCTTTATTGTTTTTGTTTGAACGTTGCAAAGATACGGCCTTTTTCGAGACCAGCAAATATAATCCGAAGTTTTTTACTTATTATTTATTATAAACCGTAAGCCAAACGATCGTATACCTTACGAAATAACACTGCCCATCGTAAGGTTGTTACGATGGGCAGTATAAGATGTTTACAATGCCCATCATAAGCACCTTACGATGGGCATTGGCAGAATCAGCGAACCACGACTTTCCGTACGAACGAATCGCCGAAGGCCTCGCAGCGGACGAAGTAGACTCCGGCATGCCCTACCGGGATCTCAGCCTTGCCAAGAATCGAACCTTCGTAAAGAACGATGCCGGACACATCGACTACCTTCAAGGCTACCTGCTGAGGCATATTCACGAAGATAGATTGATTGGCCGTATACAGGCTCATGCCTTCCTCGATGGACTCGATGCCGGTTGGCGTATCCGGTTGATCCGGTTTATCCGGGTTCTCCGGATCTACGGGGTCTACAGGGGTGACCGGTGTTTCCGGATCCGTGGTAGGAGAGGATGTAGCGGAAACAACCTTCACCTCTATCTTGCTACTAACCGGCTTATAATTCGGATCGGTCGGCGTAAAAGTAACCTCTTGCTGACCGGTGGACGTAGGCGCTGTTTCCGGTTTGCTCCAAGCGAATGTTCCGGCAACGATACCCGCATGCCCGCCTTGTAAAACAGACTCGGATAGTTTTTGGCCGGACAAGATACCGGAAGCCGCAGGCCATGTAACCTTCGATTCTGCTAGTTCAGCTTGCTCTATCGTATAACGCAATCCTTTTTCCGTCTTATATTCATTATACTCCGCATCAGCCGGACGATAAATACGTACATAATAATCACCCGCATTCTTCAAGACAGCCGGTTGCGTGCAGGCCTCATCAAAGAAGAACGTGATCTGGCAAGCCTCGTTGCCCGTACCTGTCACGGATACGGTTTGCGCTGCACCATTATATACGGAAGAGGTTTGGGCTAACTTGAACTCTAGATTATCCTTGCCGACAAATACAGGTTCAACACCACTAACACCTTTCTCTACCACATATTCTCTTTGAGGATTGGTATCGCCGTTATCTTTCCAATGGGAGAATTTATAGCCTTTAAGAGGCACGGCCTCCAACATCACCTCTATACCTGCCGGAATAGAGACCTTTCCATCTGTCTCAGGATATGACATACCGCCATTGGTGACATGCACGTAGCCTTTCGGCTCTTCCGCTGAACGCCAGATGGACGTGCCAAAGGATAATTCTACCGGGGCATTTGTAGAATAATAGTAAACCGTGCCTTCGTAATTCTTCTTAGCCGCATCACTCTTAGGCTTAATCACGTATTTTGTCACGCCGGAAACATTATAAGTAGGATCGACATTAATACTCACCTCAGTACCTTCTGCTGGACGGGTTGTCGGGTTTCCATTACCCTCGGGTGCTTTCATTACCGCAATCTTAGACTTCTTAATTGTCAAGCCTACTTCCCCTTCATTCGGATGCTCTGGGTCCGGATACTTCTCATAAAATTCCTCATATAAACCATCTTCAGCACGCCTCAACACGACCGTATACTTGCCAGCATCAATAGCTTTCCCAACTTCTTTATTATCCGAGGCTATATACGATACATTGAATGAGAAGCCCGCATAGGTCTGCGAAGCAAATGGTATGAAGGGGCGGGATACGCCACTATAGTAGTATTCTTGATACGGACAAAAGATGTATTCCCTCTTGATCGGCACCAGATGGTCGAATACGGCTGTCACGGTCAAGTCGCCAGTTACGGTCAAAACATCATTTTGAGATATTTCCTTACCGTTCGCCAAGATGGAAAGCAGTCTCGCTCCGTTCTTTTCGATACCGGTTATACGCACTTCCGTGCCATAAAACTGCTCACCGGATTTATCTAAGGTAATCTTTCCGGTGGTAGTCTCATTCGGATTGCTGCTTACGGCAGAAGCTACTACATTATATGGCTTCGGACCGAAAGTAGCTGAAGCCGTAACATCGCCTGTCACGGTCCACAAGTTCGTCGTAGTAGAACCGGTCACGCCTGATAAGGTGACACCACTGCCACCCAAGCTATATCCGGCATCTGGAAGATCAACCACACGCACCTTATCACCAATTGGAACTGTTGAGCCGGAAGCAATCAAACTGCCATTTTCCTTATATAATAAGATAGAACCGTTCGCCACATCTTTGATGGTGACAAGTGCCCCCGCTTTTTGCCCAAATTCGGCTTTGACCGTCAAATCCCCTGTTAGCGTCACCTTATTACCCTTTAGCGAGTCTCCGTTTATAGTCAATGATTTCAACTGGGAGCTCACGTCCGGGGTAGCCACGATTTGCAAGACCGTACCTTGTCGCAGGGAAGCTCCAGACGCAATCTCCGCATCTTCCGCCTTAACAGAGAGACTGCCGTTGCCTGCCGTCTCGATCGATACCGTATGCATGATCGGGGAGAAGTTCGCCGTATAGGTCTTATTATTATCCGCCTTAACAGAGATGGAATCATTCGCCGGCAAGGTCTCGCTCGCGCCCGTTACCGACCAACTATCGAACTTATAATTGGGCAGAGGCAGGGCTACCAAGGAGATCTCTTGACCCTTCACGTACACGTCATCCTCGGTCTTGCCCAATACGTTTACGGTACCTCCTGTTGTCCCTGTAGCGGTGACTAGATACGTAGGGGTTACCTCAACCTCCACGGACACCTCCGCTGTATTGTAATAAGAAGAGTTATCCGGATAGAAAGTGACGGAACAGCTTTGCTTCCCGGCCGGCATTACCGCATTCCCGTTCGTCCAAACGAAGGTACCGGCAATCGTATATCCATCTTCATCCTTTACGCTACCACCGGACAGTAAAGAGGTTGAAAGCAATTGCCCCTCCTTGATACCTGTCGCTTGCGGCTTCGTGATTTTACGTGCGTCAATAGCGATCTTGCTCGTCAGACTCATGACATAGACCTCCTCGAACTCAGCGTAGTCAGTGTCACCCGCATAGGATAGCTTGACATACAGGATACCCTCTTTCTTGCGGTCCGCATCGGATGCGGGTTTCGTGCAATCCGCATCCGTAAAGTAAGCCTCCTTAAGGGTCTTGTTAGCAGGAATGACCGTATAACCCAATTTTGCAGGTGACACAGGGTTGGCCTTTTGCTCCAAGCCCGACACGTTCACCACCAGATGTTTCAGCTCCTTATGCACCGTAAGGGCCACCCCGCTCAAGTCCGTCACCGGCTGTCCATTGGAGGCCTTGTTGGACAGGAGTCCGTTCTTCGCCGTAAACGTCCCTCCCTCAAAAGAGGCCGTCAGGACTACCGGGATACGGAGCACGTTGCCTTCCGGGGCTTTCATCTCGTTGTTTCCCGCGCTATACACCACGCAGCGGAAGCTTCCATCGGTGCGCTTGCTCCACGTAAGCGCATGATCAACGGCCAACTCGCCGAGGATCGGAGTTCCATCCAGCAAGATACCTTCGGGTAGGGTGAAATCCACCTGGAAGGAGGAGAAACTAAAGGTGTTATTATCGGATACTTCGAGCGTGAGCGTATCCTTGCTGCCAGCGGCGTTCAGGTTCGTCTTCGCCAATTTCCACTGGGCGGCGGTAGCCGTTCCC